>Ga0307517_10005508_pt1 | contig 19037 bp, 8 predicted proteins | sample 23_EM_MG_FD_194515 | JGI IMG/M metagenome (GOLD analysis project Ga0307517, IMG submission 194515) | Populus trichocarpa ectomycorrhiza microbial communities from riparian zone in the Pacific Northwest, United States - 23_EM | ecosystem: Host-associated > Plants > Roots > Unclassified | place... | reverse complement strand
CTTATTATCCTTGCTTTCTCTATTATATAATTGAATAAAAACATCTTATTGGATTCAATAGGATTTATGACACTAGTGATGAATTTTTTTTTCCTTCTCTAAAACACATTAGCAATGCGTGGGCATTATTTTTTTATATTGCAAAAAACTTGTTTTTTTACTAGGTGGAGTACAACTATGTTAGTAAAGAAGGTATAGTTTTAAAACCTGGCCAGCCTGGTGAGTTAATTCGGGACCCGATTGACCTGAGGTCAAAACCGGGTTGGATTTAAAAAAAAAAAGAGAAATCAAAAACCCAATTGACTGGTCAAAAACTCAGGTTGACCCAGTAAAACCCGATAAAAAACTTGGTTGCAATCCGTTAACTATTTATTTTTTTAACAAAAACAATATCATTTTGATTTATTAAAAAAATTAGAGTTGATCTGGGCAACCCGAACAAAATTCTTAATCTAAACCACCATCCCGAGTCAATTACCGGGCGAGTTTAAAATCTTTAATCCATAACTCTAGAGGGTCATGGTTGTTTCGAGTCCCGTAAAAAAATCGTTGCATCCTGTCATCTATCCAATAAATTCAAGCCATTAATGAATATGCACAAATTTTTGAAAGCAACTTGTGAAAACGTTTTTAATAAAATGGAAATCTCCCCATCTACCCACCAGTAAAATATCTCCTCTCTCTCTCTCTCTCTCTCTCTCGCACTTTTGCAAAAACAAACAGGGCCATTTCAGTAAAAAAGTAAACATTTTATACCATCTTCTAATTCTATACTGATAAATTAAATATACAATTTCCTCTCTCCATTGAACTAGTTTTATGTGATATCAAGTGATCAAATAAATGATTGTGTCAATATCATCCCAATTCAGCCATGAATTTAAATTTAATAAAAAAACTGTATATCACACACACACACACACACTTTCTCCATTCAATCAAGTAATTTTTTCATGCTAATTTTCATGTATCAAGTCTAAATCACTTTTGTTAATTTTATTCTATGATTTGAGATACGCAGCCTGCTATTGATATAATTCAAATGTTTACTATCCATGTCATAATGAATAAATAACACATCCCTAACCAAAAAAAACTCAAGAGTGCATATCTTATTGGTTAATAATGAATAGATATGTGGGTTTCGCTACACAATAAGTCAAGATATATTTTTTTTATTTTTTTTTAAAATATATTCAGGTTACATAAGCATACTTAAAAAAAAATAAAAAAAATATCACGAAGCCAAGACTATGATCAATCAAATGAAAATAAAGAAAAACCAAAACTAATAAAAAGAAAAGAAAAAAAACAGACATGAGCTAACCCAACAAAGCATGTTAATTATGCATGTCAGGTCACGAGATCAAGATAAGTCAACGGAAAGCAAATAAAAAAAAGTCAAAGTCAATTTTAAACAAATCAAATATAGATGGATGAAATTAAAAATAAAAAGAAAAAAACATCCAATAAACTAGGAAAGCCGACCAAACTTTGTGACCTAGAATATGTGAATGAGATAACTCAATAGAAAGCAAACTAGAAAGGATTACAAAGCTCAATTAAAAAAACAACCAATGCCTAAGGACAAAACCTAATAAATATTAAACGGTCCTAAAAAAAATACCAATTCAACCTACGCTAATTCACCAAACCTATGGTCTAAGTGATGGGGCTAAGATAAACGAATAAAAAGGAAACTAAATCATGAAACCTAATATAAAAAACTCCAACCTTGAAGGATGTAACTAAAAAATAAAATTAATTCTAAACCAATCTAGTGTTGAAGGATGAGATTGAAAAAAAAATTAATTTAAAGAATTTGCCAAAGTAAGTTAAAAAAATAACAACAAATAAAAAAAATTGAGATAACCCAGGTTATTTTTAAATCAATAAAATATATATATAGAACGCAAATAAATAAAAATAATGGAGTCCAATGTCCAATTAAGTAAATGTTGAATTTTAAAACTAAAAAAAAGCTTAAAAAAAGAAGAAAACAAGCAAACCTGAATGAATCTTCTAAATTTGGGTTAATATTTAAAATTTACAACTTGTGAAATCCTAGATTCAAGTTCAATTAAAAAACTCAATCCTCAACCAATTTAATGTTGAATCATGAAATTAAGAAAAAAAATCAAATTTAAAAAATTATCAAAGTGAGAAAAATAGAAATCCGAAAAATAAAAATCAAATTTGATTGGAAAAAAAACTTAAGAATAATGGAATTGGATAAAAAAACATAATTTAAAAATATCTCAAATAAAATAAATAACAATCAAAAGAATGAGGATTAAACTTGTAAGATGAGAAAAATTAAAGAGAGATGAAATTGAAAAATAATTTAAAATAAAATAAATAATAATCAAAAGAATAGAAATCAAATTTTAATGAATAATAAATTGAAGGGCTGCTTTGAAATTTTAAAGGGACAATGCGTAAATCAAGAGTAAAGAAAAGAAAAGGAAAAAAAGAAGAAGTCATTGATGTCAGACCGGACAACTATTGACCACATGCGCCGCTTCATCACATAAGGGATACCAAGATGATTCAAACGCTTTCGCGGAAGGCGATGTTTGGTCATCAAATGACCTTGCACGCACCAACACAATTTTTTTTAATAATATTTATATTTAACCATGTAAAAATATCCTTAACGTGAGAAAAAAAATTCATCTTTTTTAAGGAAACTTAAGTAATTTAATTGTAATTAAAATACAAAAAGCCCAAAACTAAGATCAATAATTTTTTATTTTTAAGAATAACTAAGTAATTATATGGTAAAGAAATTAAAAAAAATAACCCCAATCAAATCTAAAATGAACATTAGTGATTAGACCATTTTAAAAAAATACAATTATCTCTAATAAACAACTTAGTTTTTTCAGAAGGAAAAAATAATAATTTTACTATTTCAATTCATAATAAATCAAAACATTTCTTTTTCCCATATATTTTAGATTTTCTCGTAAAATTTACATCCATCGGATTCAATTCTGATAATTTTACCAAAAAAAGCTTAAAAAACCCCCATATAATAGAATGAATTCTGATAAACAGCCATTTAGAGAGAAAAAAAATAAAATAAGATGCAATGGCGGTGAATGTAGTCCAGGATGAGCACAGTAGGTTAACACCAATACCATCCTCCCTGTCTTGACCTATCTCACCCTCATTACTGTGAAGTAATTCAATCCCAATCCCATTTTTGTTTATTTTTATCCCTCCACAAACCACAAAAATAAACTCTCTCTCTCTCACACTGCTTCCCCACAAAGTTAACAAAAAAAGAAAAAGAAAAAAGAAAACAATAGAACGGTAGAGACTCACATGCCTTCTTCAGGGTTTCCTCCCTCTTCTCTCATGTTTGCCCACCCGAATTCTCCGCTTCTTTCCCTCAATTTTGTATCTCTTCTATAACATGTTGAAGCTTCATTGACCCTTTATTGAATGCAGTTACCTTATGAAAAGCTAACTGATTTAATCTACCAAAAAGCTTCAATCTTTCAGGGTTTACTGTTAAAAACTCAAATAAGTCCCAGCAACCCAGGTTTGATTAGCCATTGATTTTATTGCCTATAGTGCATTCATGACCTTAATGATTATTACAAAATTTCTATCTTTTCTGATTTGTATAAGCAATTCAGCATTATGCATTTACTTGTTTGTGGACTAAATTTCCGAAGTGAGAAATTGGTGCTTTTGTGCTTTGAATTTCAAGTTTAAAGGATTTATGTCAATGGGTTCTCGCCTGTTTCTTCAATACTTATAGGGTTGAGGTGTGTGACTTGATCGAGATATGAATCGTAGGGTGCGGCAGAAAGTGGCGAAGAAGAGTAAGGAAAAGGTGGAATTACCTAGTAACCCTGAAATTGGAGATGCGGGTTTGTGTCCTGATAGTAACGAGGATGTTGATTGGACTAGCTTGCCAGATGATACTGTGATTCAGTTATTTTCCTGTTTGAATTATCGTGACCGCGCAAGCTTGTCATCGACGTGCAAGACATGGAGGGTTTTAGGTCTTTCTTCGTGCTTGTGGATTTCATTGGATCTTCGCGCCCACAAATGCGATCCTGGAATGGCGGTTTCACTTGCTTCTAGGTGTGTGAATCTTCAGAAGATTCGGTTTCGTGGAGCAGAGTCTGCTGATGCAATAATACATCTTCAAGCAAGGAATTTACGTGAAATAAGTGGTGATTACTGTAGGAAAATAACAGATGCAACTCTTTCTATGATTGTTGCTCGGCATGAGGCCCTTGAAACCCTCCAACTTGGACCAGACTTCTGTGAGAAGGTAAGTAGTGATGCTATTAAAGCAATAGCCTTTTGCTGTCCCAAACTAAAGAAACTTCGGCTCTCTGGATTAAGGGATGTCTCTGCTGATGTCATCAATGCTTTAGCTAAGCATTGTCCAAATCTGATTGATATTGGGTTCTTGGACTGTCTAAAGGTTGATGAGGCAGCATTGGGGAATGTAGTATCTGTTCATTTCCTCTCAGTTGCTGGGACATCAAATATGAAGTGGGGCGTGGTCTCACATCTTTGGCATAAGCTGCCTAAATTGATCGGGTTGGATGTTTCAAGAACTGATATTGATCCAAGTGCAGTTTCTAGACTATTATCATTATCACCTAGCTTGAAGGTTTTGTGTGCAATGAATTGCCCAGTTCTTGAAGAAGACAATGCCTTTAGTGTGAATAAATACAAAGGAAAATTGTTACTTGCCCTTTTCAATGACATTTTTAAAGGACTAGCTTCTTTATTTGCCGATATTACAAAGATGGGGAAAAATGTTCTTTTGGAGTGGAGGAATTTAAAGACCAAGGACAAGAACGTCGATGAAATCATGAGTTGGCTTGAATGGATTCTATCCCATACCCTTTTGCGCACTGCTGAGAGCAATCCACAAGGTTTGGATGTTTTCTGGCTCAAGCTAGGCGCACCAATATTACTCAGTTTAATGCAGAGCTCACAGGAAGAAGTTCAAGAAAGGGCGGCCACAGGACTTGCAACGTTTGTGGTCATTGATGATGAAAATGCTAGCATAGATTGTGGAAGGGCCGAGGCAGTTATGCGAGATGGTGGCATTCGTCTTCTTCTAAACCTTGCAAAATCTTGGAGGGAAGGTCTTCAGTCAGAGGCTGCTAAGGTGAATTTATTTCATGGATGTGCAAGCAGCACTGATTATAGCCAAATTATTGCACAGTCTAAACATTTTAAAAATGTTTTCCCACAATCTAGTCTCCTAAATGGTCTAATTTTATCTATTAATGTCTGGTTTCTTATTCTACTTATATTTACTCTCTGCTGTGAAATTATTGATTTGATGTCTCAGTTTGCTCTTGATTTTGACATGAAAATATGGATTGGGGTAAATATTCTAAATTGTTAATGATATAGGCAATAGCAAACTTGTCCGTGAATGCAAATGTAGCAAAAGCTGTTGCAGAAGAAGGAGGAATTGAAATCCTTGCCGGGCTGGCAAGGTCCATGAACAGGCTGGTTGCCGAAGAGGCTGCTGGAGGGCTTTGGAATCTTTCAGTCGGAGAAGAGCACAAGGTTTAATATTTTGTTTTTCTTTATTTTAATATCACAAGATACATGTCCTAAACTTCTAATTTTGGTGATTTCAAAATTATTGATAGGGTGCCATTGCTGAGGCTGGTGGCGTCAAAGCTCTGGTTGACCTTATATTCAAATGGTCCTCTGGTAGTGATGGAGTTCTGGTGAAGTCTTTAAAATCCTGCTCTATGTTGTAATCATATAAAACGTTCCCTTAATTGTGCATTGCTTTTCTTGTGTTTGACTCAAGTAAATGTAGTATAAATTTTTGAGTTTGTTTCCAATCAGGAACGTGCAGCCGGTGCTTTGGCAAATTTGGCAGCTGATGACAAGTGTAGCATGGAGGTTGCACTGGCAGGTGGTGTGCATGCTTTGGTGATGCTTGCTCGAAATTGCAAGTTTGAGGGAGTACAAGAGCAGGTGTGCTATTTTCTATTATTAGGAGATATATTATGTGAAAAGGTGCATACTAAGATCTCTACAAGAGACATTGATCAATTTACTGTTGTTTGCAGGCTAAATGCTAGAATCAGAATTTGCTTGCTCTTAATATATTCCTTTTCATTTTCTCCTTTCTTGTTCTGTTGTATTAAATGTGACAACTCAACAGAGTTATAATCTCAGCTACATATAATTTTAAATATTGTTGAACTTTTCAGAAAGAATGTGGCAAAGAGCCATCAATAGACCATGACGATGATGGTTTTGGGCTTTGAAAATAACCTCATCAAGGTTCTGTGGTGACTGGTGTATCCCCCATTTCTAAGCAATGCCCACCATTAATCATGGTGCTTGAAATCCTACTACTTGAAACTAAGGCTCACATGAACTCCATATCAAAATGCCTTCGCTATTCCTTAACACTCTGCAGTGCTATGACTGTAATGACTTAAATAAGGAGGTTCCTGATTTGAAATTTGTAATTTCAAGGGTCCTATTTATTTCTACCAATTATTTCTTTGAAAGATTTTTTCTGTGTGAAATTGATTTGTTGTAAATTATTAATGTATCTTCATAATGCTAGGCTGCTCGTGCGTTAGCTAACTTGGCTGCTCATGGAGATAGCAATTCTAACAATGCTGCTGTTGGACAAGAAGCAGGCGCTCTTGAAGCCCTTGTTCAACTCACACGTTCGCTCCATGAAGGTGTCAGGTAATTCCTTTGCAAATCTGTATATGCATCCCTTATCTAAGCTTTTGTTTTCCCCTTGTGTTTCATATTTGTCCAATATTTTTGATTATCTAATCAATCTTAGCTTCTTTCTTCCTGCTATTGAATTCTTTTATCTGCATTCAGTCTATGATATTAATCTTGTCCATTCAAATCGCAATTTTTTACGTACCAGAGGGTGCAATTTCCCTTTATCTGTATCTATACTTCTGACAAGAAAAAGATAATAATGGTCCAGAGATGAGTTTAGTTTCTTCATTATTTATTGCGTGGTCTTAATTATCCTTTTCTTCACTGAGATTTTGTCTTAGACTTGAATTCCCACTATCATCCAAGGACCAAGGAGTCAATGAAAATCCATCTTGAAGGCAACTTAAAATTCTTTGATGCTGTTCTTACCTATTTTATCCAATTGCTTGCTAACTTAACCTTGATGGTCCTCCCTCTTTTCATTTGATGTTGCTTACCTTTTTGTCCATTTTCCTTATTTGGAAAGAAAGGAAAAAGAAGTACCTGGACTGCAATTGTTTCCATCCTTTTATAAACCAGTATAGAATCTCATGTATTATGTTTTTTTGATCTTTGGGTGTATTTTGGTGTTTGAAACTATGGTTGTTGGGTTATGTTCTAGTAAAAAGTTTGTGTTTGCTCAACTTATTTGAAAATTATAGTTAGTTCAACTCTGTAGCATCCTGTTCTTGCAGCCTAATCACCTTAAATTTACTGGGCTTTAGTATTTGGAATCATTGTTTCTAATGTTTCTCCTAGTGGCTGTGGTAAAAAGCTGTATTCTCAGGCCAATTGTAGTTTAGAAATCTACAAACCAAGACTCTTTATATGCACATGCATATTACATAATTATCTTCAATATTTTATCTGATATGTAGTACTTTGATTGCTTGTTAAACAGGCAGGAAGCTGCTGGTGCATTATGGAACTTATCATTCGATGACAGAAACCGAGAAGCAATTGCAGCAGCTGGTGGTGTTGAGGCCTTGGTAATATATTTACTTGCTACCTCCACGTGTAGTTTGTTTGTGAGATCCATTGTAGCATTGACACACAATAGGAAGTGCTGCAATGAAAGTACTTCATATAATGTGCGTGTTTGAGAGAACAAGGTGCCTCTTTGTTAGCATTTTAAAGACTAGCTAGATGATGGATTCTTCATCAATAGAAATATCAATTTAAAGATACAAAATTAATGGCTGGTGCATGATTTATTTCTTTTTCTTTGTTGAAGTAAATGCATTATAAATATGGAAGTGACAGAAAGTGAAGCAAGACTTGCAGGGTTAATATTTGACCATTCAAAGCTTTAGTTGGGTTTTTAGTAATTACTTAATATAGCTAGTACTTAAGTAGCTTTTATTAATGAGCTGATTCTATTTCCTGTTTAGTTCACTCTCCTGTGCTTCACTATCCTAATTATTCGGTTTAAGTTTCATATGGGACTAATAGCTCTAGTGCTTGTATAAAGCAACCTACATTAACATTGAAGACAGATTATTATTGTTGGTTCATCATATAAACTGATCTTGAGATCGATTCTTTATTTTGCTTTTCTTCATCCTTTGGTTTTACATCAAGTGACGTCATAGAGGGTTTCAAGATTACTGATTGGTTTCCTCGAATTTGTCCCTGTTTACATTTGTGATTTCGTCATGGATCTCTTTCTTTTTAGTAACTTTCCAATTGTTGGTCAAGATCATTTGGTTGTTTATTGCTTGTGTTGTAAAAAAAGCCAAAAGAAGTCATAGAAAAGTTTTTGGCCTCACTGTGGGGTTAAAGTTTATATCATGTCATTTAGAAAACTCAAGATACGATCTCACAAGATATTGCCGGTGCATATCTCGACTCCAATAAGTATTATCATGGGATATTACTGCTACATGTTGCAATTACTAGGTTACCATGAACTAGCGATAAATTGCTGGATTCTCAAAACAAATCAGATCTCAATGCCTACAGATGGTAACAGAAGGAACGTCACCAGGAGATCCCTGCATTTGGAACCTGCTTCTGCGACTAGCTAAAGACCATATTTGGAATAACATTGCAGCCTTTCTGGAATCCTGCATTCTAATCTGAACCCCACTGGCACTGTGTTCCATAACTGGTGTTCTTGGTGCCACTGTTGGCATCTTGTCCGAGTTTTTGCTGCTTCAACACTCGAGATTTTTTTTTCCAATTAGGGGAGAATGATGGAAAATGAAGCAAGATTTCTAGGATTAATATTTTATAATTTAAGTTTTTATTATTTAGGAATTCTACTGTGTCCTTTTTAGCAGATGGTGATTTTTATTGGGAATTTAGTCTATTTGGTATTTATTAGGGTTTTCCTGGTTTTGTTTCTTCTGTCCTTGTTGGATTTAGTTTCGTATTTGGATTATGAGTTTATTCGATTTCATATTCATTAAGCTTTTCTGTGGTTTTGTTTTTTCTGTTCATATTAGGATTAAGTTTTCTCATTTGGAATATCTTTGCTGCCTATATAAAGCATCCTAGCTAGTTGATCGATTTAATAAATAAAGATTGCCTCTCTTTATTTTGTTTTTTAAATCACTTGCTTGTACATTAATTGAATACTCATCAACAGAAGGCTTGCTTTTGTGAGGCAATATGTTTTCCTCATTTTGAGGTGAAGTGTTTGGAAACTGAAAGCTACAATTATATAGAAAACATATTCACCTTCAGTGAGAGTAAAAAATACTTCTGAAAGGGAAGACTGTCTTTTTGAAGTCAAGGTGACGTTACAAACATAAGCATAGTAAACTTGCTTGCTGCTTAAAAATGGTAATTTAACATCTGGTGGTTCCTCTTTCAACAGTTTCTAAAAATCAAGCCAGATGTGTTTTATGTTTTTGATGCCTCTCATCTGCATTTAATATGTGTTAACTTTAATACAGGGGCATCCTTTATATTGACTCATGCTTAGTTCAAGTTTTAAGAGAAACATTTATTCACTGTTCAAGATTTTGCTTTCAGAGGTGGAAATTCCTCCAATTATTTAAGTTCTTGTTTGCTCTGTGTGCTAATGGCCAATGATTTAAGCAGCAGCAATTTTACTTTTGTTTCTTAGTTTTATGATTTTTTCCTGATTTCGTTTGATGACAAATCATGTATTCTACGTGGTAGGAAATTTCACCATGTATATTCTTAAGGTTTCATCTTATGTGGTGTATTCAGGTCGCCCTTGCACAATCTTGTGCAAATGCCTCTCCAGGTCTTCAAGAGAGGGCTGCTGGAGCTCTCTGGGGATTGTCAGTGTCAGAAGCCAACAGGTAAATGTGTTGGTTCAAGTTTTGGATCTCATTTTATTTTGTGTATTATGGATTGATAGATATTACCTCATGTACCAAGGAAATATGTATATGTTTTTGTCTGCATGCTCCTCAACTGAAGCCTACCCGTATGGAAGTTTCCTCGCACTTGTTGTATGGGGAATTCCTCAAACCAGATAATTCTCTCTTTTTTGAGCCGTGAAAGGTAAGAGGGATATCAGCTGCATCCAGCTGGTGGTGCACTGCACATTGTTTGAGAAAATGCATTTGTGATTAGCCTCATGACGTGTGATGATTATTTCGAGGATAGTAGGTTTTGCACTAGTAACTAAGTAATAATGTTGAAAAGTATTGCTCCACACTAACACTAATTAGTCATTATAAAGATAGATATGCATGGCATCTCTGTATCAGCAAAATGATGCACATGTAGTTGTATAGCTGCAATCAAACTATTTTTGTATTTTATGCAGTTTGACTGTACAAAGTGTGTTTATCTTAATTTCTATGTTGCAATTTTATGTTGTCCTTTTGTTTTGAATCCGTACTTCTGTAGACTAATAAACCTATATATTCTCAAATAAATGAAGGTTTTTTATTCTTAATTTTAGCCTTTATATTAATGCTAAATATATATTTGTTGGTTTATATTAGCATTGCTATTGGACAAGAAGGAGGTGTGGCGCCTCTGATTGCTCTGGCACGCTCTGAGGCTGAGGTCAGTTTTTCAATCTCTTAATAGCCAATTTTTGAAATTTCTTATCATTATCAAGCATTTCTCCGACTCTTTTGAAAATTGTTATCAATTTTATGCAACTTTAACATTGTTGGCATATATAATCAAGTTCTCTACAGTCTGCAACTGCCTCAAACTTGCAAATTTCCTTTTGTTAATAAAACCTGACAAAACTTTAATGCATGTTTTCTCTTCCAGGATGTTCATGAAACTGCTGCAGGAGCTCTCTGGAATCTTGCTTTTAATCGAGGTAATGCTCTTCGTATAGTGGAGGAAGGGGGGGTTCCTGCGCTTGTTGATCTATGTTCTTCATCAGTATCAAAAATGGCTCGCTTCATGGCTGCATTAGCATTGGCCTATATGTTTGATGGGAGGTACTTACACAATTTCCATTTTGGGTGCATGAACAACCTATAATCATGCTCACTAAATATTCCTGCCTTTCAGTTAAAATTTTATTTTGATGTTTTTTCTTTTCTTTTCTTATGCAGAATGGATGAATTTGCATTAATAGGAACTTCAACAGAAAGCATTTCAAAGAGCGTGAATTTAGATGGAGCTAGAAGGATGGCTTTGAAGCACATTGAGGCCTTTGTCCTTACATTTACTGATCCGCAAGCATTTGCCACTGCTGCTGCATCATCAGCTCCAGCAGCATTAGCACAAGTAACGGAGAGAGCTCGTATTCAAGAAGCAGGACATCTGCGATGCAGGTGCCTCTCTGTCTCATGCACTAAAATGTGTGGCTTACACACTCCTAGTTATTACTGTTCCAAAAAAAATCATCTGCCCTAATTTGCAGCCTATTGTTGCATGAAGTAAGAACTATATAGGCTGATATTTCAATTTGCAGTTAGCCGCTTTATGATTAAACTTGCTTGTTAATGTAATTCAATTATGATTGCTATTGAATGAATGTAGATAATGCTGATTTTGTATGACATGTAAAATTCTATTCTTGAACTTGCATCCAATTTCATGGAGGTCTTCTCTCTTCAGCACCACTTGCATCCAATTTCCTGTAGGTCTTGTTTCTTCAGCACTAAGGCCATATCTTGGGCCCACACTTTATGACCCTTCTCTTTTCTTAACGGGCTGGGCTGCTCAGATAGTGTCAATTGACCAGGCTACCCATCTCGTGTTACCCATAATTGTTCACCAGTGTCATGAATGATTTCAATTTTATAGCGCTGTCTGGTTCTTTAGTTTACCATAATACTCATGAATGTGGTTTCGCACCATTTTGCACAATAAACCTGAGCAAACTTTTTTCTTCTCCCTTTCTTCTTTTTGTGGCGTCAGTGGAGCTGAAATTGGAAGATTTGTTGCCATGCTACGGAATCCTTCTTCTATACTAAAGGCATGTGCTGCATTCGCTCTTCTCCAGGTAATCTTTCTCGCTGAGACTCTTAAAAATGGCAGTTCCAAGTTGTTTGAGTTCATTATCATTTATATCTTTCTACTGAATATTTGTATGGTTGAGTTCTTGTTTTCATGAATTTAATCCATCAATTACAGTTTACCATTCCTGGTGGACGGCATGCTTTGCACCATGCGAGTCTCATGCAGAGTGCTGGAGCTGCACGGGTCCTGCGAGCTGCAGCTGCTGCAGCAACTGCACCACTTGAAGCCAAAATCTTTGCAAGAATTGTGCTGCGCAATCTTGAGTTCCACCATATAGAATCTTCAATATGAAGGCAGTCTTAGTTTAGCTGATGGAAGCTAACAGACATCGAGTTCCAAGCTTCCTTTCTTACCCAGTGGAATAGAATGCAGTCTGCTTAGTATAATTCTCTTTCTTTCCCTGCATTTTTTTTAGGTATTTAGAGGTGGTTTAGTTGAGTTTCAGTGATTTTTGACCCCCTATGTAACAATTCCTTGTAGTTATATTGTAAGCACTTTTGGCTGGGGTTTGATCTAGAAACAAGTACATAAACATTTTTTTCTCCAATAGTATTCATTGCGACATATTTTCCATACATCGATATTTGAACAGTTTGAGACTTGACGAGGCTTTGGTCAATTCCCTTTCTTCTTGGGGTCGTGGAAAATAACTGAGGAAAGTGCTATAATTGGATTTTGGTTTTCATGAACTTTTAAGAAAACTTATGCAAACAAGAATATCATTAAAATTAAATTAAAAGAAAACTAATTTGTGTGACGAAATTCACTGCAGCGAGTGGTATCGGTTTCGATAGGGCTCTTTTTGGGTCATGAGATTTTTTCTTCTTCTGATTTTACCTTTTATATGCTGTTTAATTTTATTTTTGTTATTTATTCTAATTGCTTTCTAGCTCAAAAAATTATATTTTTTTGTTACAAAAATATATTAATAACAAAAACAAGAATTATACTAGAAAATTATTTTATTTCAATGATATTTAAATTATTTATAATTTTACTGTTAAATGTACGAGATCAGATATCTTTTTGGTGTGAGATTAGATATTTAAATTTTTTCTTCGGTTTCTTGACTTTTTAACGAGTTTTTAATTAATATCAATAATTTTTTTAACCCACATGATTCTTTATTTATTCTCTACTTATTTTATTAAACATAATTATTAACTTTTTAAATCATCATGAAAAAGTTTTTATGATGTTAAAAAACAAGATAACAAAATCTATATTTATTTTTTACATTTTAAAAAAAGAAGCTCTTGATATAGTATGAAAGTTTTCTTTTGACTATAATTACTATAATTACAAGAGTTATTTGAATGATAATTGTTAGTATAAAATTTTCTTTCTATTTGTATTATGAACTCATATTAGTCAAAAGAAACATATTTAATTACTTCTACTCGGAAGAAATAAAATATATATACTTGATAGAAATAAGAGCTATTTAAGATAAAATGTTCTATCACGTCAATCTCACGTAAAATATCCATCCATCCAGACATGGACAAAAGCAATCCAACTTGGTGATTGCAAAAAGATTGTGAAGTACTTAAACTATCCGCGTGCGCGTACTTAGACGAATTCGAATTCTGCAAATAATAACGTGGAAACCAAGGAAGAGTTCAATAGAATGATATACAAGAGAGTTTCAGGAACGGAAAAATGACCTTAAATGGACAGATATTGCGCGAAGAATGAATTTATAGTTCTAGTGTATATTTTCCTTCTTCCTTCTGGCTTATTATCGGGGCAATAAGAGTTCTGAATCTACTGCCGAATATCAAGTAAATGTTGATCGTCAGTGCGTCCAACCAGCTCCATGAAGTTGTTCTTGATTGTTGAAAACCATCTATCAGATGAAGATCCTTTTACAATCTGCAGACCCGGGGATGGTGCTTGTTCCTCCAAGTAAGGCAATATGTATTTCTTCATGTCAGTTTGCGAGATATCAAGATGCCCCCCAGACACGTTAATGAATTTAACTTTTCCAGCTTCATCCAATGTTTTCAAACCGATCCAGTCTTCAGTGTAGAGCAGAGTCTGCAAGGCGTAGACCAAGTTAAGAAATTTAAAAGCTAAAAATGACCATAATTGAATGACATGAAAGCTTGACCTCAGATTATCGCAGAGAAATCCAGATAATTGAAGATGCCTAACTTGAATTAGAGTATGCTTGTAAATCATTACCTCTTGTGCAGGCAAAACAGTATCAAAGGACCCATCTGGATAATATCCAAACCAGGAGGTTTCCTTCGGTACCAAAACTGTATCCTGCTCAAACTGATAATGATCACAAAGTTACAACGATTAGATTAAATCGAAAGACGTTACAGAAGCACAACAAAGGTCAACTCACCATGATAAGAACCAAGTTCTCTAAGCTAGCGAACCGTTCCTTGTATGTTGAATTTCTGGTATTCTTGATCTCATTGTTAAGTTTGGGGAGGAATCTACATCCTTTTATATAGGCCGGAATGTCCTGTAAGAAACAGATTTACCTCGCTATGACAATTCATTTAAGGCAAATAAGAAGAATGATGACTTGCATGGAAAATTGTATCTTGGCCTAGAAAAAACTTGATCATGCGACAATAGCACAAAACAAATTATTTGCAATTAGCTACTTCTTAATCCAATATAACTTTTCTTTTCTTTTCATACTGCTTCATATTTCTCTTAAATTTATTCACTAATTTATATCTTGCACCCCCACGAGGAGGAGCTGAGAACCTGTGTATATCACCATAGCTGAAGAACTAGACTCACTGTTGGGATTTTGATATAACCGCTGGGAGCCAAGTGTTCCTGCAATTTCATCAGAGATAAGTCAACATGCACTGAATGCCAAAAGATAGAATATATGAATGGGGGGCAATGAAATTCTCTATCCTTCACAGGAATTGTCAGCTCCTAGGAAGTGATTTTGCCAAGAAAACTGTTCACGTAGTATAAATTGCTTGTTTTGTCCCATTGAACATGACTTTAAATTACAATCTCAAAATATGACACTCAAACCTGAACATAACTGCTGTAGATCTCTGACTTGATCAAATCATCCAAAAGAGCGCATATAATGGTGCTCTGCAAAAGTCAGAGGCTCAGAGAATATCAAACTGAAGGAAACAGTAGCCCGTGATAATAAAAATCCACAACAATATCTCTAAGAACTACTACGGGTTTCAATTTCAGCACAATACACTGTCTTTAAAACCAGCAGGAATTGAAGCAATGAATTGAGTACGCTTAGGCAACAGCACTTACTCCACAGAAAGGAATTGAAGCGATACCAGCATGGATACCTGCCAGCGTAATCAAATTCTTCACCTGTCCCCCACATGGGCAAGAGATATTAAGCCAAGGCAACACAATAATAAGGGAATAAAAGGACATTGCGGTATAAGAAGGATATAGCAATCTTTTCAGTTTCTTACAGGAGGCCCCCCCTCACAAAATTCGATAACCCCTCGAGCAATCAAGCTACCCTGTGAAATAAAGGATTGCACAAAACATTAGTGTGTGTTTAGTATTGTGGTGAAAGTGTTTTTCTCTTGAAAATGCATCAAAATGAATTTTTTTCAGTTTTTTTTTAATTTTTTTATATTAGTACATCAAAATCATCTGAAAACACAAAAATGTCATTAATTTAATACTTTTCCATGCTAAATACACTTTTGAAACGCACCCAAACACAATTTCAAACACAAAAACAAAAAAACAAACACAACCAACCACCAATGCAAATCAAAGAATAGAACAAGGAAGCTAGATGACAATCGAGATAGCCATCAAAGGCAAGGCTGACACATCGGAAAAGAAAAAACTCCAAAAATTTAACAGATGCAGATCTCCAAAACTCCATCACTCAACAAGTCAATCCTATATTGAATATAACTCCTGGGGAACTGAGAACATTTAAAAAAAGGTATCTGTGAGGGATAAAGCAACTCATAAGAAGGCAAAACTGTACAAAAACGAGATCAACTTATAAAATAGTGAAGACCTGTTACCAGTGCAATAACTTGATCAGTTCATGCCTTCATTGAAACAAACATAAATAAATAGAAAAACTAGGATCATTCTCCATGTATGCTCTTAATGGACAAAAGAATAACTTAAAAAAAAATGTTATAATTCTAAAATTGCTAACAGATAACAACTTATTCTTCAAAATTTTAATTACCTGAGAAAGTCCAATTAAGTTGTAACCATCGCTCAGTTCACTCATACTCTTCACCTGCAAATTTCGTTAACAATCTAAATTTGAACAACTGAACTTCTAAGTGAAAAACCAATGACAAAAAGCACGTAGCTTTAGCACCTTCTCACAAGCAATTTCCGTCTGCAACAAAAGTGAAAATAAATTTAGTTTTGGGATATGACACTGTCAACAGTAAATACTCCTCAAGCCATCAGTTCAGCCGTCACCTGATCTTGAAGGGGCATAGTCCAAGAATCCCATGCTCCATCTCCAATTTCTCTGAATAGAAGAAGGGGAATCAAATGATTACATACAAGCTGTTGATCAGACATAAAATGATTTTGAGTGGAAGTAGATCACCAAATAGAGAAATGACCATTGCTGTTATGACTAGCAAAACAATCCACAAATTAAATCATACATGCAATGTCCTTGAATGCCTGACCACTTGCTTAAATGCTCAGTGAACTGTTTGACTCCCTTATTACTGCATTTGTCACTAATACCTAACACAAAACATATACAAAAAATATCATCATTTTACTATAAGTCTGATGCACATGGCAGCAACTATGATAGAGAGTAAAATAAAAATATTTGATTTAAAATGATTGTTTAACATGCTATTAAAATTTTGATGACCAAATAATCATGAAGTTATATTTTACCACCTCTTCTAACTAATAAAGTTAAATTACAAGATAATAATAAGTTTATACAAGTTTCAAGCTTAAAAACCTTCGCTCAACTAAATGTGTTAAAAAAAAACCGCTATTTGTGTAGAGAAGTCGATTTGATTAGAAATTCGGAAAAGTGGAGCTGGATATACTGAAAGAGAGCAATATTTTACAGGTCTAACAGTTAAACCAAATCAAAGTTTTGTATGAACTATGAAGGCACGTAGTCAACAAATTTTAGCTCTCAAAGACTAGATTATTAAATCATGTCATGTTTAACTTAATGAAAACCAATAAAACCCCAAGTTTTCTCTCACTTGCAAAGAATTACTAAACGAATGCAATAAATTTATGAGCCTTTCTGTCCTTATCACTCAGTCTACTAATACACAAACACAAAGAAGCCAATATAACAACAAACAATCAAAAAACCAAACATGCAGTAAATACTCAATTGAGTAAAGATTTTTCCAGTTTCCTAAATCCCAAGAAAATGAAAATGAAAATGAAAATGAAAATCCAAGAATAACTAAAATGATAAGCATGGCCTTTATCAGTTGTTAGCCATAAGAAAATAAAAATGAATAACTGACTTTCATCAACAGAAACAAGAAAAACTACAGCTTTCAAAGAAAATGACCACCAGCCAAAAAAAAAAAACTTACCATGAAAAACTACGAAGGGAACAGAGTGTGTAAAAGGGACAGAAGTAAACATCAATGTAATGATCATAAAGGCTGTTGCCTTAACGAATAGGGAAAAACCCATGATTGTTGTTTTCTTTTCCTAAGAGAAGAAAATAGAGGTGGCAAGAGAGGAGAGGTTTTGGGAGATAAAGCAAAGATACAACGCTCAACTACTTACAAATAATATACAGCACGCTTGAAAGAAAGGGAGACTGCTAGATATGGCTTCGGTTAGCTTGGCAGAACGGGGACAAAGCGCCATCTACCTTTCTTATCTTAAGAGTTTGTTCAATGGTGCTGTTTTGAGTTTTAATTGCTTGCTCCGCTGCCCTTTGACCATTAGCTAGAGACAAGGACTTTATTACTCTTTGTTAGATACGATCTCAGTTTCTAGTCAGTCTCAGAGATAGCTTTTGTCTAAGAAATAATAATAAAAAAAAAAACCGAGTCGGATTTTAGAGTCGATAATTTGATTTTTTAATAAAAATCTTTCAAAAAACAAAAAAAACAGAGAGAGAGAGAGAGAGACAGAGAGAGAGTTGAAAATAATAAATTGAGTATTGAAAATCTAAGGATATTATCTAAAACCACGACAGCTAATTAATTAGTTTCGTCAAACTATGAGATGTTAACTGTGTGTCGTTATGTCTGGTGATGCATAGATTTGGCAGACAATAGTTCGTTGTCCCTAACTAGCCGCTACCCATTACATTTGTCAGTCACATGAGCATAATAAATGGTCGTGACAAATTTTTCCATCAAGAAAGAACAAACACCGAACAGCAATTTTAGAGGTCAAAACCTAATTTCAAAAGTAATTGAAACATCAACACTCCAACTACCCTTCAATTGTGGATTTAAATAACATATCTTTATATTTTGATTTTTTTTTATTATTATTGTGGGTGTCCGAACTAGTTTTCGTACATCTCGACTAATCCTCTGAGACCCTGAAGTTAACTATCAGATAAGCTTTCAGTGGTCTTGAGATTTGTAATACTCGAACTGGTGATTTATGAGGAGCAAATTTAGTGTCAGACCAGTTAAGTTACACCTCTTAGTGGTTATATCATGTTTTTTTCTTTTTATTTTCTTCATGTTTTTTAAAAATTTTAATTTTTTTATTTTAAACATAAATTTTAAAAAATTATAAAATATTATTTTAATTATAAAATATTTTAAAAATCAATCATTCCAAATCTCAAGTCCTTGTAATGCTATCGTTTTGCGGCAGAACTGTGTCTTCTCCCAAATGTCTGCTCTTGGGATGTTGTACCACCTGGCAAGGAGGAGCTGGATATCCAGAAGCAGATGCTCCAA
>Ga0307517_10005507_pt1 | contig 19038 bp, 24 predicted proteins | sample 23_EM_MG_FD_194515 | JGI IMG/M metagenome (GOLD analysis project Ga0307517, IMG submission 194515) | Populus trichocarpa ectomycorrhiza microbial communities from riparian zone in the Pacific Northwest, United States - 23_EM | ecosystem: Host-associated > Plants > Roots > Unclassified | place... | reverse complement strand
CAAAGTGGTGAGTAAGTTTTGAACAAACTCACAACTTACCCACTGGGCAAAGTGGGAGCGAATTGATTACAAACTCTCAACAAACTCTCAATTTGCCTGCAAGGTAAGACCCCCTCTGCCCCCAGTGCCTGCAGAATCTGTGTACGTGAATTTTGTGACAGTAGCCTCTGTTGTTGCTCAGCCCCTTCATTTGATTAGATCGTTGGTTACCCCGTATCCAGCAAGCCGAGACATGTGCGGTGAATTCATTTCGTTCTGTTCGCTCTTGTAATAAATTCCATAAACAGATCATGACGACAAATCACAGGAAGGAAAGGCGTCCGATCACGAGGGAGAAGCTAGCGCACGATGTTGCGAAGCGTATCGAGGCTTACCTTCAGGAACTAAAGGTAAAAGGATGGCGAGATTTCAATGTGTGATATACTGATTCGACATCCACAGAAGTACAAGAATCCCTTCCCTATTAGCTTCGGGGACATATTCCTCACGAGAATCGTCAACGTTTCGCGAGCATCGTGGCAGCCAGACATCTGGTACCAGGTTCCCCCATGTACCAGTCCATAGAGACCTCGTGACACTCGTATTGTAAGGCCCGGACCCACTCTACATCACGATCACGCGGGTCCAGAACCCAACGACAAACGACATCATGTGTTTTTCCGTTTCTTCGTCTTTTCTACAATGATTTCATGGACTCGTAGATTAAGTATATAAGGCTGAGGTATGTACTGTAATCTACAGCATCCAACAGAGTTCGATTCCCTTTCTTCCACGAGTGATCTTACCGTGGTCGTCGAAACCCATGTCGCGACTAGTCTCGGCACAAGACCGGATCCGGCCCCCGGCGGATCCACCTCACGCGGAGCGTGAGCGAGGAGAGGTCGATCTTCGATCGGCCGGAGGCTGCCAAACGAGGAGAGGGTGATTGCAAATCACATGGTTTGGTACGAACCTATGTCGCGACGAACTCGACCGGCCGAAACCGATCGAGCTTCCCGCGCCCGCCCGCCGACTCACACCTATTCGCTTGTCCCTATTACTATCTGAACATATCCTCATTCGTTTTTCATCTTCACTCGTTCGGGAGTCAAGCAGTATGTGATCGGCCTATGGCCACACAGGTTTTAGCGGAATGGAGAAACGGGCAACAAGCTGGACCCTGACAACCCACCGGCGGTCGTGTAATCGAAGGTGAGCATCAAATTATCAGTGCGTCCGATACGAACCCACAGTCAGACAACACTTACGTGTAAGGCACATGATAATGACTCGAAGTCAGATGAATGACCCCGATCGCGTTTTTCCCCTTGCCCCAGCCCCCCTCATCGCTATCGTCATAGACAGTGACCTCGACAACATACTCGAGGCCATGTTCCACGCGCAAAACGTGTTTCCAGAGTTCCAAGACGTATCCCAGTACAGATTTTACCTGGCTCATTCCGATCCCAACAGACCTTGGTTTCGTCCCTCTGGACGCTCCAGCTGCGACCGTTTCCATCACGCTCTTACGCCTAGCATTAAATCATCCCTCCTGATGATGCGGAGAACAAATTTTCTGGTTTGGGAAGATCAATACACTCGGCCACGTCGGGGGTCTGTGTGCGGAGGTGTGAAGGTTTTTGCATTGAGAGGTCACAAGGGCGTGCAGATGTTACTATTGACAGTGACCGATTTGCAGGAAATGCACCCTATATACTGTGATGAACACGGGGCTGACGATTGTTCACTAATACTACGCACAGGCGAAATCGTGTATTGTCCTCGCGACTGGTTTTGTGCAGAAACTCCGACGAAGATCCTCAGTTTTGGCGTGACGCTAACCCAAATCATGTACCTCGGAGACCGGGACACCTTGGCGCGTTGTTGGTTCTGGTAATCCCCCATAGAAGACAGGTTGCGAGGGCGGGAACCAGTCAATATCGGACTGTCGAATCTTATCTCCGGAACGAGAGTTGCCCCAGGTTCTATTTTCATCACCGGTACCTCTTGCAGGAGCAATGACTTGTACATGACCGTATCAGACGAACGCATCGCGTTTAAAACACATAGAGCATCTAGAATGTTGGAAACGAAAGAACATAACGAGGTGGGTATCTAACGCTGGGAGAGCCTGCGGGACTAACGACAGAACGTTGTAGATTGAGGGTCGAGGTCCAACAGAAACGCAAGCCGACTCACCAGAGGATCGTTACTTGAGTTCTCCCCTTCCTTAATCTTCCGTATCACTACTGCCACTGCTATGATTGACTATGTCGACCTCAGCGCTATTTCGAAGAAGTCGAGGTACCTCACAGTAACTTCGCCCAGAAGTTTGGTACAAATGTACTTCAGATGGAGGTCGCGCAACGAGGACAGGCCTTCATTGAGGAGAGTAGTTGTGAGAGCGGGGTTACACCGTGGCCTGAGTTTACGGCCACTGTCTGTCCAACTGTTCGAGGAGTGGAATAGCGACCGGCGACCGGTGACCGGTGTTGTCTCGCAGATTTCCCGGCTTTCCCTCGATAGGCAGGGATTTGAGCCGACCAATGACGTGTAAATGATCCGGTGGGGAAATTAGCCGCCATCGATTCGTCTGAGTCTTTGTAGCTGCAAGTTGATCGGGGAGGACATTTGGCGCCTGGGGCAGACGCGAGCTTTGCAGTGGCGCTCCGAAGGGAGGGGTCGGTAGAGGCACGTGGTTCGTCGCGACATATTGCCCGAAAGTCTCCAGTTATACCAATTGCCTTCTTTCCCAAGACCACGTGGCGTGGTTCAGATGAGACAACACGGTCCCCACATCTGGTCGTGTATCGGCATCAGCCAACCAGCACTGCTCGACGATTGTCCACAACTCGTCCGTGAATCCAAGACTCTCCGCCGCCTCCGGTTTTTGTGGCCGTTTACCATCCAAGACCATTATCATCACCAGCTCCTGATTTCTGATGTCTTCATAAGGACGATTTCCACAAAGGACCTGTGGTGTATGACTCAGACCTTTACGAAGGTGGGATTGACTGCGTCCGCACGTACCTCATATACAACCATCCCGAGAGCATAACAGTCTGATTGCTTCGTTGGTCGGCAATTGGTGATTCCAAATTGTTCCGGGTCAAGTAGTTCCGGACTCATCCACCGAACGGTCCCACCAGCGGTGAATGGCATGAGAGATACTTTCGAAGTCACAGAGACCAAGGAGGCGTTTGTTGCAGTACGACCCTCTATGTTAACAATGGTTGAGAGACCAAAGTCGGCGAGGCAGGCACGGGAACTTTTGTTGATGAGTATGTTTGCCTGGTGAGTGTTATCAGTAGTTGTCCGTTGGGTTGTCGATCGAGTAATACCCCTTTCAAGTCCCCGTGCACCATGTGAAGGCTATGCATATACTCCAACCCATTCACAGCGTCAACTAGCTGGATTAACAAATTACAATAGTTTCCACATGGCGGAGCATCGTTACTCACAAGTTGAACACGATTAATCCCTTCATTCCTCTCTACGAATTCGACGATGTTACCGTGATCCATCCACTCGGATATCATGGCGAGCCGGTGCCGTTCTAGATTTACACCCAGCAATGGTAGGATGTTCGGGTGTCGGAGGTGTCTCCACGCAACAGCTTCTCTGCAGAATTCCTAGGATCCCTGTGTCAGTGGAAGGTTCCGCAGTACACGAGGTAAAACGAGGCAAATATACATACACTGAGGTTCTTGTCAAGATCACTGGTCAGGTAGAGACGTAAGGTCTTTATAGCAACCGCGCGGCCCCTGTGCTCGCCTCTGAATATGGTTGCATGACCCCCATTATATTCTTCGACGGGCCCCCCGTTTAGACAGTTGACCATGTGCATAGAAGAGGGTACCACCCTCTGACGGCTACACATCTTGCACAAGGTATTAAGCAACTCGTGCCGATCTCGACCACACGCAATGCGATCCAGCATCTGGGATCCACATTAACTTGGTGCATAGATACTGTAATACTGAAGAAAATACCCCGTCGATTCTATCAATCTCTTGATCTGGTTGTCTCTGGGATTCAGCAATGATCCCCGCCAGGTTTAACGACAGGGGGTTGGGTGATGGTGCAAGTTCACTAGATGATTGGGAGACCCTGCCTGCATCGCTGCTCAGAGGGGTGGTTTCAAGAGAGGATAAAAATCTCTAACTCACGGTGTTCCATCGGATCACACGGAGGGCCTTGCAAATCCCGAAGTGCTCCATTCCCTGAAGTGCTTACCAGGAGTGGTCTGTCCTCTCGTTGTGAGTCCAGTGTGGCATAGTTATGAATTTTATCCCCTACGTGCAGAGAGTTGTCCAGCGTAGCTGGAGATCAATAAGTTCTAGGATGGAGGACACATAATGGACTAACCAAAGTCACTACTACTTTTCCGGTGCTCATTCATACTAGGGTGGTGGCCTATTGACAGGGGGTCCGAATCAACCTTAGTCAGTGGCTTCGCATATGTTGGGCCAGGGGGCCACCCGAGAAAGGACTTCAGGCGTCTGGAGACTCTTCGCTCTACAGAGAGCCGGGGTGGGGGAGGCCCGTAGCTCTGGCCGAGGTGCGGGTAAAACACCTCCGCGTTAAGGTTACCGCGTGACTCCCGTGGTGGCTGCGTAGGGATATCGAAAGAAGGTTCGAAGATTCCGCCTAGCTGTTGCTCAGCGGACAAAATCAAGGGAGGTCAAAATCCAATCTCACGGTGTGGCATGGAAACTGATAATTGCTCCACGGAGTCGGAAGGGACGCTCTTGACCGCGACGCAGGGCGCCATGAGCCCGTCCCAGTCTGCCGCCGCCTTTCCAAGGTGCGTTACAACCTCAGCAATCTTCGGCCGTAGGTCCCTGTCGCCATCCCAGCAACGTTGGGCGAAACCCCAAAGCGAATTGGAAAACCCGATGGCTGTAGCGTTCTCCGGTTTATCGGGGCGGACTCCCTGAACCACGGAGAAAAACTCCATTGGCCAAAATTTACGGAATGGAGCTTCACCTGTAAGGACCTGGGTAATGTAAGTAAAAAGCCGATATCCACGATACTGCCCACATACCTGGAAGACGAGTAATCCGAATGCATAGATATCTGCGGCCGCCGTGGGTAATGAGTCACGCATACCAAACTTTGAAGGTAGCAAGAGTTCCGGAGACATGAACTTCATCGTGCCGCCCTCCAACTGCGCGCTGCATGACATTGGGTTGACAGGGTCGTTGACCATGGTCATAAACCCGAAGTCCGCGAGGCAGGCACGAGGAGGCGTGTCATTTGACATGTAAATATTGTGCTGATGGGTATCAGGCATGGGGAGCAGTTGCAGAACGAAGTGCGACAAACCCCTTTGACATCTCCGTGCACGAGATTTGCTCCGTGGAGGTACTTCAGACCCTGAGCTGCCTCGTGTAACTATTCTCGCATCTTAGCGAAGGAGATTGTGGGGAGAGTGAAATCACGTACCAACTCCAGTCTGTTAGCTGAATTCTTCTTGATGTACTCCATGATGTTCCCGTGAGCCATCCATTCTGACACTGTGACAAATTGATATTTCTCCATGTCCCCCCAGACCCTAGTAAGTTTCAGGACGTTCGGATGGGATAGCGTGCTCCAGAGGATGACTTCTCGGCAAAATTGCTAGAACAGAACGACTCAGTCCTTGCCCCGATTGGCCGACTCAATGTCGTCGATACCCACCTTTCTTATCTTCATCAAGTCGTCCGTTTCCCCAACCCTCAGTTTCTTCACTGCAACGAGATGCCCCATGTACGTTCCGATCCTGACGTCTGCGAATCCACCGTTTGCCAGAATCTTGTCTTCGACTTCAATCTTCTCGGTTATTACCATAGAATCTGGCAATCGGCCATAAGTTGCGGCAAGTCTCCTCAACGTGACGAAGAAAGCCTGCTTCTCGTCGGTGTTGAGTTCGTGCACTGCGATGCCCTGATAAACTATCTTAGACGACGAGAGAGGGATCAGATATAGATCGCGACTTACGTGGTCCAAAATCTCCATGCACAACATCGCATCCTCGCGTCCCAAGCGCGAGATGAAAGCCCTGCCATCCTTATCGACCAAAATCTCGGCCAAAGTGCGAACGGCTTTGCCCTCGTCGATGGTGCCGGTGACGTCCTTCCAAAGTTTCCCGTAGTCTTTGGACATGATTTGCCGGGAGAGGTTGGGTTGGGGATGGTGTTAGAGGAATGCAGGTGTGGGGAGGGGTTTCAGTAGCATGTCACGTCAGCGTGTTATAGCCCGAACCACGCGTTGCGGCGGCACGCGGCCGCATTGACACCATTATTGGAGTCAGATGAACTTTGGTCTCGATCGCGTTTTTCCTTGTAACCGTTGCCAATGTCACTCAGACTTTCTTATCGTTACCGTTGTCATGGACGCTGACTTCGACAACATACTCAAGCTCGTGTCCCGCGTGCAGGATGTGTTTCCAAAATCCCGAGACGTACCCCAGCACAGATTTTCACCTGGCTTATTCCGATCCCAGAAGACTTGAGTTTCGTCCCGTTGGATCCTCTCGCTCTCGCCATTCCAATCACGTTCTTAGCATTAAATTCCCCCTCCTGTTGGGGCGGAGAACGAGTTCTTCGGTTCGGAGAGATCGATGCATTCGACCAGGCCGGGGGTCCGCGCGCGGAGGAGTGAAGGTCTCTGTATTGAGAGGTCGCGAGGGTGTGTAGACGTGACGGTTTACAGTGACCAATTCGCTGGCAACGTGCCCTACATACTGTAATGAACGAGGAGCTAGTTGCTGCTCGCTGCCCACCAATGAAATCGCGTATCGTACTCGCCGCAGAAACCCCATCGATGATACTCAGTTTTCGCGTTACGCCAGCTCAAATCGGGCGTCTCGGGGACCAGAATGCACTGACGCGTTGGTACTGGCAAACCTTCATAGGAAGGAGGTTGCGAGAGGAAAAACCAGTCTCGGTTCAAGACCGAGACTTGGCACATTTGCACTTTCGACCTTATCTTAGGAGACGGCCGACTGAGCACTTGCCCTCGGTTCTTGATTACATACAGACAGAGCACAAAAAGTCATGTGCCTCAGGCATGTGCAGACAGTCGGCCAGACAACAATGTCCGGTCCTTGTAAGGCGACGGACTGGGAGGTGCCCCACCCCGCCTTAGGCTGTTCCCCTCCATACACTCATCCAGTTCGGGGTCCCAGCCACGCTGGCATATCGCATGGTCGCTCCGCTCCCATGCTACGCTACTATCACCGCGCCTAATTCTACACCATGCGATCATACTCCCCCTCTGACACCCTAAGATAATGAGTAGTGCTATCTAGTCTATCGGGAATGGATTAGGGCAGCGGTAAAGCCCTCTGATGAGCCCCTTCGCAAGGGCGAAATCCGCATAGTCCCTACATTCAGTGTCGGACCGTCATGCGTCAAAGTTTATCTCCAGAATGAGAGTTACCCCAGGTTATATTTTCATCACCAGTGCCTCTTATGAGAACAACTACTCGTATCAGACGAACACATCGGGTTTGAAAAACATAGAGTATTATGTAAAACATAGGAACCGAAATAACATAACGAGGTGTGTATCTGACGCGGGGAGAGCCTGTAGGGCTAATGACTGAACGTTGTAAACTGAGGGTCGATGTCCAATAGAAACGCAAGCTGACACACCAGAGGATCGTCACCCGAGTTCTCCCCCTCCTTAGTCTTCCGTATCACAATTGCCATCGCTATTATTGACTGCGGCAACCTCAAGGCCGTGCTCCGCGTGAGGTGTATTTTCTAACTTCCGATATGTCCAGGTCGAGTTTGCCTCGGCCATTCACGGTCCTGGTGGTCCTGAGTATTGCGTCCACAACGTCGAGTTTTTCCTTATCGATGTGAAGCAGGAAGGTGAATCCCTTCGTTCTGGGAAGACTACACTGTCCGATGAGCTAGTGCAGTGGCGCAAGACGTCCGTGAAAATGAGAGAGTATGAAGGTTTTTCTTGGGCAGAAGTGCTTGATAAGGTGGGTCCCTGGACAAAGCGGGCGAGGCTGGTGATACCGAAACGAGTTGCCCTCTCGGCCCACTAAAACGCGCGCACGGGGGAAGTTCGTCAACCTGGACCTTGATGGAGTTTGAGAAGTTTCTGGGGGGGGGGGGGTTCAAGAGACCTGAGAAGGCGGTCTTCGATTAAGGGTCCAGAAAAGTCCACCCAATTTTCAACCCCACACCGATCGGGAGGGAACAAGACCTGTCCCCGATGATCTGTATCTTGGCCACTGGAGCTCGAGGTTACGGGGCGAAGACGGGGAGCGCTTCCGAAGAAGTCGAGGAAGTGTTTCACGGTGGCTTCGTTCAGCAACATGTTACGTGGCGTGAATGACATGGGGTGACCACGTTCCTTTAGTGCGGACGTACTGTAGATGGAACTCACACAACGAGGAGAGGTCTCCGTTGAGGGGGGGTGGTTGTGAACACGGGGTTAAGCCGTGGTGTAAGTTTACAGCCGCCATGCACGTCCAACTGTTCGAGGAGGGGCGCAGTGCGAAGTAGCGAGCGGTTAATGTGTCGTAAATTTTCCGGCTTCCACATGACGGACAGAGATCTGAGCCAACCAATAACCTAAAGGAATCGGGGTTGTGAGGAGGTGGGCTGTTTTCCCGTTGCGGTTGCGAATCGATTGGGGACTCTGGGCGCTCCAGGTAGGCGGAAGTCTCACGCGCGCCCCTCCAACCGAAGCTTGTCCGCAACCATTCACGCGATAAGTAATTCTGTTCATAAACCCAACCTCAACCTTGCCGAGGGTAGTGCTCGCGATGGTAAGAACTCGATTTCAGTCCGGTGTATGACGTGTTTCATCGTTCCAGACATACTTTTGCGTCAGGAACCACATTCTGCAGGATTTCCCTTGTGACGCGTAACTGCTGAGATACGGTGGAGTTTTGGACGGTGATGGGGGTAGACATCGCCGGAATCAGCAAGGCGACCTCAGGGAAAAGCCGAGGGATATTAAGCCACGCCTCCTCCTGCCGTCACACACCCGCCAATAAAAACAGAGCCCAATGCAGTCAACCGCTCGCTCTCCTCCCTTCCATCCTGACTCTCTAACACTCGCAATCGGCACGTCCAACCCTACCCCCACACGTCATGTCCAAAGACTATGGGAGACTTTGGAAGAACGTCACCGGCACTATCGACGAGGGCAAAGCCGTTCGTACTCTAGCTGAGATTTTAGCCGACAAGGAGGGCAGGGCTTTTATCTCGCTTTTGGGACATGAGGATGCAGAGTTGTGCGTGGAGATTTTGGACCACGTATGTTGCGATCTGTATCTGCTCCCCTCTTTCATCGTCTTAGATAGTTTCTCAGGGCATCGCAGTGCACAAACTCAACACCGACGAGAAACAGGCTTTTTTCGTCACGCTGAGGAGACTTGCTGGAACTTATGGACGATTACCAGATTCTATGATAATAACTGAAAAGATCGAAGTTGAAGACAAGGTCCTCGCCCAAGGTGGATTCGCAGACGTCAGAATTGGAAGGTACATGGGGCACCTCGTCGCGATGAAGAAACTGAGGGTCTGGGAAAAGGACGACTTCGTAAAGATAAGAAAGGTGGGTATCGACGACATTGAGTCGGCCAACCGGGGCAAGGACTGAGTCGTTCTTTTCCAGCAATTTTGCAGAGAAGTCATTCTCTGGAGCACGCTATCTCATCCGAACGTCCTGAAACTTACTGGGGTTTGGGGGGACATGGAGAAAGGACAATTTGTCACAGTGTCAGAGTGGATGTCTCATGGGAACATCATGGAGTACATCAAGAAGAATTCTGTCAACAGACTGGAGTTGGTACGTGACTTCACTTTCCCCACAATTTCCTTCGCTAAGATGCGAGAATAGCTGCACGGGGCAGCTCAGGGTCTGAAGTACCTCCACGGCGCCAGTCTCGTACATGGGGACCTGAAAGGAGTCGGTCTCTTTTCGTTTCGTGACAAATACCTCTTTTTGACATTCGACAGGCGAACGTCCTGATGTCCAACGACACTCCTCCTCGTGCCTGCCTCGCGGACTTCGGGTTTATGACCATGGTCGGCGACCCCATCAACTCAATGTCATGCAGCGCACAGTTGGAGGGCGGCACCACGACGTTCATGTCTCCGGAGCTCTTGATACCCTCAAAGTTTGGTATGAGTGACTCATTACCCACAGCAGCCTCAGATGTCTACGCATTCGGATTAGTCGTCTTCCAGGTATGCAGGCATGATCGTGGATATCGACCGTTTACTTATATTACCCAGGTCCTTACAGGTGAAGCTCCATTCCATAAAATCAGGCAAACGGAGTTGGGATTCTCCATAGTCCGGGGAATCCGTCCCGATAAACCGGAGAACGCTGTAACCATCGGGTTTTCTGATTCACTCTGGGGTTTCGTCCAACGTTGCTGGGATGGCGACAAGGACCTACGACCAAGGGTCGTGGAGGTTGTAATGCGCCTTGAAAAGGCGGCGAAAGACTGGGATGGGGTCATGGCACCCTGCGTCATGGCTGAGAGCGTCCCTTCCGACCCCATGGAGCCATTGTCGAATCAGATGCAACACTGTGAGTTTGCGTTTTTAACCCTCTCTTGATTCCATCCACTAAGCAACCGCCAGGTGGAATCTTTGAACCCTCTTCAAATATTGACCCAGGGAGCCCCACCGAATCACAAGCGTTCTCTGGGCAATTCGGCCCTCCAGATATACGATCCACCACGTACACCGACCCACGCGAAGAACTTGATGAACTCGTCGCTAAGCCTCCCGTGGAACTCCTGGTGGACTGTTTGGGTGCCATCCAGCGACGATCGTGGCAGGATCCACCCGACGACTACCTCGACTTCCCGCATCTGGCCCAAGATTTCAGGCCTCCCCCATCAAAAATTCCTCTGAAAAAACGAAAAGGTTTTATCCGTCGGTTGTTCTCCCGATTTGGCATGTCTCGGGACGCGGGATTTTCGAGGCTCCTCTCAAGAAACAACCCGTCTGGCACCAGTTACCCCCGTCAGTAGAAGCCCCTTAATTCCAGAACCCGTTCTCACCCAGATTTTCAGATGTAGTTCACAAAAAACCGAAAATGGATAATAGCGTCCGCAACCAGTCCCAGACTAGTCCTCATCGCGCGCAAGATGAGGACAAACAGATGTCGAAACCCTCAAAGGCGAGATACGTGGATAAGATATTTTCACGAAAAACGGGACATCAGGATCAGCAAGACCCTCCCTGCAGTTCGAGCAACCTACAGGGTAACGAACAGCGGTCCGATGATATTAACGGGACAGCCACGAAGGGCTCGAATATCTCAATGGACCCTTTCCCCCTCCCGCTCCTCCCACAACCCCCCGCGTTTTTTTTTGCCCGAGAAGGGATGATGAACAACTTATTGGATCTTGTCGAACAATTTACATCCCTGTCTCTATTCGGCGCAGGCGGCCTCGGAAAGTCCTCCATCGCACTTACTCTCCTCCACAACGACCGAACCAAGATCAGATTTGGCAGAAACCGCTACTTCATTCGCTGTGACGACCTCACCGGTTCTACGGAGGGTCCCCTTGCAATTCTCTCCGACGCCATCGGCACTCCGCGTCCAACGGACGTTGCACAACTTCGGTCACATCTTGGACCGTCTCCGTTACTCTTAATCCTTGATGGTGCGGATTCTATCCTGGATCCACTGGCCGTTAGGGCGGCCGAAACCGTCGCAATAATCGAGGAGATCGGTCGGTGTCAGGATGTCTGCCTAATTACTACAAGCAGGATGGACGCAGAAATCCCAGGTTTCCTCCCCATCGAAGTTCCGGTGCTTTCCGAGGACGGCGCAAGAGACACTTTCTACAGCCTCTGTAATATTGGAAGATCCTCTGCGGTGAACGGCCTCATCGCGAGACTCGACTTTCACCCACTCTCAATTAACCTACTCGCCGGTGCCGTACACGAGAAAGACTGGGACGAAGCAACGTTATTAAAGGCATGGGACGACGACAAGACGAACGTGCTGGAGACGTGCCATCACCAATGTCTGAGGGATGTCGTGGAATCATCGTTGCATTCTCCATCAATTCAAGGCCTTGGGGCTACCGTTCGTGATGCACTCGAAGCAATTGCGGTCTTCTCTGGTGGTGTCAAAGAAAATAGGCTGAACAGCATGTTCCCTGGAATATCCGGAATAGGAGATGCAGTTGCTGTGCTTTGCAAGTTTTCGCTCCTCTATCGCAAAGACGGGTTCGTGAAAATGCTCTCCCCGTTTCGGTTCCACTTTCTAGAGTCCATACAACCTGTGGTTTACGCCACGGGAAGGGAGACAATACGCAACTACATCATCGATGAGGCCACTGGAACCGATATAACCCACGACCCGACCATCGACGAGGCCACCAGAAGCGATACAGCTCATGGCCGGGTCACCGATGAGGATATCCCGATAATTCCATGTTACCCTTCTATGGCTTGTTCGTTCTCTTCATTTTATCTTATTGTGACTTTGAAGTGATAATTTTACAGGGAGTGCTAGTCGCACAAGAGGCAGACGATCGAAAACTGCCGGGCGGCCTTTCGAGAGACGTGAGCACGATGGGACAGACTTGATGAGCGATTCCACTGACCGACTTCTAGATCCCGCCCCGCTGCCTGAGAACACATCGCCACCCCAAAACCAACCCGAGATACCACCTGTTGTAAATTCATCAGTGTCCCCAGAACAGACCACTCTATTGCCCTCCACAGGGTCTCGAGGGACCGGATACCAGCCCCGTGTCAATTCCACTAGATTCACTAGCTGGGGTGAACCCCCATCTCAGATAGATGTACCACGTGGAATTGCTGCGGGAAATTCTGTCGAGCACAGTCGATCTTCTTCTCCCCGCCGCGGAGGTGCAAGGTCACACTCCATGGGTGGATGTTTCCCTGCCCCCAACACACCGAATACTCTATTTTGCTGCCACGAACTCCATCCCTGGCCATGGAATGAGCCCTCGAAGCGAAAACTGATTATCCCTCAAGAACAGTCCGAACAGTGGGCGATCACCCGTCGGGTATGCGATTTACCCTGTGAACTTATTTGATTATCCGTGCTCATTAATCCACCTTAGCGGGTTGCATCTGCTGTGGTTTCTGTACTCGGGATAACTGATGATGTGAAACGTGAACTTCCTGACATCAGTGTCGACCCCCTCTGTTTTACTCCGATACCAAAACTCGAGCCGGCTGCTCAAGCGCTCCTCCAGACCTGGTGCATCCTACAACTGGTCGATGTGAATTTCGCTTCACTATTCCTCTATGATCATCCGCTCACCCATGATCTAATAGGCGAGCCGTTTAGCGTGCCTCCGTCTTACGGAACGGTGCGCGGAAATACTGTTGTCCATTTGTGAGGAGGTCCACGAAGCGGGAACATATGTATGTATCGAGGAACTAATCACGAAACTAGTCGAGTGTGTTCACAAACCCTACTTTCCATCATCTTTCTCATATTTCTAATCAGGGCCCTTACGTGGGTACATACCATTGTGTGGAAACAGGCGAACTGCCCACTCATTCAACGGTATTTAAAACACGACGACATTGTTGGAACAATTCGGGCATGCAATGCCGAGCTATGCACTATTACTCGCATGTTCAGCGTACGTCTCCCGTGCTCACATTCGGGTGGTGCCCCCGCTCACTTACTCCGGTGTAGCTTTCCATCCAGCTTAGAATTCTCCGCCAGCTCCAGAAAACAGACAGCCACACCGAAGTGGGAATACCAACGGTCGCAATCGGGGAAAAGATCCAATCCTATCTCACGGACATCGAGCCTGTCGTTCTTACAACCCGTTCGTCTGGCGCAACCTCCCTCGACCCTGGGGAGGTCGGAACACTTCTGTACACCTACCGAGACTGCCAGGACAAAGAAGACCTGATCCACGACGCCGCAGATCTAAGACAGGTCATGAGAGCCGTGTTGCAGGCCGACAACGACGACACGATGATCGAGATCCTTCAGATCAGTCGTGATGAAATCCCAGAGGCTGTCAATACACTACAACGTGCATTCGAGAAGGAGGTCAAGAGGGGGCAGGATGGCAAAGAGGCAATGTTCGAGGGTGTGGGAATTCCTTCCGGGCAACCCGCGTCTCTCTGCTCGGCAGCTGGATTGAACGGGACTTTGACCTTTACGGGGACTCTCTGTCAGGAGTTCTTAGAAAGTGCGATTGCGGCGTTAATGAGGATGGGCAAGGGCACTGATCTACTTTTACCCCCTTGGACCATCACCAAATGGGAGATTGACCTTGACAGGAGGATCGGGATCGGGTCATTCTCAGCCGTATACAAGGGGAGGTGGAGGGAGGCAGCCGTTGCTATCAAAGTGCTTTCTCCAACGACGCCGCAGAAATTCTTCGTCCATGAGGTAGAGATTTGGAAAAGCCTTTCACATCCAAATGTTCTCGAACTTCTTGGAGCTTCGTCGGCTTCTGGAGAGCCCCCTTGGTTTTTTGTGAGCCCACACATGGAACACGGCAGTTTGGACAATTACCTCAAGAATGTGGAGTGCCGACCCCGGGTTAACCTGCTGAAGATGATTTACGAGGTGGGACTGGGGATGGCATACTTGCACAAGAGAAGCGTGTTGCATGGCGACCTTAAGGTACAGTCTTGTGCTCGAGTGTCTGTCGACTGAGGTGACGCTCAGAATAGGCCGCTAATATCCTCGTTGATGCCGAAACCCGCTGTGTCATATCAGACTTTGGCCAAAGTGAAATGAAGTCCTGGGTATGGCGGACGAGTGGAAAATCCTCTCGAGGTGCGTTTGGAATCGCGTGTACCACGCTCTAACACCGATTTTCCGGTCCAGATGGAGCCGTCCGATGGCAAGCGCCAGAGTTGTTTGATGGACGTAACAATCGGTTTCGTGCGCCTATGGATGTCTATGCATTCGCGATTTGCTGCATCGAGATTCTCGCTAATGGTAGTTTACCTTGGCCGTTGTTTGACGATGGGACTATTAGGAGACTCGTTTCGAGTGCGTTTGTTTTCACCTGACTTCTGAAATTTATTCACTTCTTATCACCTGCCGCCTACAGAGAACCGCCGACCGGATATTCCGAACAACCACCCATGGACGGAGGATCTGGCCCGAATCATTGAATCGTGTTGGCAACAGGTGGCTCACTCCCGTCCAAAGTTTTCCAACATCGTGGTTGACCTGGAGGTGGTCGGGGGAAAACACGATGTACCTCTACAACACACATCCCCAGGCTCCGATAAGATGCCGCGTGCACCGACGAAGACATCGCCTGATGGGTACCCAATACTACATCTTCGTGAGTGTTGAGCCCGGTTACTTTGATGCCACGCGACGAGCTGAGTGTTTGTACCAGCCAACAGCGAAGCGAGTCAGGATTCTGGGGTAGGGTCATCTTATGAAACAACCCACGAGCACCATTTCCGCCCAACCACCAACCGTCGCGACAAAGGTGGCCCTGAAGGTTCTCCAATGGGTACCGGCTTATCACTACCCGAGTCGGTTGTCGGAAAAGGAGAGCATACTCACATCAAATTAAGTTCGCCCCTGGTTGAACGGCGTTACAGGACGTTGCTTCAACATGAGTTCCACCCATCGCGTGCGTTTATTATCATTATATGCTGATACTATTGGTAACGGGATTGTTGTTCAGTCAGGCTGCCATTGTGGTTTCCATCTGTTATCACCCTCGGTTCCGTTGGGTACCTACGCAAGCCGGAAGGGGAGTTCGTGACCCTGTTCAATGCATTTGACCCACCCAAAGCATCGGATGGGTTACTTAGGGGTATGCCAACACTTTATGGTTATGGAGGGGTCAACCAAGGGTGCCAGTGGCAAGATAAACGGAGCCTTGCGCAGAAGGGTCTGGGCGTTCTCCAGAGCTGGTTGTCTCCGAAGTTAGAGTTGTGAGTAGTCACCCTGACACCGAACGCATTTCTTCTCATCTCATCGCAAACACTACTGTAGGAACAATGTCAACAGGCGCTATTCCTTCGATGTGAAGGCCAACCACAAGACCGCGTTCCTTTGTGTCGAGTCGACGGTTTACAAGTACATCGAAGACCTCTCTGCTCCAAAAGAGTGGTTTATAGCCAACGTGAACCGCATTTTGAAGGTTTATGCAGATAATCATTCGGTCACTAAGGAAGACATATTCCTAGGTAGGAAGAGCAACGTCTGGCTGTCATTTTATCTTATTGTTTTCCTTACAGTGACCGGAACTCTGAGTGCACCGGACTACGCTTTGTTCGTTGGTCATAATCATCCCGACGGTCAGGTACGTGCACGTGAGAGAATCAGGTGTTTGTATCGGAGGCGCTCAAAGCTACCTGACCAGGTACATTTCGAAGTTTCCAGCCCTCCTCAGAATGGTCAGCCGTGGGGCAAGTTCTCATTGTCTGCCGACATGTCTTCGCCAATGCTCGGTGGTCATTGTTATGAGGAAGAATCCGCGGTCCCATTCTCTTACAAGGGAAAGGTTTCAACAACCTCTGGTGGTGAATGGCATTCGTTGCTGCTTGCTCGACTTCGGTTCAAACCAGACATGCCCGATCCCACAGCAGACTAATTCCTCTAGATCTCATTTCCCTGCTTTTTCTCTCCTCACTACTGGCGGGCGGTGTGTTTTCACGATCGCCCCAATAGTCTACCCCTTCGCCACCGCAATTGCACGGAGTTATAAGACTGTTAACCAAGACAGGTGTGCCAACTGTATCAGGATGCTACGTGAGGATTTTCGTATACCGAGGACATTGTGGAATTCGCATTTGTATCACCACTAAAGTCATGTAAACAATACGACTGCATCGAATCGTAAGGATTTCCTTTCTCTAGGACGTCGACGGTCATTGGTACCGATGAACTTTCACCATATGGAGGCTTTGCGGATGAAAAAAAAGAAGTCGGCGTCGGATTGTCACAACTCCGGTTGTGACCACACCTCAGGAATGAGTCCCGGAGGATTATTCCAAGTTCCACCTCCATTACCAGAACCTCTCGCGGGAACCCCAACTTGTACTCAACCGTGTTGGACGAGTACATCGTGTTTGAAGATCAGAGAAGATCACATGTGTCAGACGTAGGAAATAAAATAACATGACAAAGTGAACACCAAGCGTATGGATGGCCTGCGGCTCTGATTGAACGACACGAGTTGTAACATCGAGAATTGAGAACACTCCAGGACATGCGAACCAACCTATTCACCGTTATCAAAACTCTCCTCAATCTTCCTCTTCACTGTCGTCACTGTCTCTCTGGGCTATCTCAACCCCTGGACCACACTCGACTTGCAGGACGTATTTCTTAAGCTTCCACTCTTCTATCGGCATGAGTTCGTCCAGGCCGGCGATCCTCAACAACTTGAGCTTCATCCCTCTCGATTCTCTCACTGCTGCCATTGCTATCACCCTCTCGATAACGAAGTCCACGTCCCCCCCAGAGTCGTAAGGGAAAACGAGAACAAGTTCCTCCAGTTTTGGGCAGACCAAAATACCCGACGAACCAGACGTGGTGCGCAAGGCATGGGCGAAGGCATACAGGTTTTTGCATTGATAAACGGTGAGGCTGCGCAGGTTTTCCATGGGAAGAAGTGCATGTAGAAGAGGGAATACGGATGAAGGATTGGCGCGGAAAATTTGCAGCCGTTCAGCCTTCGAGGTGTCGAATCGAACCAGATATTCCAGCATCGGGGGTGTGGTGTCAGTTCGTAGAGACATATGGTTCATCGAGACTTGCCCATTTGGTCCTGTGAATCGCATGCGTGAAGAAGAGCCGTCAACGCGTAGGTTGATTTTGGTGAAGTTGGAGAGGTTCCTGAGGTTATCGAGAAACCTGGGGAGATGGTCCTCGATCAGGAGGCCGCGGGAGTCATTCATTGTTGTTAACTTGGCGCCAACCGGGATCAACAGGTGGTCGAGCAAGAGGGAAGAAGGTTTGTTCCCGTAAATGATCATGCGCTTTAGGCAAGCCAACGTCACCAACCGTCCATTTTGGGCCGGGCCAGAAATTGGGGTTGCGTAGTTGAGTTCAATTTTGCGGAGGCGAGGGGCGCTCTCGAAGAAATCGAGAAGCCGTCTGACGGAGACATCGGCCGGTGACGCATGGCACAACATGAACGACGTGAGATTGATCATGTTCCTCCAAGGTAACTCCGTGCGAACCCACTGCAGGTAGAACACGCGCAAAGAAGAAAGGTCTCCGTTGAAAAGTGCGGGTGTGAGTACGGGGTTAGATTCTGGCTCGAATTCGTGACAACCATCTATCGACAGAAACTCAAGAAAGGGAGCGGGGTCACATAGATGGGGGATGATGCTATGCAGGGTTGCCGGTGCTGCCTCCACAGACAGATTTTTAAGCCGGCCGGTAGCGTGGGGGACGACCTGGAAGAGGGGATCGTGAGGAGACAAGTCACCTTCCCTGTCTAGCCAAAGGTCGATGGGAGAACCCTTTGAGCGTTCAAGGTAAACACGAGTTTTGTCTGCGTCCATGCAATGGAAGTCGACCCATAGCGAGGAACGCGATATGAACGCCTCCCTCCAAGCTCGGCACACTTGGCTTAATGCGACCACATATCGATCTCTGGAGTCTGTACACCAGAAGTCTGGGATGATAGTGAGAACCTCGGGAGGGATTCGGTTGATTGGTGCGAGCCTGTTCCTCCAGGACCGAATCAGATGGAGGACCTCTAAAGCATCTTGCTCGAGGGCATCGACCTAAAAACGAAAACACGACACGCGTTAGCGACCATCCATACATCCGTTTTTTCAAGTTATAACAACCTCAGACACGCCCAGGGTAGGATTTGTAACACTAGAAAGGTGTGTTCGGATCATCCAATGCGATACATTCCACGGATCCAAACGTACGTTGCGTCAAGAGTCGCATCTCGAAGAATTTTCTTGGTTGCGCATAAGTGCTGAGATACAGAAGAGCCTCGACCTGTGATGAAGGGAGACATTGTGGAGATCCACAGCCGAACCCGGACTGCTGTCTCCCCGATGCGACCGAGGAATTCAAACACCGCCCGGGCGCACCCGTTCCCGCAGTCATCCAATCAAAGGCAGAGATGAC
>Ga0307517_10005506_pt1 | contig 19038 bp, 27 predicted proteins | sample 23_EM_MG_FD_194515 | JGI IMG/M metagenome (GOLD analysis project Ga0307517, IMG submission 194515) | Populus trichocarpa ectomycorrhiza microbial communities from riparian zone in the Pacific Northwest, United States - 23_EM | ecosystem: Host-associated > Plants > Roots > Unclassified | place... | reverse complement strand
TTCCTGGAACCATCTTCGAAGACATGTTTTCACTGCCAACGACTGAGGGAAATGCTGAAGGATTGAATGACCAGAACCCCATCAACCTGCCAGTGAACGAAGAGCACTTTAGAGGGTTCCTACGCGCGATTTATCCGTTCAAGTGAGTCTTCCTCTCCTGAGCATGGAAATATTTTTATTCAACCATACCTAGTGGGATCCAACTTAAAAACACTGACTGGTTAGCCGCTTTGGACCTATCAACGATGTGGATGTTTGAAGAGGTTAATCATCATTAACACTTACATAATTCATCGATACTGATCAGATTTCACATTCAGGTGCGGAATCGGGCCATCGAAGCACTTGAAACTTATATAGCGGTTCTCGATGCCAAAGAGGTTGTACTCCTCGCAAAGAAGTATCGTGTCCTGAAGTGGCTCAAATCTGGGTATAACCGTCTCCTTCGGCAAAATCCAACTGTTAGTGTCGTTGAGCTCAGTGCTGTACCATCACTTGACTGGGAAAGTATTGCAAGACTCCTATCAGTGAAGTTACAACGCATTGGTCATTACCATCCGTCAGCTGAGCCGATGGAGCAGGAGTTCAGGGAAGAGTTTTCACGGATGGGTTGACAAGCAGAACACCGTCTATGGAAATATCTTCTGATGTAACATTCCACTTTAATGAATCTTCCTTACGATAGCTTCACATTTGACCAATGCACATCTCCTTGTTTCCGTCACTTTTACTTCGCACGGCTCGCCTTGATTGACTCTGCTTCTAATTTATATAAGCGCCCATTGATGCGATTCGGATGTCAGGTGCTACAGGTGCCATGGCTCAGGCTCCCTCTGTTGTCATGGATGTTGCCCCCAAAGCAGCACTCGCAAGTCCCAATCTTACACCGTCGGGCATCACTGAGGAGATGAACCCTTCCCTCTCTTCTGGACTCGAGCAGACAAGCGCCGTGGTTGGACGATGTGAGCGTCTTCTTTTGTGTGCAAATACCACCACTAATTACAATGTGACGACCTACTCGTCCTGCCAGTGAATGATCTCTCTGCAGGAATCCTCAGGCTTCCCTCCTTACAACTCCACTGTCACCGTCAACCCCGTTGGGTGTAGCAGTGACGAAAAGGCACGTCGACTCAAGATCCGAGACCTTGTTAGGATCCCCAGCTTACTCCTGATGAAATGAAAGATCTGAGGTAGTCCAATAGTATTCGAATCTTCTGTAGACCTTCGATGCAAATAACCTTCATCGATCCTTCTTGGAGTTTAGTCTCTAAAGCACTTGTCGTTATCTTTCGTAAATTATTGAACCTTGCGCTAGTATTTAGCCATTTCCCTCATGTTGCTTGATCCAGAGTATAACTTCCAAGTCGTGGCGTTTGAGAAGCGACCGATCCACCGAACGCACTGAGACTTTAACCGTGACCTAGCGCGACCCAAGAACTTCAGTCATAACCTACACGCGCGCGATGTGCTTCTGATAAGCGCCCGTTGGCCCGATATATTTGATGTCTGACTGGCGTTGTAATCCCCATTCCCCCCTTTCTTTCATACTACGATGGGAAGCATAAACACCCCAATACCTGATCCAGAGTTTAGCTTCCAAGTCGTGGTGTTTGAAGTGACCGATTCATTCGAGCGAACGCGCTTTCTAACTTGAACCTTGCTCCTTAGGTCGGCGACAAAACCTTCCGAGTTCCTCGACATGTATTTGATATCCCTGAAACCTGCTTCCCCCTACCCCTTTCCAGAGACGAGAACACACCGCATCGCTTAGAAGTAGATGAAGGACGCTTTCGCGCCTTGTTGCGTGCCATGTTTCAATTTGTGTCAGTGTCTGTTTCTGCAAAAATATTGGTGCTTACATTTTACATTATATAATAGCGGCTGCCAGACCATAACTACCAATGACTGGCTCGGCGCCCTCGATCTTGCCACAGAATGGAAACTTGTAGAAGTTAGTGATCAATATTTTGACAAACTCTCCATTCATGCTGTTCAGGTGCGAAATAGGGCGATAAATGCTCTTGATAGCTGGGTTGAAACCCACCCCGCAAAGAAAGTCGTTTTGCTAGCAAAGAAGTACTCAATTTCTAGTTGGCTGAAGAGGGCATACCTCCGTCTGGTGCAGAAAAAGATGCTCACCACCCAAGAACTTCGGTCAGCACCATCACTGGATTGGGAAACCATTGGCAGGTTGTTTGGTGTGAAGGACACAAGGAAATCAACGAAGTGTTCAAGTATGTTCTGCGACGATAAGTGTCAAGGTTGTCATGATACGTTTCCAACCATCATAGAAAATGAGTTGAGTTAGGGAAGAATTCGAAGCTGTTGCGAGGGATTGGGATTGGCCCCAGACCACTGATGATAATCGGTTCTGATTTATTCAGTAAGACAATTTATTTATGTAACCTTGCGGGAATTTTACCACTAGAAACCTGGCAGCTGGTTCTATAAACATCGAGAGAGAATCTTGCAAGGTGAAAATATTTTCTTTGGATAACTTCAGGGGTATACACACCATCTTTTCAGAACTAGCGATTATAATTTAAAGTTATTAGAAATGGACTCTCATTCACGTTGTGGGTTGGTCAGGCCGTAGTATATATCTACCTACGCGTTGCCTTCTGGTGTCAATGGAACAAAATAAATCCACGACGGGCTGAATGTTGCAAGTGAAAGAGAATAGCCGCTGCACCTGATCAGGAGTGCGTGATCAAGATTGCATCACGGATTCAGAATTGATCTGAATCAAATGCCAGATAAGCGCCCGTATGTGGCTACTTAGTAGTGCTCGTCATCCCACAATAACATGGATCATCCTCCACAAGCTTCACACCTTAAGCCAGCAAGCGACGACACAGTACCAAACCCGGATCTTGACGACCATACAGTAGGGAATACAGTGGGAGATGCAGTGCGGGATAACGAGTACTACTTCGAATTGGTTGTCTTCAAGGTGATTTTTGATCATAGACCATCAAGCTTTCAAGCACGGTATTGAATCCAAAAAATTGTTTAGGTTGGCAATACCATCTTTCGTGTCCCCAAAAACGGCTTTCTGGTTCCTGGAACCATCTTCGAAGACATGTTTTCACTGCCAACGACTGAGGGAAATGCTGAAGGATTGAATGACCAGAACCCCATCAACCTGCCAGTGAACGAAGAGCACTTTAGAGGGTTCCTACGCGCAATTTATCCATTCAAGTGGGTCTCCTCTCCTGATCATGGGAATACATAATGTCACTAAATCATACCTAGTGGGATCCAGCTTAAGAACACTGACTGGTTAGGCGCTTTAGATCTATCAACGATGTGGATGTTTGATGAGGTTAATCATCATCATTAACACTTAATCCATCGATACTGATCAGATTTCACATTCAGGTACGGAATCGGGCCATTCAAGGACTTGATCCTTGGATAGTGGGTCTCAGTGCCAAAGATGTTGTATTCCTCGCAAAGGAGTATCGCGTCCTGAAGTGGCTCAAATCTGGGTATAACCGTCTCCTTCAACAGCCAACTCTTAGTGCGTCTATGCTCAGTGCGGAACCATCACTTGACTGGGAAAGTATCGCAAGACTCCTATCAGTGAAATTACAGTGCCTTGGTCATTACAATTTAAATTCGTCGGGGTTGTATTCTGAGCCGATATCGATGGAGCAGGAGTTCAGGGTGGAGTTTTCAGGCATGGATTGACAAGCAGAATATGTATCGAATAATAATATCCTCTCCAGGCTAGCTGGAAGCCTCTTATTGGCCATGTAACAACTTTGGATACAATCACTCGACCAATGGCATACCCGTATTATTTCTTTGTTACCGTCACCCGCCGATGAGGAAAGATGCTACCTAAGTTCAGACAGTTCTCTGATGACTATAGGTAACTGGTTACGAATATACAATGTAAGCTCAAATACATCTAGTTGTAATACTTGTCCAGTCACTTTCGCACTGATCGAACTAAAATCCAAGGAGACGGGCCTACACCTTCACATCGGATCCCACAACAAATCGTTCAGGGAAACCTCGACGTCTCGCGCCAGTCCCAGCACACTTTCATACGAGATCCCGCACTTGAATGTTGGTGGACCATCCAATCGATCAATCGGTGACGGTCGGTGTAACAGTCCCACCGAGGTCAACTCCGTAACCTATCCCCGACGCATTTCAACATTCAATATGAATAAATGGATAAAAACAGAACATACCGCAGAGAAGATACCCACTCTACTAATTTCCATGTCGGTATATTCACCCGGAATCCGAAATTCGCGAGCCGGGCGCCGAGTGTCGATGTCGTTTTCTTCGAGGAGTGCACCCAGAATAGCAATCATTCTGTCCATGGGGAAAGCAGCAGGTCCAAGCAGCCTTTGTGGAATCTAGAAACCTTTTTATTAGATCGACAATTCAAGGGGAAGAATCCACATTTGCATTCCAAACCTTCGTAGCTACACCAGGTTTTGTCTTCCTTTCCGTCTTCATAGCCCTTCTTTTCCTCTTCTTCTCATCCAGGCCCCTTCCAAACATCCTCAAGTCTGACCTAGCAGGATTCATCGAAGCCAGGAATGAGGCGATCAATATAAATTTGGTCATTCTCGGGAGAGAAACCAAGCCATGTGGTTGCGCGGTTGGAGCTCGTTGACGGAGTTGATCCTGGTTTTCGACCTCGGCGCGTGTCATCGACAACAGATTGTCGGGTGGCTCGTTAGCCAGAGCCCAATCCGTCGCGTTCGTTTGTCTGGGCAGGAGAGCCTCCATCGCCAATGTCAATGAAGGATTGAAGAATCTAAGAAGTCGGATACGAAGATCCTCCAGAGGGGGAACGAACTCGAAGTCATCAACATCCATTTCTTCATCCCCATCCTCCTCCTGCAGTCGACCAGAGTTTTGCCTGAAATCGTCAAGAATAGGCTTAATAAACCCAACCCAGCGAGCCGCGGCAATATATTGCAGTTCTTGAGGATCATGGCTAAATGGGTAACAGACATCGCAAACCATATTAATGAAGTGCGTGTATAGTGATGATAATTTCGGGTGGTACGGATCTGTGAGAATGTCATCAGACGATATCGAGAAGAACGGAAACTTTGAGATGAGCATATTGACGATATCTATTTGCAGAAAATGAGTCTATAATTTCCGTTGAACGATATGGAAAACTTGCTTTCTTTCGACGGGGAGGTTACATCTATATAGAACGGATCCGGAGATGCAGCTAACGGGGGTCGAATATCTTCCCATCCGACTTGAGATATGAACACCACGCTCAAGTCAATTCTTGCCTGGTTGGAGGAAACAATGAAATTTTACAGGGCCCAATAGAAAAGAAACGCACTAGTTCTGCCAAGCGCGTAAACGGAACCATGAGTTGAGGGTGATCTTCTTTCAGTCTTTCCGGCCGCTCGACGACGATAACAAACCTCACATTATCACATTCACCACCATCTGTCGTCCTTTCTTTTGCCTTGCCTTTCCCTTTTCTCTTGCCATTCCCCTCTCCACTCCCCGAAACGGCTTGTTTGCACAAATACGCATGAGCAGCCCGCAATCCATGTAAGAAAGCATCCAAATTCTCGTTCCATCTCAGCTGCACACGTACGTTCTCTCCTTCCTTCTCTCTCTCGGGACTATCTTGTCCAGCACTCCAGATCGCACATCCATCTTCCCATCGAGATTCCCAACCCACAAGCGAATGAATGATAGTTTCGAAAATCAACCGAGGTGTAAAACATGATATCGCGTCTACAAATGCGTAGTGCACTTTGGATGAGGACTCTGACAGAGGAGCATCGGAAAGGGATTGTAAGAGTTTCTGTACGAAAGAGAAAGTTGATCGAGTCGATTCTAAGTCTTGGATGTAGACAAAAGGTGGTGGGTATGAGGATAAAAGCGTCCAAAGATCATCGTAGAATTGTTCGTAGCCAGGAGGGATTTCCATCAAGGGTGCGGACAAGATTAGATCCAGTGTGGCTGTGAAGGCGGCAACTGGGCCTTTACCTCGGTTGAACTCAGGCACAAGACAAAAAATTCACATAAAAGAGTCTGAGGCACTGAGAGTATTTACACTGCAGGTCGACTGAAAATCTTAATTTTTTGAACAACAGAAAAAATGGGAAAATATATGTGTGACCGACGCCCAAATTTACTCGGCATCGTGACAATGCTGATTGCGCGGATTCCGGGACCGCTGACAACGACTGAGCACTCCTTCGCATAACCCCCAGGGCAGGCCCTTCCTCGTCGCTCCCTACATCGTTAGGCGGTGCCAACAGTAGTCCAGGTCCTCCGTTGTACAGAGGCCAACGAGTCAATCCCTCGATATCCTTCGAAAGGTACACAGCAACTTACTATGGATTCTGGGACTCCATTCAACCTCGACGTGTCCGGCGGGTCCGGTAAACCACGTTCGGGATTACAAAAGACACTCGCCATGTTCTCCAGGCAGTGGCCTTATATCGGTATATCCTAATTTACCTGAAGTTGCAAGGTCAACTCCCTTAATTGACAAATTCCCAAGGTTTTGCTATCGTTTTAGCAGTTCTTAACATTGTATTGGCGATCTGGACAATGTCTTATCTGCATGTCAAGAAAGAACGTTCGTCACCCTATTCTTTTCTTTCGATGACCCTTCTTTCTGACTCCTTCACAGCCCTCTTGTTCAGTTTGGTCTGTTTCTGCGCGCTTCTTGGTCTAGCCCAATTTGCTTCATTGTGTTATCTGTTCGTGGCACTCTCATTTCCATTCTCGTACCATATTCATAGTCTTCCAGTTTCCGTGTCAAAATTGACGAAAATGCCCAGCCTATGATGGTCGACGTAGGACATTCCGTCGGAGTTATTCTCCTTTTCTCCCGTAAGCCACTGCTAAAGCTCTTCTCCTCCCATCTCATTCATATTATTCAGTTTCTGGAATTGCATTAACCGTCCCACTTCCTGCAAAGTGTTACTTTCCAATGAACAAAGACCTCATGTTGATCGGAAGGAACTGGTGCAACGTAATCACCGTCATCGCAGTCTCCTCATGGCTTGCTGTCATCACAAGTTCGTCCTCCATTAATCGCTTGATCCAACTCCTTAATTTTAATCTAAAAAGTGATAATCGCTACCGTTGTCACCTTCTTGGCCGTCCGCAAAGCCATGGAATTGGCCAAGACGCCACCTCCGGTTCTTCCCGAACACGCAGAAGCTCCTGTTATGCGATGGCTGAATCGTAATGAGATGTCCACCGACCGACATAACCGTCACTATCCTTGATGTTTTTGCAATAGAACTCGTCATTTTGTCTCCGTCTTGCTGCCTCAATTTGTTAAGAGCGCTAATGAAATCTGACTTTCATTTTGCAACTTGGATGAATTAGCCGAAAACCTTGTTTGCAAACACAATGCTTGGCACTGCGAAGATGTGCAACTCATATGACAATCCCCAAGATATCACCCGAATAACCCTAAATACTGCCGCATGCGTAATCTCAGCACAAGTACATTTTACTGGTTCCACCAACCATTTCTTTTTCCAAGTTTGCACCTACAAGCTGACCGCCAAAAAATGATCCCATAACCTAGATGTAGTAAGAACTGTGTTAGTTGAGCTTATCGCTGCTTCCGTTCATTATCCGAGTCTTGGCGAGAGTGTATTCTCCACGTTTTGCACATTTATTGACCCATTTGGACGTGGTGTCCGCAATTGCGAATAAGGCCTCAGTGAAAATTCGGGTCTGATAGGCACGTCTTTCCTAATCTCAGAAATGGTGGGCAAACTTGAATATGCATAGAAAAGGAAAGAAAATGTGTTAATCCATCCTCGTGAAAACCAGAACCCGATTTGAACAATCAGCGAATGAGGAACCAGAGATGAAACGAAATTAAATTAGCCCGTCTAAACCCTCCCCGCAGTTAAGGAGCTTTTGAATAGACTGCATGCCCCTCCTTTAAGAATTGTTCGATCACCCTTTGGCCTCCCGTCGGCGATACTACCCAATCCAGGAAGACTCTGCAAATTTCACGGGGAGCCGAGGTTTGCGATCTGTACAAGAGATGTGCTGGATTAAGCAGCAGATCGTCCGCATCATCGGAGCCCATTTTGAAAATTTTCAACTGAGAAGTAATGGATTTCGGGGTTGTGAGCCATGTTCCCCGGTCGGTAAGTGTGTACTCAGATAGCGAGGATGCAGCGCGAATGGCCTCCTGAGGAAATCTTGCATATTGGTGGTACCATTTGGATTGAGCAAGCGCCCAGGGAACCTACATGGAGATAATGAAACAACATAAGGAATAATAAAGCGCATGAAATAGGCTACACACCTGACCAATTGTCACAAACAATAGACTCTCCTTGATGTTTGTGGCGCTTTTATCGAACCTTGACAGGAACCGCGTCGCAGGACGGACATCAGGATGTGGGGGGTTCTTGCATATGTATTAGTGAGAACATCATGATCATCTTCATGACGTTTACTCACAAGAGCGTCACGATTTCCAGAAGTAACAATCTTGTTGAACATGGTAAGAATATCGTCATCTTCTTCCAGATCTGCTGGATTATGAATAGGTCCGACGAGAATAAAGTGATCCTATGTATTGCAACTTAACGGGGAACACGTCAAGGATCGTACCACATACCCGGAATGCATAAACTCGGTCACTTGCAATCCCACTGTTCACGGATTGCGCCTCCGCCGCTGCATTATACGTCAATGCAAAGTCAACGACACCGGAGGCCAGCATCGAGAGGCTGTCGGTGGTATCGCCCAAATACCATGCAACCTGGACGGAAGTGAACAACTCGGGCTTTCACAGATAAATTTAGAGTCACCTGGAAAGGTTCAGAACCACGAGCGACCATTTCTTTGACGAAAGCGTCCGCCCAAGCTTTGATCAAACCCGCTTGCCCTGCACCGCCATTGGCAATGCGAATGCAGATCCCACGTCGTTGGGAACCAGGATAACCCCCATCATAGATGGCATAAGGATTAACAGATTGTGCACTGGATGTCAGAGGCATATCTCCCTTCGTTGGCCCGAGAAGAGTTCCAGGAAGGGGCATGCTTTTGACATTCATGGAGAGCTCGCTGTCTGTTGGGGAGTAGGAACTTGAAAGCCTCTCTTTGGGGTGGGCGGTGGTCCCGCTGTCCTTTCGACGAAAGAGTCGGATGAAAATCCGAACGAAGGACATGTTAAGAGGGCGACGGATTGTGCTCTCATTGACCTCAGCTCTGACTTTTAAGTGTGCCGCAAATGGCTTGGCTCTGTACCTTTGTAGCTGTTGTTACGTCAAGATTTTTCTAGTGGAGACGGCTAGACGGCTTTAGGGAGATCTCACAAATGGTGTTAGATTCTATCTCGGGTCAGACAATTAAGGATAAGCACCTGGAATTTAGATGCCGGCGCAACTGAAAGTGCCTGAATCTAAACGTCAAGTTGTCGAATACAAACAGGAGCTGGCTAGCTGGTCTTAGTTGAAAATTGAAATTGCCAAGTCCCTGAAATTCAAGAAGTCCAGTAGAAGTCCTGACTCCCATGTGTTGAATACTCCAGCTTCATGACGCACATGGATTCCTATTGTCCGATCTAAGATTAACGACAAGCCGAGTGTTGCGAGAACGGTGAATACAGTACCAATATGACTAGGGGACCCACGGGCCACTATCACGCCATGGATGAGATGTTTTCCCTAAATAACTGAGTGTCAACAATGAATTTATACACGTGTTGTATGGTACAGGCAGGATGTTGGCTGACTTGGGGCAATGGATCCACTGGATCCTGCCACCTCGGAAACTCAATGCCTGTTGGAGAAGAAGTCCGTTGGAAGACCATTTGCATTTTGTGAAGGACCATGTATCACACACTATTCCAATTGGGTTGGTGACATCGGAGTTGGATATTCACTTTAGCCATAAGTTTCCAACTGGCCCGATGATATAATTTGGATATTGTAGAGCTCAATTAAAGATTCGCGCGTCAGTGTTTTGAGGCCAAGAAATGGGACATGATCAAGAGAATCGTTGATCAACCGTAGGAAGGAATTAGTTCGTAAGCTTCAAGGGGCTATGTAAAATGGGTCATCCGACAGGAGCGGTATGCCGATATGGGAAACAAAAAACTTTATGAGCTTCAACCAGTGTTGTGCAAGACAGAGAGCATGAAATCATTGTTCATAAACCCCTGACAACCAAAAGAAAAATAAATGTGAAGGCTGTTTGTTGTAACTAACATCTAGAATTCTCAAGTGGGAAGCGAGTTTATCTCGCCTTTCATTCGTTTCTTCTTCTTTTTCTTTGGCCCAGTTCCAACATCTGCAGCCACATCATTCTTGGAGTTGTCGTTGTCGGGTTCGTGTGGACGCTTAGCTGGTGGACGGTCATCCAAATTATTTTGGGACTCAGCGATGAGGCCAGTAGTGCCAGCTGAAACGAGCCCTGCTGAACCAGGTAAGACTACCGTGGGTTCCGAGAGAACGGCACGGTAAGTCATTCGAGTCTCTAAGTTACGATCAATACTCTGCCACTCAAAGGTTATAAATACTGACGAGCGCGCAAAACGAGAGACTTTGGTGTCCTTGTCAATGCATCATGGGCAGCTTCGTGAGATAGCCCGAGCATTGTAATCCTAAATTGGGCCATCTTTTATTAGCGACGCGATCCTTGCAAAAAGTGGGGATATTACAAATTAGCGATGTCTCGGGGTGCTCGATGATCAGCTTCTGCAAACACACCCCCGCTGACGAGCAATCCTTTGCCTTTTGTGACACGAACTAATTCCCTTGCCGTCGCCCACCAATTACGTTTGGCATTTGACCCACTTTCAGCGACATTGGCATCGACTATCAAGGGGTCGTTCTCTCCTCCAATTGCACCAACATAGTTTATTTCAAAAACTGCGCCATTCTTGATTGCGGTGCGAACGACTGTATGTTTCAAGTGATAAGGAAGTCGGGGGAGTGTCAAAGGAAGTGAAATTATGTGCGCCGTCAGATTGGAAGGCAGAGTATGAGTAAGGCAGGCCAACGTGAAGCAAGTGTGTGTGGTCGGAATGAGAGCAAGCAGATCATATGAGTTGAAGTGCGAGACGTTTGCGTTGATCTGAAAGTAGTTGAAATGAAAAAACGTAAATTTGCTATATGACTCACCAGCCCGAAACCTTTCTCACTATCTTGGTCGAGGGTGATGTTCAATCGCTTGAGGTACACAATCCCGGGTCGTACGCGCAGACGATCAAGAAGGGGATTCAATGTGTTTATATGCGTCTTAGCGTCGACACGTTTTTTGACCGTCTGCGAGAAGGCAATAACAGTGTATCCTACTTGAAAAAATATGTTCAGCTCCTTGACGATCACGACACTATGAAACAAACAGTGGGTCAAAAGATCTAGACGCTTTTCAATGGCCGCAACTTCTAGAGCACTATAGGTGACAGATTGCCCTCCTTGTTGTTCCTTTGTCTTTTTAGAGGCATTTCCGGTGGGTGGTAGTTTTGATATAGTCAGGTTAAGATCGAAGAACATGTTCAATGATCATATTCCCACGTGTTCACTAAACAATACAAGTACAATACTAATAAGTTATGGAACATGTACATAGACTTAGGTAAAGTATGGTATGGCCAGATGGGAGGACAGCAAGTGACTCTACCCAAATAGCTTAATCCTTCTCGACAGAAACTTCTTCTCCGCATCAAGCAATGCGGTCTTCAACTTGTCAGACTCGTCCTTCCCCATCCCTGACTCTTTGATAGATTCGTCAACTACACCCACAACTTCACGAGCGAAGTCCACTCGAACCTCAGGAAAGGCGCAGGATTTCTTGTTGTACGTCGTATTGTAAATGTGGTAAATCCAATTGTCGGTCGTCGTGCTCCAGGGCTCTCTTTTGTAGGAGTCCAAGATAAATTTTCGCAGCTGGGACTGCGATGACTCGTATCGCATTTTATGCTCCATCTGTCTTCCCCGAAGAGAAACAATGCAGGCGAATTCCTTAGGGACCATCCCATACCTCTTGAGAACCTTCATTGACTCCTCCCCTTTCGCAGCCAAGTCTTCCTCGTGTTCCACGCCCGTTTCAACTGCGATAATCGGCACCTTCTTCGCACACAAGACGTTGTAGAATAGGACCCAATTTGCCCGAGAATTCTCTTTGATCCGTCCGCGCATGCAATATATGAGAAGGCTGACGCCATCAAGGCTCCGGATGAGCGCGTAAAGCTGGCAGACCGCCTTCCGATGGGGAACGCGGCCTTGGTCCCCCTCGTTAAGGCCCGCGGTGTCGTATATATTGAATTGGGTAGTGCCAATACAGACTGGATAGCGGGTATGATGGAAAGTGCACCCGGCAGGGCCGTTGGACACTTTGGCGGCATTCTTGTCTATGAGCATGTTTACGATGGAACTTTTGCCCGAACCAGACTCGCCGAAGATGATTACATTATGCTAGACAGAAGTCAACGAAAGTTTCGTTAAATTTTAGTGTCAACATACCTGCGAGGGTGCCAATTCCATGCTTGGATTCAAGATACGGTGCTTACATAAGTTTCAGAGCCTACTACTCGCAGCACCTAGGCGATCACGTTGATTCGGGAGTAGAACTCATTTTATCGCAGCGAGAAGCGGTCATGGGTCAGGTTGTCCACTTCGAGCGACGGGGGGTAGTTCAATACGAATATTAATAACGAATAACGACAAAATTGCGAGCCTTGCACTTCCTTGCAACTGTTGTTGTCACTGTGGCATGTTGCACGCATTAGAATGCAATATGTAATATGAAAAAATATAGCGAGCGTACCTCCGACAGGGATTCACGGTCCGATTTTCCGAAAATCCATCGTTGAATAAACCAACCGAAGAACGTCTTCAAGAACCAAAGTTCTGGTTGTGTGTTCGTGTTTCCAATTGTGCAGATGGCAACGAAATCAACATGAAAAGATTTAAATTTGTATTTTGCCTAGTTGTCGATTTTACACTCTTTTCCTTTTGCCTGTTCGTACCCCGAGTCTAAGCGAAATCTTTCGGAAAGATGGTATCCGAGTCGTGTCACAGTATGCATATGTGAGGTACAATACAATAATATGATTTGTATCAAATGTACCGAAGTAAAAAGTCAATCACGTGCAATAATTATACTCTCTTCAAGCTTCAAGCTTCGTCAATGCAGTGCGAAACTTTAGAAACCACAAGACTTTCCTTGCCAAAAGTCATTGCCGACTCCCGAGCAATGCTGGAATTATAAAAGGGGCTCCCGGAGTTTGAATTAGTGATTAACCAATGATTGATCCGGGCTGCCAGTTGTTGTCCCCTGATTTTCGGCGAATTTTCCAGATTCTGGGTAAAACGACAAAAATTTCAACTCCTTCAAGAAATAGGGGCACGATGGCTTGTAACAATGTGACAACAAAAACTACGTGATCTCGTCTTTTAAGGCCCAGACCACAACTTTGGCCCTCTCAACTTTGTTGTTCGACCATTTCCTCATCCTTATGAGATGTCACTATTAGTAACTCTTTTCGCGCTTGGATTCGGCCTTTTCCTGCTTTATCAGTTTCTGGCCAGGAAACAGCGGGGTCGACCCTTGCCCCCAGGTCCGAAAGGTTACCCAATCATCGGCGTGAGTGATTCGGAAAGCGGAACTGCAGTTAAAATTTAACATTATCATTTTAAAGAATGTCGCAGACATGCCCACCGAACAGGACTGGTTGACATACGCTGAATGGGGTCGTAAATGGGGTCAGTCTTTTAAGTTTCATATTAATGTGTTGCTCATGCTCTTCGACCAGGTGACATTGTTCACATTTCTCTCTTCGGGCAGTCAATGATTATCATCAATTCTGCCGCCGCCATGGACGAGTTTGACAAGGCGGGCTCTGTCTACTCCGATCGCCCTGTTCTTCAAATGGGTGGGGAATTGATTGGGTTCAACGAAATCTTGTTGCTTGTCCGTTATGGCCCCAAATTCCGTACCTATCGCAAGCACTTTTCTAGATACTTTGGTTCAGGAAAACCGATCCAAAACGTTCACCCAATCATCGAAGAGAAAACCTGTCACTTCCTCAAACGCGTTACTGCAAACTGCGAAACCTTAAATCAGGAACTTCGAATGTATGGAATTATTTCCCCCTTAATGCGTACCCCAGTTTGACATTCATCATATTCACCAGGAAGGCTGGGGGTATCATCTTACGGGCAACCTACGGATACGAGGTCAAAGATGTTGACGACGACTACGTCGCCCTCATCAACCGTGCCAATAACAATTTTAACAAGGCAGGGACCCCCGGAGCTTTCCTGGTCGATGCGTTACCTTTCTTGAAATACCTTCCAGAATGGCTCCCTGGAACGGGCTTCTTGGCACTGGCGAAGGCATGGAAAAAAGCCACCATGGAAATGGCTGAGATTCCGTACTCATTCTCCAAGAAGCAAATTGTATGGTCTCATCGCAATGACATGCATGCGCATCTCCTGACTTCACATTGGTCAGGCATTGGGTAAAGCGCTACCATCATTTATCTCAAGTGGCCTTGAGGACGAAGCTGAGTGTACAGACGAGTACATTCATAATCTTAAATGGAGCGCTGCATCCATGTATGCCGGTAAGTTGTTTGAAGTGATGATAACTCGATTTTAAATCATTGTCTTTAGGCGGTGCCGATACGACAATGTCCATTGAATATTCCTTTTTCCTTGCCATGCTCCTTTTCCCCGAGGTTCAGAAGAAGGCGCAGGACGAAATCGACTCTGTAGTCGGCAGTGGACGATTGCCTACTTTTGCTGATCGACCTTATCTTCCGTATGTCAACGCCGTGGTATCAGAGGCCTTGCGATGGCATTCCGTAGCTCCCCTTGGTATGATGATTGTCCTTAACTGCAGAATCTGTTTTGATTAACCATTCAAGGTGGACCCCATACCGCCACCCAAGATGGTTACATAAAGGGTTTTTTAATCCCAAAGGATGCCGTCATAATTACAAACATCTGGTCAGTTCGAATGATGCTTGTTCTCGAATTTTGCGGACACTGAAGTTCACTTGAAGGAACATGTTACACGATCCGGAACTTTATCCCGATCCATTTATTTTTAACCCAGAACGCTACCTTTGCGACGAACCTCAACAAGACCCACGTAAAATAGTGTTCGGATTCGGCCGACGCATCTGTCCTGGAATGTACCTTGCTGACGCGTCCATCTTTTCTTGTATTGTCAAGTCACTGGCTGTGTTTTCTATCGAAAAGGCACTAGATGAGAACGGTGTTCCAATCACCCCAGTTCATGAAAGCAACAACGGTATCCTTTGGTAAGCCATCACACAAGGTTTTCTTTTTACGCTTAATGACATTTCTTAGCCATCCCAAACCCTTCAAATGTGTTATCAAGCCGCGCTCTCAAAAAGCTCATATCCTCATTACGGAATCTCACGACACTTAAGATACCCGGTTTGTGTATATTCCTTCATAGACAGGTAGACATTTATTCAATTTATGAGTGCACTGTATTCCAATGGGATTCAATCTATTATGAACCGGTGGTACATTTGTGACAGTTTGTCGTCTTGGGTTGAACGCGGTCATAAATTGGGTGGGGCTACAGTAGAATACACCTCCTTGAAATAGATGCCGGGGCTGTAATTCACCCTTCAGAACCAGAATCTAAAATTGGGCACATCGATCTGGTCATGACAGGTCGCCGGCCAACTGGTCAGCTAAATGTCGGCCATGTCAGCAGGGGGAAATGACAGGTATTGGATTTTGTTACCCTAGTACTTACCTCCGAGTCGATACTCGACGCTTTATATACATTTTAGATAAGCGAGATAAGATAAAAGAAACGTGATCTTGCACGAGGCATTATCCACGGCATGAAGTAAATTTCTGTATGTCGAGCCGTCCCGCCGCTACCATACTCCTTACCGTCAACTGCGGTGGGCTCGGGGTCAGCCAGGGGCGATGACGGTATGCAAGAAAGCACCTACTGATGATGGTAGCCTTGTGACGCAACTCGATGTTTAAGACTGGCACCATGAGATCAATCGGATCACTCACCCAGCGAAGAACCCTCTAGTGTTGATCATGATGATCCCCATCCAATATCTTTGATTCATTAGTTGAAGATCATCTCGTAAACTGATGGAAGTTTCTGATGATAAGTTAGTCCCTCACAACCAAACCATTTCTTGATAAGGAATAATCGACGAGAAATTGTTTCTCACACTTATCGCCTGCAGCCTCATCACAGATTTGCATTATGTTGCACGACTTGTAATAAATTTCTGGTATTTTATTAGTGAAGTTGTAAGGCGTGTGTAGCTGCCGTTTAGGGGGGTCCTTTCGATTTCTCCTTTTCTTCTTCCTCTTTGAGTCGCTCGGCGATCTCAAGGTCCTATAACAACAATGCGTCAATGACAACGACTTGAGAATAAATCAGTATACACACTATGCATGGTGCAAACTTGCTGCGACTCCGAATGCGAGCTCCAAACTTATAGAATAAGAAGGGACAAGGAACGAAGAGAAGTGAAATAAGGCCGATTAGAGTACATGCCCAATTTACACCCAACTGGGAGAGCAGTGAATTCAGAACTTAAGGATACAACAATGACTGAGGGGATACGTACTCGGTTGAACAATTGGACCGTGAACAATGGAAAGGATGCGGCCAGTGCGGATCGACAGAAGGTGTTCGCAGCAAAGGCCGAAGCACTATACACTATGTATGTATCCGCGAGGTAGCTCTACGACAACAAGAAATCATTCCGTCGACGAATTATTTGAGAAAGGGGAAGACCGTGACATACCAAGAAGGACATGAAAATCAAACTGATCCCAGTGCCGACGAAAATCGTACTCAGAGCTGGGACATACCACGGAACACTAGGGTAGTTTCCAGTCCAACCAAGCCAGAAAATGCCGATGACGAGCACAGGACTGCCAATCATGGAACCATAGAGACGTTCCTCTGGAGGCGGGAATCCTTTCCACCTTGCAATCAATTTCGGATAATGCGAAACCGTCCTCCAATTTATCAACGCTCCGATCGCGGTTCCGATTCCGATTCCAATGAAGATCAAACCTTCGTGCGACATCGAAAACCCGTATTTTCCGATGAATATGATGGGGATGGCTTGTAACACTGCAAGGGTTTAATCAGAACGAAGGGAACAGAATGGATGCTGATTCTTACGAGAGTAGAGCAGGCCATAAACAATGGAGACATAGATCGTCGTTAGGAGAAGAATCGGTTCCAAGGCAAGCATTTTGAACGTTCTGAAGAGGGTACGGTCCAAGATTCCTTTTGCTGACCAATCTCCTTTCTCGTGTTCCGCATAGAGGTCTTTGTTCATAACTCGATCCTGCCTTCTTAACTTTCTTGCCTTTTTCAAAAGTATAACAGGCGCGTAGGTTTCCGGAAGAATGGCGATGAGCAGCAGAGTGCAGAAACCAGCAAAAATCATCATGACCCAGAAAATCCATCTCCAAGAAAGGCCACTTTGAAGCATGAAACCTTCCACGATGGGCCCAAGTACGGGTCCGAGGAAGACGCTTGCCGTGAACAAACTTGTTGCAGGGCCGCGGCCAACTGGTGACCAGATATCAGTGAGAAAACCTACAATCCATGAGGGCGGGGGAAATAATAGCCAAAAAAAGGCTTACCTCCGATGCTCGTGAGCGGGGCGACGGCGAAAAATGCAGACAAGAAGCGAATGATAAGTAAAGTCTCGATATTACGAGCCAAAGCTTGACCTGGATGGAACAAAGTATAGATTATCATCGGAACAATAAAAATTGGTCTTCGCCCGACCAATTCACTCCCCGGTCCCCAGAGCAGTGGCTAAACGAAGCTATGGTCAATCATTCATTCCTCAGACAAAATTGAACTTACACCGAACACAAAGCCTAAAAGAAAAGAAGTTGTTATAAGGTAGGAAACCTCTGCTGGCACGTTGAACTCCCTCGCGATAGTCTGCGAGGCTGCAGACGGAGCAGAAGAAGCAAATGTCCTACCCAAATCAGCCCGAAAATCAAATATGAGGAAGTCAGGTTCGTACACGTTCATACATGTGATGATGGCGATAATGGTGATAAACCACTTGTATTTTGAGCTCCAATTCTGAGGATTGGTTGGATCGTCAGTTCCATCCCAGTCCACCATATGAGGGTCTTTTGTTGGAGGCGGTCCAGGACATTCGCTCTGTAGCGTTCGCGCAGGAGGTTCATGAATTCCATCGCCACCGTACCTCGCAGTTGCCTCCTCTCCACATGTGGATATTTCAGAGATCTCGGCTTCTTCTGCGTTTTTCCTCTCTAAGATTAGGGGTTTTTCATGCGGAATCTGCAGCTGTGAAGGTTCGGTAGCCGAGTGTTCTGCATAAGTAAATGATGATCTAGATGAGTATACGACTGTAGGAGCACTCGACGGATGGAGATCTGGGGTTGTCGACATTTTCCCAAATCACTGGTAGCCAGTACCAATGGTTGCGGGGCTTTGCAATAATGTGTCTGGCGAACAACGATAATGAGACTGAGACATCCAGTTTTCAAATATTAGTCATTGAAGACCAGCCCAGTACAATAATATGTGGGTCACATAATGCGATGTCGAGAAAGGTGCAGTCACAGCCAAATAGAGACAAGCTATTTCGAATGATTGTATACTCAAACCCAACTTTCACCACAACCATATAATTCACCAGCTAGTCAGGACGTCTGCCAGTGCCAAATAAGGAACTAAGAATACGGTCAAGAATACGGTCTCCACTTTAAGTTTCTTTGATTATCACTCTCGGAACCTCTGGGGAGATATGCGCGTGCCACGTTCGAACTGCCCAGTGTGAATGGTGGGGCCATTGCAGACGACCTAGTTCTGAACGGCGTGTTTATGAGCCTTTACATATGTCCAACGGCGAAAGTGGAGTACTCTAATTCCCACTCACGATCTAGATCAGCGTTGCAGTGGCCTCGACACCTAGACAATCGTTACAATTTCATTTCCAGCCCTTCATATCTTGGGTATATGTACACAAACGAAGGTATTGGGAATAAAATTGTTTTCGGATGTACAACA
>Ga0307517_10005505_pt1 | contig 19041 bp, 17 predicted proteins | sample 23_EM_MG_FD_194515 | JGI IMG/M metagenome (GOLD analysis project Ga0307517, IMG submission 194515) | Populus trichocarpa ectomycorrhiza microbial communities from riparian zone in the Pacific Northwest, United States - 23_EM | ecosystem: Host-associated > Plants > Roots > Unclassified | place... | reverse complement strand
TGATAGACTAAGTGCAGAATGTGACAGCTCTTTTCAAATGTTCTTCCCGCTTAAAAATATTTTAAAAATAATATTTTTTATTTATTTTTAATATTAGTATATTATTTCAAAGCAAGAAAGAATTTCAAAAATTAGTGAGACAGTTATTCAACCGCTGCGCCTAACAGTCACTGATTGTTTGTTTGAAAGTGTATTAAATATTATTTTTGAAAGTGTTTTTTATTTAAAAATATATGAAAAAAAAATATTTTTTATTTTTTTTAAATTTATCTTTAAGATTAACATATTAAAATAATAAAATAATAATTTTTATTTCACAAAAATTGCTAATTTTTTTTTTAATGGGAGCTCTAGATGACGCAAGGCAAAGATGAGTGAAGAGGAATTCGTGTCCTTCGACTCCTCCTCTGATAGATTTCTCATATGCCAAGACAAGCACAACTTTCTCACCCTATTGCCAGATTCAATCCTGGTCGTCCAGCGTTTTATGTACTGTTTGATGACGTGGCAATGAAAGATACCTGACCAGGAGCAGCAGCGGCGATGCAGATGTGTGATTGCCCTTTTCTTAGGTTGGATTTGGGCCCATCCAAGGTCAAGGGCACCCTGTTTTATATTCCATGGCCCTTGTGGTTGTTCTTTCCTGACATTACTACCCTTTATTTTTTCTTCTCCCGTTTTACTATTCCATATTAAAAGTGTATTTTGTTTGAAGGGGTGATGAATTTTTTTTAAAAGGTAGAATACATTTTAAGTATAAATTATATATTTAAAAGCTATAAAAACATGTTTTTTATCCATAAAAAAGAGCATAAATTACCTCCCATCCAAACACACATTAAAAATAAAAGTTATAGCTAGTTTGGAACTAAAATTTCAATTACATGGCTATGTTGGCAATTCTAAAAAAAATCATATTATTTTAATAAGAAGAAATATACAATTTGGCTATTTTTTTAACTAAAAAGAATTAAGAGTGTTTCAATTATATCTGTGATTTTTAACTAAAAAAATCCATATTTTTTGAGATATTGATACTCAATCAATAAAATATTATAAAACACAAACTTAGAATATATAACATGTTTAATTTAGAATCAAAATTAATGTACTATGTAATTACTATTACTATGCAATATTTTGTTTTACCGTGCATTGATGAAGGAGTGTTCTTAGCATTAAAAAAATCTAAAAATCAATGGCTACACACTCTTAAGGGCATAACTGTCAATGCGATGCAATGCCACTCCCGTTTTGGGCCCGGGCTTTTCCCAAAAACGAAGATCACCGCCTCACGCAAAAGCTAGGAAGACAAAAACGCCCCTCTCAGTCCAAAAGGGACAGACAACTCCAGTCCATCCAAAGCTAACTCATTCTCGTTGACTCAACCACTTTTTCCTTATAAGCCCACATAACACACATTCATTTCAATGCTGAATGTCAAAAATACCAGTCTGGCGCTTTGCCACGTGGCTTGCCCAAACTTGACCCCACATATTATCCTATGGCTCCTTGCGGGGACCCCACAAACCCGTAGCTAAAAATCGCCAGGTGTAACCGTCAACCAAAAAACAACAACTGCACCCAACAGATCACCGAAACAGAAAAACAATTTTCAAATTCACTCTCTCAAAAACTCTCTCCCCCCTCCCCTTCCTCCCTCTACGAAATAAAAAAAGAAAAGAAAAGAAAAGAAAAGAAAATCAACAAGTCTCCTCACTCTCTCTCCCCCTACACTTTAGTTACTTTCTCTTTCTCTTTGAAACTTGAAAAGAGAGATTCAATTTTCTCTCTCATTTTCTCTGTTTTTCTGAGCTTCCAAACAGAAAGTGGAGGAGAGATAGAGAGAGGAGACTATCAAATGTGATGGGAAGTGGACTCTCCACACTCTTCCCTTGCTTCAAACCGCCAAACAACAACCAACAGGACTTGATTTTCACTGCTTCTGAGCCGTTAGATGAAACCCTAGGCCACTCATTCTGTTACGTCCGATCTTCTAACCGCTTTCTCTCTCCTACTCCCTCCGATCGCTTTGTCTCTCCTTCCCACTCTCTCCGTTTCTCACCGGCCCGGCCCGTACCCGAAACCGGCTTCAAGTCCATTTCCGGTGCTTCCGTTTCTGCTAACACCTCCACTCCTAGAACCGTCCTCCAACTTGACAATATTTACGACGATGCCATTGATGTTATTAATTCTTCGAACGATACTGGCGGCTTTGTTACTTATTCTGCTGGAGGTGCAAGGGCTAATAATACTGGCAGTATTGTGAATAATGTGAATGGATTTGAGAGCACGGCGTCGTTTAGCGCGTTGCCGTTACAGCCAGTGCCACGTGGAGGGGGAGGGTTTTTTTTGTCGGGTCCGATTGAGAGAGGCGCATTGTCGGGTCCGCTTGACCCGAGTACGAGTGGAACAACCGATGGAAGTGGCGGGCGGGTGCATTTCTCGGCTCCACTTGGTAGCATTTATGTAAAAAACAAGAAGAGGAGGGGGAAGGGCATGTCGGGGTTTAAGAAGGCTATGTATCGGAATATTTCGGAGAAGAGCCGGCCGTGGGTTGTTCCGGTGTTGAATTTCGTGAACCGGAGGGAGAATTCGGGGACTGTAGAGGAGATGGAGGGGAGAGAAGAAGGGGATAACGTGCAGTGGGCGTTAGGGAAGGCAGGAGAGGATAGGGTGCACGTGGTTGTATCGGAGGAACACGGATGGTTGTTTGTTGGGATTTATGATGGGTTTAACGGACCTGATGCGCCGGAGTTCTTGATGGGGAATCTATATAGAGCTGTTTTTAATGAACTTCAAGGTTTGTTTTGGGAGGTTGTTGAAGAGGAGCCTCAAGAGACTATTCATGTGGAAGGAATTGAAAATAAAACAGACCCATTAGTGGAAAAGAGTGGTGCAAGTGACGTGAAGGATCTAATTGTCAAAAGTGAATGCAACTTGGTGTCAAAAGCGGATCCATTAGAGGAAATTTATGTTAAAAAGGACGGCGACGGCTTATCTTGTGGAATGGAATCTAATGCGGTAAATCAGGATAGAGTGAAGAGGGTTACGTTTCAACCAGAGGAGACGGAGGGGACAGCTAGTACCCGGAGGAGGAGGTTATGGGAGTTCCTAGCGGAGGATGATCTGGAAGATGGGCTTGATCTTTCCGGGTCTGATAGATTTGCCTTTTCTGTTGATGATGCGATTAGTGTAGGTAATGCAGGGTCAGCTGTTAGCAGAAGGTGGTTACTGTTGTCAAAATTGAAACAAGGTTTGTCGAAACATAAGGAGAGGAAGTTGTTTCCGTGGAAGTTCGGATTGGAGGGAAAGGGGAAGGTGGAGGTGGAGGTGGAGAGTAGTAGTAAAGTAGAGGAAAGGGTTTTGAAGAGGAAATGGAAGGCGGGACCTGTTGACCATGATTTGGTTTTGGGGGCATTGTCAAGGGCGTTAGAGGCGACTGAATTAGCGTACTTGGACATGACAGATAAGGTGTTGGATACCAATCCGGAGTTGGCATTGATGGGCTCGTGTTTGCTGGCTGTGTTGATGAGGGATGAAGATGTGTATGTGATGAATGTGGGTGATAGCAGGGCAATTGTTGCCCAGTATGAGCCACAAGAAGTTGGTTCTAGTGTGTGTGAAAATGAACTGAGCACGGAGGCAATAATTGAAACGAGATTGACTGCATTGCAGCTATCTACTGATCACAGCACAAGCATTGAAGAAGTAAGTTTTCAATTCTGGTAAATCAACTTTACTTGGCTCATCTAGTTTTATTAATGGTTGTATGTTGTCTTTGATTACTACCGACTACCTAGTTGTATATGATGTTGACTTTATATTGGTAGAAATTCCATGGTGGGCTGGCTTTGTATGTTAACTAGTTAATAATCTTACTTTTTCCTTGAACAGTGGCTGGTGCTTAGAATCATTAGGATAATACTGGTATTGCTATTCATATATTTGCTTTGATTTTTACTATCATGTTGCGCAATAAGCTCCATGAAGTTATGTGCAAAGGTGTCTAGAATTTCAGTTTAAGAAATATTTTCTTTAGATCCTTAAGCTGATCTATGAGTAACATCTAGTCATCAGGGTGTTTGTTGAGTCTTTCAAATGCAGGACGGTATCCATATCCTACAACAGTTTCATGCATTTCTGTAGTTATTTGCTTTTTTCCTTCAGTATCTTAGTGATGCCAGTTCTCTACTGGGAATGTTACTTAAATGCCCAAGGTTAGATTTTGATACTTTGATGTGGTATGACTCTTTGGTTCCACATTCGATACCTTTTTGACTCTTTTCTTTCTAGTTTTGACAGTTTGGCATTATGACTTACAATCATAGATTGGAGGGCATCTTTAGTTTTCTTTTCAAGCAATCCTCTTTCCTCGAGAACCTTGCACTAACCCATAATGATGCCAAGAAACTATTTATCCTGTGATTTTTTAGCTCTTGATGTTGATTCTTTAATTACTAGAACTTGGGATGTTAAAGCATGATGCCAGGAGAATTTAGTGCTCTTTTGACCTTGCTTGTTGTATGACAAGTTGCAGACTGAATTTTTTTTCCCTTTTTTGTTTTACCATAGTTGTTTTAAAGTGTATGCTCTATTTTGACTTGTAGATTTTAGATGTTGTCAAAAATCTCATTCTTTAACATGTGGACATGATATTTAAACAATCTGAAATTTGGAAATTATATTCTGCAGTTCCTCTTATTTTACTGTTTGCTAAACAAAAGCATTTTGCATTTGAAACTTTTATATCACAATTAAATTGTTAGAATAAATCTGCCTCGTTTTGTTTCATGTTATGGAGTGGCATGCCACATATCCTATCCTATTCATTGTACTTTCCCTGTTTGTTATTTCATATCTTCTTTTAGGATAGAAACAAGGGAGATGCATGGAAGCTTCCTTGTAAGTTTCATTTTCATAGCTGGCCAGTGTTTGGAATGTTGGATGCTTCCTTTGTCAATCTCAATTCAATTTGTTATTTTGTTTGCATTTCCTAGTATTTGGCAGTTTCTCAATGAACGTCAATCTTTGTTTGTTGCTTAAAATTAATTGCACCAAGTATAATTTTCCCCTCCTCCAGTGGTTGTGTCCGGGTAGAAGATTTACTTCAAGGAGCAGCCTTGTCTTTGTAGACATTTGATTGGAACTTTCTTGGAAAGTCAAGTAGCAAACTGATTCTGTATCATGTGCTTATAGTTCTAGAGCATTGCCATATCTCAACAGGAGGTGACATAACACTTCCATCAAAGGTGCACAGTTAGCTATAAGCTCACCTTGCATAAATATAGAAGTTTGTTGCTTTAGTGGCTGTTTGCGCTAGTCTAGTACAGTTGTGGCCTCCTTGCACTTTGGCAATCTGCTGCTTGCTAAACTAAAATATATTATTCTTCTATGGTCCATCAAGTTGTGCTTAGGGCATATATGTTCAAGTGTGATGTAGGCTGTAATATATTAGTATATTTGTGTGATGGAATCATTTCCATTTGGTGCAAATGCTCATTACATTTTCTTGAGCAGTTTTTTGTGTTAGTTACAGGAATACATAATAATTTTTCCCATCAATTCAAATTATTGTCAAAACTTGTAAATACCTCAAATCTGTCTTCTCTGTCCTTTTAAGGCTGATAGAGTAATTAAGAAGAAATTCTTATGTTGTAATTTGATGGACATTAAAGAGACTTAGTAATTTGATGACATTAAAGAGCTTGAATTGACAGATAGGATATTCTGTTTTAGAGAACTTTTTTTTTATGGTCATCACCATGTATGGAGGCTGTTAGAGTGATGGGTTCTAATGATAGGTCCCAAGGTTTGTTTGCAACTTCAAAACTAGCTGGCAGGGACACATGTTTATGTCTGGAAGAGGTACTTGTATGGAAATAGTTGATGCCTTTAACGTTGCATGAAAGTTTGAGAGCCTTGCTATTTAGCGTAGAGAATTAAGCATCTGAACTTGCTATGACTTTGCTGTTGTGGTTGAACCACACAATTACTTTATCACTGTCTTGTTCTGGAATTATTGAAGTGTGTTGCCGTATTTCCTATATTTTTGTCTGGTAGCATGAAGATTTGCCACCTGTATATATTTTCTGTGATGAGGGGTAGATATTCAAATTTCTGTTACACTTGGAAAAAAGAAAAAAGGATCTGCTTCATCATGTATAGCATCAATTATAACTTTTTAATCTTTATCCTATTGTGAGTCTTGTTATTGATAGATGAAGTGGCTGATAAGTTTTCGTCTTCGCTACTTATGCAGGAAGTAATTAGAATCAAGAATGAGCACCCAGATGATAACCAATGTATTGTGAATGACAGGGTGAAAGGTCGTTTGAAGGTTACCAGAGCCTTTGGGGCTGGATTTCTGAAAAGGGTATGTGAAACACGTTATTAGACTCTGTTTTGCTGAAAATACTTAATAGGAAGATGTTTTCCTCCATTTTTCAGTGTGAAACAAATTATGAAAAATATTTTCCAGTTAACCCCTAAATAGTTACAATTTGGAGGAAAATATTTTAACCTTATGAAGGAGGGGAAAGTATTTTCCGTGATGCTATAACTCATGATATTCACCAATTTTCTGTGATGCTATAACTCATGATATTCATCAACACCACCACAACCACCACCACCACCACACCCACCTCAGTCCCATCACCACCACCCACCCCACCATAATCTTCCACCACCACCACCATAACCACTATCAACACAACCATGGCCCCACCACCATCAGCCAACATCTTATTACTAATATAATTACTATTTAATCACCATCCCACCATAACTCTCTAACACCATTACCACCACCACCTCCACTATTTTTGCCACTGCCACCACAACCATCTTGTTATTAAATTAATTATCATTTTATCATTATTGTCATCATCACCATCATTACAACAACTATTATCTATTATCCTCTGACCACCACCATTATCATCAATTTTATTAGTATTATAAATGCTATAATTGTAACCATCATTAACACTACCACAATAGCTATCAGCACCACTACCAGCTTCATTACAATCATTGCAGTTTTTCTCATCTTATTATCCTTGATATATCCAAATGATGGAAAACAACTCATTTTCAGGAAAATGTTTTCCTTGGGAAAATATTTTTTTGCAAAACAAACGTGCCTTTAACGTAGATATTTTTCTCAGTTGAGGATCTTGTGTTATTGATGCTTATTGACTTACATAACAATTTATGTTGGCACAGCCCAAGTTGAATGATGCCTTGCTGGAAATGTTTCGAAATGAGTATATTGGCACCGCACCATACATATCCTGTTCACCTTCTCTTCATCATCATCAACTGTGTCCAAGAGATCAGTTTTTAGTCCTCTCATCTGATGGATTATATCAGTATCTGACAAATCAGGAAGTGGTTTTTCATGTTGAGAGTTTCATGGAGAAGTTTCCTGATGGAGACCCTGCACAGCACCTGATAGAGGAGCTTCTTTCTCGTGCAGCCAAGAAAGCTGGTACACCTACTTATTTTTTTCTGCTAGTCATATCAATTGCTTGATATCACATCCACTTTTACTTGTATATAATGTGGAGAAACATTTCAGGTTCACAGAAAGCCTGGTAGAAAAATGTAGGGTACCCAATGTCCTACCCACATAATTAAAAACTTCTCTATATTAATAAGATGGGAGGTGATGTTGCGTTGTAATTTCTGCCACCCCACTTATGTGATTCTGCAAATTTGTGTAGCAGATATTAGATCAACTCTACTTTTATCTAGAGACCAGCCTTTGCTCTTCATGCTTTCCTGTTCTGCCCTCTGAATCCTGGTTTTGATATTTGCTTGCTATGTGATTGCAAATAATATTCTACAACTTGGGTCTTCAAGGGGGTTATGGTTCTCTCACTATTCTTGTTATGGTTCTCCCACTATTCGTGTTTTCCATTTGTTTTTTTTCTTATAATATATCAAAATGCCAAGTTTGTTAAGAGATGCAAACTATTTCTGGGGATTTTCTTTGAACATTATTTATTCATGTAGAATAAATAAGACTGGTACATTCTATTCTTCATGTTTATCATAGTTTAAGCTTTCTAGTTGATTCATGTACTGTATTTTCCAACTGTTTGAGCAGTGCTGATTTTCAACCTCCATGGACTGTCTGCAGGAATGGATTTCCATGAATTACTGGACATCCCGCAAGGGGATCGCCGAAAGTACCATGATGATGTTACCGTTATGGTAATATCACTTGAAGGAAGAATTTGGAAATCATCGGGGAAGTACCTTTAAAAGTCTTTGTGCATTGGACAGTGTTTCCATTGCCGATGACCTTCCTACACAATATGGGATGCAGTTCCAATTCTCAAGTCGATTTTTTGGTAAGCAGTGACCCATTTGTCATGGGTCATGGAAATTTTCTTGGGGTGGTATACAGTTAACAGGGGTGAAGTCCAAATGATATGGGCAAATATTAATGCCAGATTGCTGTCTATAGCTCGTAGATGTCCCGAGGAAATGATGGGGGTTAGCAAATGCTCTAGGAATTGAAAAAAAGAAAAGGAAGTTCCTATTCCTTCTTCGTTTAGACAGATGTTTGCTCAGGTGGAGGCTTTCTCCATTCCTAGTTGCCTTCATTTTTCGTTCATTTCATTTCATTTTTCTTCTTCTTTTAGAGCAAAAAGAAAGGGGGGAGATGCTTGTAATCTGGGTTGGGGGGGTGGGTATACTGAACTAGGAGAATGCCTAGTTAAAGGTGAGTTGTAATTTTGAAGGTGGATTTCTCCACTGCGGTTTAATAGAAAAAAGGAGGTTTCTACACGTTCCTTGTGTGGAATTTTTATCTTCTGCCTGTACAAACAAATTGTTGCAGAAGGCCATACCTCTCAGCAGCAACTGCCCCAAAGGGAACCGAAAGCTGTAATTACAGTATGAAATAAGGATGGATGTAGGGGATGAAGAAGTGAGGAGGTAGTTCTATTTCCACGGTGCTGTCGGTTCGGTTCGGCACGAGGTTGGTTCACATAACTTCTGATTTGAGTCATTAAATTTCATGTAAACTAGTTAGCATTCAAACAATGTCTGGTTAAGATTAAAAAGATTGTTAACCATCTCTGTCGTAATTAACTTGAAGGCATCGCAATGATCAGATTGTGCGTCAAAAATTTATTTTTGACTCTATAATTGTGGTGCCTGCATGCGATGAAATGTAATTGCAATTCAATCTTAAAAAATAAAAATAATAATGATCACAAACAAAAAGAGCACCTTGATCTATTTATTTAAACAATTAGGAAGTATTATTGATTGCATTTGGCATGAATATAATTGCAGTTGCCTCCAAATAGCCATTAGCAAACACCATCGTATTTCATGCATCTCAATAACATTTTCCAACATCCAGAATAAATTGAAACCAAACAAGCACCCACAGAAGCATCATGATGGCGCATCCTATTTCTTCTGATGCCATGCAGTAGAAATATTTCCACGCACCATCTGGGCTGTGCGGTTACATTGCGGTTCATGCTGTAACCGAAGACGGAATCCTTGATTGCACCCAAGTTACTAAATCCTCCCGTGTGGCCACGAAATGACCAGCTCTCTCTTCACTCTGCCTAAAAGGTGCTGCAAGTTTCTTCACATGGGAATCAAAGGAATTGGCTAAGCCTTGTGAGAACTTGTGAGTTCCTGAACCCGTGTGAGCTGAAAATAACTCTGGCAATTCCTCATTGCGCTGCACGAATTTGGTCAAGGTCCCCATCCACTCTTCAAGTGCAGTGTGAGCTGCACCCACAGACAGTGAGCGCACATCCAAACTCCACTCCTTTACAGTCTTGTGGTGTAAATCTGGGTATAATCCGTAAAGGGTTCCCAGATAGAGCAGCTCATGTGCTCTCCCATGAAGATCTCTCTTCCTACATATATCTATTAAGCAATTACAAAAGGGTCTTCTTGTTTCCACCACGGCGCCGCTGACAACAGCCCTAAACTCCTCTTTTAGGGTCTCAAAGCTAGTTTCTTCTTCTTCAATCAATCTCACAAGGGCAACCAACCTTGGATTAGCTTGCTTCAAACAAGCTAGGACCTTAGCAACATCCTCACTCTCATCACATAACGATGCAACAGAGAGCAGGCACCCACAAAACCTATCATCCAGCTTAACCCCTCCATCAATCGCAACATTAAAAACTTTAACCAAATCATCAATTCTTCTTGCCTTCCCTAAGCACTGAACCAAACAAGTGCAACCCATTATATTAAGCCCAATACCCAACTTAGACATCTCTTCAAACAACTCCATTGATTTATCAGCATTCCCTCCACTGCCATATATATTTAGCATTGCAGTGAAAGTCCAACTATCTGGCCTACATTTCTCTGATCTCTTCATATCCTCAAACAACATCTCGGCCTCCTCAACGAGGCCAAGATCTGCGCACATGTTCAACAGCGTATTGTATAAAATGAAATCCATTGGCCAGTTATTTGACCTCATTCGTTCCCATAAATCCATGGCATCCTTGGCCCACCTAGCCTTACCATAAATCTTAGCTAGTGCAGTTAGTGTTTTCTCACTCGGGGTTAGCCCTGAGTCCACCATCTCCTCAAATAAACTTCTAGCCAAGCCAGGCTTCCCTGCCTTGCCCATTGCCTCCAACAATGTATTATACACAACCAAATTAGGCTGCACGCCAAGAGACTTCATTTCTTGCAAAACATACCTAATGCCATCATAATCTCCAGCCTCACCAAACATCTTTGCCAATACAGAGAATGTTATAGGGTCGGGTTTCCACCCACTAGCTACCCCTCTCTCATACAAACTTAAAACCTCTTCAACCTTGCCTAATTTAGCATAAACATCTAAAATAGCAGAATATGTGACCTCATCAGGCATTAATCCAGTTTTATACATTCTTTCAAACCACTCCACAGCCTTATCAAACCTACTGCATTTTTTAGCACAAGTAATAATAGTTGAATAAGTAATGTTATCAAGCTGAATCTCATTGCTTACCATCTCATTAGCAAGCTCCTCAATGATATCAAACTGCAACCCGTACCTCAAAGACTTCATTGTGACATTGTAGAATATGGTTTCAATGGGAAATACATTCCGGGTCTTGATCCAGTTGAAGAAAAGATGAGTCTTTTGCCATGGCCTCAAGCTATTGAGTATCAAGAGAGCATTTTCTCTAGTTGGTGGGTATGGGATTGTCTCAAGAACAGACTCAAACTCATCCTCACCAGAACCACAATCATTCAGCTTCTTCGCAAAGAGTTTCAACTCTCTAATTTGAGGATTGTAAGAGTAAAGAGACTTCTTTTGCCTTTGAAGTGAAAGCACTGACCTTTTTGGTCTTGTGGGGTTGACCCATGTGGACTTGGGTTTTGACAAGAGTTGAGCTTTATGGTCTTTGGTGGAGAGAGTGGTTGCGGAGAGAGGCTTGAGTTGGTCAGATAAAGAAGGGTTTTTGGGGCTGGGTGATTCTGAGAGATTTTGTGGTGGTTTTGTAGAGGATGATGTTTCTGAGGTGGAAGAGTTGCAAGAAATGGCGAGTCTTTTCTTGGTGGGGTTATGCCTGATTGGTGAAGTGAAGAAAATGGGTCTCTTTGTATCTGATTTTGGTATTGTAAAATGGACATCGAGAGCTGTAGAAAGACTGGCAGCCATGACTCAGGCGCAGTGAGCACTCCCTGGTTGAAGAAAATATCTATCAGTTCAGTTGGAGCGGGAGATGTTTATGCCCCTCTCGATATTTTTGGACACCTTATCTTAATCTAGATGGATACTGAAGAGGAGAGAAGCCCTATATAATCAAGTTGAGGGGTAAAAAAGAAAAAAAAATTTGGTTATAGATCCACCTATAAGGTGGAGAGCCTTAACCGGATGTGTGGTAACAGGGAAGCCCGAAAGCTGTTCCCGTCCCTGTCAGGGGAGATGCCAACCATCTCTCCTTTCTACGAACACGAAGCTCTCTCCTGGAGAAGGCATTAAAAAAGAGGGCAAATATTGTCAAGTGAACGATGTGGGATTTCCAAGATGCGGGCTTAAGCCTTGGCTTGGACTGAGTCCTAAATCATGGAATATTGTTTTAGTGCAAAATTTGGAAGAAATCAAAACTGCTGCCTCGAGTATGAAAGATTATGGAGGTGGAGGAACATGTATCTTGGGTTCAGACACAAAACTCTTGGATATATTTGGTTAAACTCTTTTAATTTATGCACGTCTGAGAGAGCTTGCCTTTTATTATTATAATACGTTAAGTGGGTAAAAAAAAATCAGTTTTGGGCCGTCCTAATCAAATCCATCGTCCTCTGTCACAGTGAGCTATTCCTCAGAGAGACACAAGTAGGCACCAAGTGATGGTAAGGGCGGCAAACATTACTTGCGAGTTTGGGACTGAAGTTGTGAGCATTTTGTTAAATAAAATTCCAGGTGGTTCCTCTCTTCTGTCTACAGTTTGGATAACCACCGTAGCTCAAAACAGTGACAGCTTTGAAACAACAAAAGAAATCTGCATTAATTTTGCATTTTGATGGTAGCACAACATCCCTCCTCATCGTTGGATACATGAAACCCCAATAGAACATTACCAGCTACTTGGTACATGCCAAAAATATACTGGTGGTGACTATCCCTCTGCAAAGCAATTTATAACTCTGTCAAAACACGAATTTGCAAAACTTCCACTACCCCTCAATGCGAGGATCCCTTGAAAGAGGAATCCAGCAACCCCTTGACATGATTCTCGACTTGTTTCCGGATGAAAGAATAGGGTAACTTCTCAATCACCTCAGCACCAAAGGAAAATACAAGAGCTTTTCGAGCCGTCTCTAGGTCAATGCCACGTGCTTGAAAGTAGAAGAGTTGGGTTTCTTCCAGATCACTTATTGCAGCTCCATGGGAGCACTTGACATCATCAGCAATAATTTGGAGATTGGGTTTGATATTCACAGTTGCACGTGGTTCAAGGAGGAGGCTCCTTGTTAATTGTCCCGCATCTGTCTGCTGAGCATATCTGCAGAAAAGAAATATAGTTCTAAGAAAGGCATACACCAAGAAAGACCAACCAATAAGATGCTTTGCACTTGCTATATCAGCGAGTAAAATGTACAAGGTAACTGATAGAATGACATTAACTAATCAATATTCTCTCCTGCCATTCTTTACCAACGAAACACAGTGAGCATCCTTTGGAGCGCTGAATGCGAGTACAACTTAAAATTTGTACTTCCATCTTTCCTATTCCAGACACATGTTAGACCAATTGATGCATGTGAGACCAATTGACAGTAAAACACTTCCAACTCTATAAATTCTCATCACTATTTTGAACAAAAATGTCAAGGAGCTTGACAAGCTTGCAGCAACAATTTAGCGAAAGAAGCTCCATAAAATTACTGTATTTGAGTTATCATTGCATTAAAATTAGGTGCAATCATGTGAAACAGTCGTCATGATAGGCATTATAATTTTTTACCTAGAATTCAAATCTATAAAATTTCAGGATTATCCAAAACATGAGGACGGGAATGGTAATGAGGCATCAGAAAGATAAAGATTAACAAACAACGAAGCAAAAAAATATAAATGTTATAACAAAAACCACATATGATGGGACACAACAGCCTTACCTGTTAACCTTTACATTCCCATCAAAGACAGCTTGTCCTTGTGAATGAGCAACAATACACTTGTGAAGTTGCTGAGAATAACCTCTTGGATGGTCCAAGACTAGCCTACTGTGTAAATCTTGTGTTTGATCACCAACAGACAAGTGGAAAGTTGATAACTCAGTTGCTGTATCTGGGCCCAATTGTTGAACATGGAGATTGTGCCTACTCAATTTCCCACCAGTGCTTACCTCTACAAGCTCATAGGAACTAGCTGCTTCCTGCAAATGATCCACTTGAAGTCAAATTTATTGTACCTGGGTAAATTCATCACCCAAAGATAAAGTCAAATTCATTGTTGCTGGATAAATTCATCACCCGAAAATCATTGAATAGGCCTGAGAATTAACAGAGGTAAAATTGTCGTAATGTTTACATTCTTCTATTGAATTAATGACTTATTATGAATAATTTCAGCGCCACTTCCATGATCAAAAGGTGCCAACAGAAACACACCAAGCAAGAAATACCAACTGAAATCACTAGAGCTCAAGCAATTTACTAGTAAGAACCTGATTAATTTATAATACAAAAAGCCCATTGCCATCTCACGTTTTGAGCAAATTTAGAAAAAAGAAAAATGTTTCCTTGAGACATTCCCAAAAGATAGGCTTCATGATAAATTTGTCAAAAAGCACTAAAAATGGTGCAAGCCAAATATGGGAAGCACACAAGTGACACCCCAGCGAAGGAATTAAACCAAAAAAAACCCACCAAAAGTCAAGAAAAGAATAGCAAGTACTAACAATCCAGGTAAGACTTAATCTGAAAATCAAAGATTTGAGTGAATAAGAGGAAGATTTAAGACATTCCCACGTCTCATTCCAAAAGCACCATGTGAGAAACAAAACACAGAACCTATTCAAACTTCTTGTTAACACTTAGCAACATTAAAACCAAAATTAACATTTCCTAAAGAAATACACTTTAAATAACCTGCTACCTTCATATTCCCTTTAACTAAGTGAGTTTCTAAGGTAAAGATATAAAACTCAAAGACAAATTTAATCACTCTACAAGACAAGCCCTCTATTTTGAAATCCATATCTATATTCTCACCCTAAACCTCAATGGCTTCACATAAACACAAAAGAGAAGATTCCCATGAAACCAGCAATATTTCTACACATACCATAGTTTTCAAAGGCCGGCAGTATTCTCAGGTAATCCTAAACACTTCAAAGCAAACTCCATCCAGCAGATTAAGATAATGCTCTAGGTTATCAGCAAGAAACAACCTAAAAAAGCTCAAGGTCAATCCAATTTTGGTCTTGAAAACAACACAGATCAGGTCCAACTAACCTAATATTCACCCTTCAGATTCATTCCCATCCTCCTTTTTCGACGCATCAAGTCTACACTAGAAGCAGGACAATTATCCATCCTTGTCATTCAACTAGCATGCATGCAAGCAAGTCCTCGGTTTCAGTTAACATCCACAATGGACTCTACCAAATATATGCCACCACCAAAAATCATGAATATTAACTAAATTAATCAAGTGAACAGAAATACTCCAGAGAAGTAGATACCAAAGGCTCGGAAACCTCACCAGCTTTTTTGTGCCTAAGCAATTCCTCAACTAATGCAACAGCCAACAGCAACTCCTAAGTAATCCCGGGCACATGACTAGTCACAAGAACTCCCAGTTTTGAAAAAAATGGCTTCTTAATTGCCATTTATCCATCTCTAAAACACCTCTCATGACAGATACTGTTGAAAAATAAAAAAAACACATTTGGCAAGATCATAAAGAGAAGAATGTACCAGATCAATTTGGTGAACAAAACATTCCCCAAGCTATAACGTAGAAGAAAATGTAACAAAAAGAAAGGTAAACGACCACTCCAACCCGATTGGATATCATGAACAAAAGTAGGCACTCCTAATAACACACAAAGCATACTCTACTTGGATGCAAGAACATTTTCCCATCCCACAGCATCTGCCTCAAAGAGAAGTGAACTAAATTATAACAATTGGAATTGTTTTGGTAAGAGATAAAGTATTTAAACACATGAGAATGAAACACAAAAATGATGGATGCTTTCCTCAGGAAGGAACAGAAATAATCAATGCAAAAACCTCAGACCAAGATCTGCCCTCACTCATATCATTGATGTGCAACATGAACTCAAGACACTTCTTGTGGGTTAGGGTTTAGAGGATGGGTGAGGAGGAGCTTATCAGATGACAAGAGCAACCAATTTTTTTTGGTAAAGACTTACTTAGGGAAGAATCTCTATTGAGATAATCAGATTTCTCATACCAACACAAAACCGTCTCTAGATTAAAAATGCTCATTGAAGTCAAAATTAGTTCAATGTAATAATTATACACAATCTCTCTCACAACATCATCTGTTAGCAAGAGACATCATTACTTCTCCTCAAAGGCAAACCTGTCTCCCATCACCCCTTGTCTCCTTATATATTATTGAAAGAACAGTTTCTCTCAAAAGAATCTTCATTCTAAATCCTAACCCACAGCAGAACGAACAAATCACAAGAAAGGAATGGTGAATTTTGTCTTTGGAACAATGATAATGACCTCCATATAAAGAAAACTGCTGCTTCATCTGAGGGCCCTGCTCCAGAGTTAAGAATAGCCAAATACAGAATCCTTTTCGGGATCTGAAATTGAAAACCATTAATTGAATTGCAGTTTTGGAAACACTCACCCAAAAGCAAAGAAGTGTATAGCCAACTTCCTTAATTATGTCCTTTTGCTACATATGAAACTTCACTTCAGTATGTCAAGGTTTTCATTATATAATATCTCGAATCATTCAAAAAGTGTTAAAACATCAGAATTGGTAACGAAATAATAGATGGCTTCTAACAATTCCACTAACAAGAATTACATGATTATTTGATTAATGAGATTCTTATTTTACTTGGTGTTCCATAAAAACCTTTCTTTAACTCAGCAGCATATGCAAGTGCAATTGTGTTGAAACATGAAACTAATTATACAGCAATTTGACCCGTTTACACGCGCATTGAACTCATTTCCATATCCTCCTAACATGATTATATTCTTCACATGCTATGTTTAGCTAGTTACTAAACAAGAAAAGAAACGAAGGAAAGCAAAAAATATGCAAGCAAAAAAAATAAAATAAAATAATAATAGAGAAAGAAAAGAAAACCTCCAAAAGAAATCACCTGTCGCACTGCAGTCCACTTTATATGAGCAGAATTTAAGGACTGACTCTGCACATAAGAATGCCGAACCTTTGCTCCTTTCCCAATCACCACTTCTAGAACAGGATTCGCCCAATAACGCTTATCATCATTCCCTTCTTTACTCACGAACTCCTCAATTATCCCAACCTCCCCTCCCTCCTCCACCACTACAAACACCCTCGGATTCGAAACTGGCAACTTTTTAGACCCCTCCTCTCCTCCCTCGACTGAAACATACTTAAAATGGATTGGATTGTCCACCTTTACACCAGCAGGAACATAAACCACAGTCATAACAGGAGTTCCTAATCCATTAATTGACCAAAACAAATCACCCCATTCAAAATCACCTACAAACTCCAATACCCTTTTGGCAATTCTATCACTAGAATTACTCAACAAACCACCTACATAAACCCCATCAGGTAAAGTAGACACCTTTGACATAGAATTTAACACAAACCCATCAGCAATAACAATATTAGGCAAGAGGGTATCCCCATTAATGCTTGGTAAATAATCTAATTGTGGTGGTTTGGTGATTGGAAGGATTTGTGAGTGCCTGATGAATGAAGTATCGGTGAACCTAAAGGGCTCATCTTTACGAGAAGGCCAGGAAGTAGAGAGAAGAGATTCAGAGGAGGAATCTCTGAGTTTTTGAAGAGAGACAGAAGGAGAAAGGGAGTCTTCAAGAGTCTCGGCTAATTGAAGAACAAAAGGGTCAGAGAAACTTGCTTGTGTTATTGGGGTTGTGAAAAGTGAAAAGCTTTTGGGCTTCTGTTTCTGTCTGTGCTTGATTTTGGGTTTAATTGTAAGGGGTGTGTGAATTTGGGGAGTGAAAGCTGAAACAGACATAGATGATGACGATGACGATGCTTCAAATAACAGACTAGATGTTCAAACAAAGACACACAACACAAGTGACAAAATTGTTGAAACTATATGGTTTTAACTAATAAAAGTACTGTCTTAGTTTTGTAGAATCTCAATCAATAATGCCTTGACTCCCAAGTCAATCACCAATACATGTCCCCTGAGAAGAGGGAGATGGTGAAACCAGAAGTTTGGGGTTATGATGTGAAGCTACCAACTAGCTCTCCAAATATTCCAAAGAATCTTTTACCTGTTTCAACATGATCGGGCTTTAGTCGTATTGAGGCGAGGGAGCGGAGCTGATGACAAGAAAAGGCCCAGCTCAATCTCTAACTCAACCTCAGATCCTGATAACAAGGGATCCACAAAACAAATTGCAGCTATCAACTTCGATGCATTTCTACCCTTTTGTATTTTTATTTATCTACTTTACAATCCACTTGAATGCACTCAATTTTCCTTATTTTTCTTTTTGATATAGGCTTCATGTCATGATAGTCCATGGATATGGATCTTCCTCTCGGTCTTGATTTCATAACAAGGTGTTTCTATGCAGGTTAGGCTTGGGTTCTGATCTTAGAACTAGGCTTGAGTATGGCCCATTTCTTCATTCAAGCTAGTTAGTCTGTGGAGCTAACAGCCTCATGATGACGATATCCAAATAGTGGATGGTGGGCTACTTTTGACTGTGGCTTTCGTATTCGTCGACCATCATCTCTTCTGGGTTCAAGTCATCGAGTGCGGAATCTTTGATCGCCCTTTGTCCTTTCTTCTTCAATGAAATCAACATTACGTTTGTTCAACAGTCGTTGATAACGCAAAACACGAAGCAAGACATCCAAGAAGCTCTAAAACATTCTGCTATTAAATATTGCCACTTTAGGGAAGAATCGCATGTCATTTTCGATATCAAAGATTATTGTCTGTTTGAGATTTTCTTAACACTCAATGCATTGTTTGACCATAATGGTTAGATTACATATTCTTACCCAGTTGAATCCAATTGTTAAGCTAGTTCATCGCCAGCAGAGAATATACAAGTCTTGGTCAATATTCTCATATGAAACAAAATCTTTGAATTCTCTGCTAATTACTATTAAGTAATAATGTTAGGTAGTGTTTGACAGTGTAATGTAAATTTATTTTAAAGTATTTTTTATTTAAAAATACATTAAAATAATATTTTTTTTTTAAAATTTCAACATCAATATTTAAAACAAAAATACTTCATATCTTGACAAAAACATAATCCAGCCATGTAGCCAAACAAGTTTTTAGTCTATCCTCGAGCAATTACATGTGGAATTAAATACAACAA
>Ga0307517_10005504_pt1 | contig 19043 bp, 18 predicted proteins | sample 23_EM_MG_FD_194515 | JGI IMG/M metagenome (GOLD analysis project Ga0307517, IMG submission 194515) | Populus trichocarpa ectomycorrhiza microbial communities from riparian zone in the Pacific Northwest, United States - 23_EM | ecosystem: Host-associated > Plants > Roots > Unclassified | place... | reverse complement strand
GTTTCGCGAGCTTTTTGGTCCTCATTCTCGTCGCCGTCAGGTCGCCGTGAGATTTTAACTTACGTTGCGGAGAAATGGTACTACTACTGCCTTGATAGAATCCAAAAACCATGATGAGATGCGGATGATAGGAAAGAAAAGAAGCGACGCGGACCAGTATATATGGGATCAGATAAGAGATTATCGACTGTTATCGATAGTGTTGCCGAAGTTCAGTTCAGTCCGGTTCTCCCACCTTTTCTGGAGAACCGAGAACTGAACCGGAAGGTCTGGGCTGGAACCGAACCAGAACCAGAACCGAACAGGGTAGAACCGGTTCTACCTGTTCTGTTCTGTTCTGTTCTCGGTTCAGACCGACGAACAGTATTTCAAAATGTATTTATTATGAATATATGATACTACATACAAAAAGGACAAGGGGGGCCACCCTCCTCATGCCGTTGCCGTCGAAAAGAGAAGGGAGGGTGTCGGCCCCTCCTCATGCTATTGCCGTCGAAAAGAGAAGGAAGGAGAGGGGTTGGTCCCTCTTCGTGCCATCACCATCAAAAAGAGGAGGGGGATGGCTTCCTCGAACCATCGCCGTCAAAAAGAGAAGGGAGGGGGATTGGCCCTCCTTGTGTCGTCCGCCTTGCGTCTGTGTCTAGAGAGCGGTGGTGGGCAATGACAACTGTCTGTCTTGCGTTCGAGCGAGCGAGGAGTGGTGGATGTTAAATGGATCGTCACTTGTGGTGAAAGCCCCTCCATCTCGTGTGGAGGTGGTGGGCAAATAACCTCCATCTTGTTTTCGAGCAAGGAAGAGGTAGTAGGTGTTGATGGAGGGTGGTGATGTCAACGGAAGGTAGGTGGTGGGCAAGATCTCCATCGTGTTCGAACGAGGGAGGGGTGGTGACCGTGGTGGACAAGTAAGCCCCTCCATCTCTTACGTTTCGAGTGAGGAGGGTGGTCGTCGTTCCAGCAGGGTGGTGCGCAACGGAGCAAATCTGTTTCGCATTCAAACGAGAGAGCTGGTAGGTTGGTGGTGGGCAGCAAAGCCATCCGTCTCGTTCGAGCGACAGGTGGGTGGTGGGTATCAAACGAAGGTGGTGGCCACAAAACGCGACAGGAGGGGGATGGCCGCAAACGGGGGTTGTGATTCGAGCAACGAAGGGTGGTGGGGGCAATAACGCCCTCTGCTGTGTCAAAATGAAGGCATGCAATGAGGAACGTGCACACCTTCCTCATTGTATTGCCATGTCATGACTGCAATTTGAGGTTAGTAAAGTACAATATAAAAAGATGGTGAGTGTACCTCATACACCCACAACCCCGTTTCCTGACTCCTCATTGACGGAGGGGTCTCCCCTTCTGCTGGCGTCGAAATGGGCAAGAACGAAGGTGAGAAAAGTCTCCCCTCCTCCTGGGGTTGAAACAGGTGTGAGAAGAGGGAGGGGTTTCCCCTTCGGCGTCGAAATGGGCGTGAACGAGAGGGAAGGGAGGGGTTCTCCCACTCCTGGTATTGAAACGGACATAAACGAGGGGGAGGAAGGGGGATCCCCTCCTTGAAACGGCGTGAATGAGGGGAATCCCCTCTTCTGGTGTTGAAACGGACGCAAACGGGGGGAAGGAGGGGAATCCTCTCTCCTGGTGTTGAAACGGATGCGAACGAGATGGATCCTCTCCTGCTGTGGTTGAAACAGGTGGAAAGGAGGGGCATCTACCCTTCCCATCGCGCTGGTTTCTGCTGTGTGGCTGGTGTTGCAAGGCTATGGAGACATTCAGTAACTACAGCTTTAGATATAAAAAACTTACATTTTTTGGGGGGATAGGCACAGCAACCCATCCCGTTGTCGTTGTCTATCGACTACCACGAGCACAGTGACCTTTCACAGCTGGATGATAGCGGAGTGGGTCCACATCCACAAACATCCATACGCTATTATTAGCTAGCCGAAAATCCGAAGAATATTGGTTGTAAAACAGTATTACAGGCAGGTTCAAGGACAATTTACCAAGGCTGTTGCGGCTCTGGTGAGAGCGCTATAGTGGAGGCGAGATTCTGGACAACAGTTTTAATTGAGGTGAATTTGTGATTAACGTGACTGTGACGGCATGCAACCTTAAGTCTACATCCACCTCGTTGTTCGAGCTGGGGAGCGTACAGTATCAGCATTTACTAATATCGCATACAACGCGAACCGACTCGATCCAATTCACCTTGTTCGCGAGAATTAAGGAACCCGGGCCTGTCCACCAAGGGTACACTTACAAACCCAGAGGAAACAGGACCATCTTGTGTGGTAATATAAACGACCAACGGTTTGCATCGTACAGTTTGGTTTCAGTATTACTTCCGCCAAGGGCTTCTATCTCCGAAAAGATTCTGTTGGAACACATCTTTGTGAACCCCGAGTATCCACCAGACCCTGTGAGTCGGAAAATGACCTCCAAATTACCAACATACTTACTTCGAATCTTCACTTCAGGTTCTCCCCATTCGCATGCCAGTTATCTTCGCAGACGATACCGATACTGCAGTGACATATTCTGGAGTTTGGAACTCATTATTTTCCTACACCGGATATTATAATGAGACCGTTCATACCGCAAACTCTACAGAAGACTCCAAAGCAACGATTATATTCACAGGCATGTATTTGGTCATTCCCAGTCCTGGAGTGAATCGATTAACATGAAATACATACTTATAGGCTCCACTGTTAGGGTCTATGGAGTTGCCGTCAACACACAATCATCGTATACCATCGACGGAGGCAACACCACATTCCCGAATGCAACTCGTTCCGGGCCTGGACCAAACTACGACATATTATTATATACGTCCCCGGTTCTGCTCGACGGCCAACACAACCTGACCATCGATGCCAACAACCTCCTCATTGATTACTTTCTTGTCACGACACCTGGTGATACATCGAGTTCCTCCACACTCACGTCGTCTGTACCCTCGAGTGATGCTCAACCAACTGCGACCAGCCCGATGGATTCAGCGAAGACGACAAAAAGCTCTCACCAAAAAATAATTATCGGGGTTGTTGTTACTCTAGCGATCGTCGCGATCTTCGGTGTTTTTTGCCTCTGGATCCGGCGCCGGCGAAAGACCTTGGACAACAAATCAGAGTCTTGGGAAGTTACCTCCTGTCAGTCTTTCAATAAAGATTCTTTATTTCGTATCCAAGTCTCATCTATTTACCTCTAGCTGTCGACAGGCAAGCCGTTCAATGGCCTGTGACATATATTCCAGTCCCTGGTACAACTCCGCCTGGAATGATTGGACAACCATTGCCTCCTCCGAGTTATCCCATGAGCGAACCCCCGCCATACGATGCCGGGGATGAAGATCATTGGATCAGCGCTCCTGTTGTTCGCTCCCAACAGCCACGCAGCAGTGTGAAATTGACAAGGCGTGGGTCACAGGGTACAATCAATCACCATGGTATTCCGGACACCAGTAATTGAGTTCACAATAATTGAATAATTTCTGAGATTGTTTCAGAGATGCTATGCAAATTGGTCATGACCCCGAACTAGAATTCCCCCATGAAATTTGAAGGCTGCCGACGCATACGAGAGTAATGCCAGTGTGGTCAAGGCATCCCAATTTCAGACAGCCTTTCTCGTATCAATTGTACGTATCCCTAAGAAGATACTTAGTCTGGTCACTGACCCGGGTCTCGTTTAAGCCGCGGAGTTTGCGATCGCCACTGAAATATGATGGTTCGACACCGAAAATAACAAAGTAGTACTTGGCAATACTTCTTTCGTTTTTACCCCTCCCCTTTACTTTTCTTTCTTTTCAACGATGGCCACCGAGTTGACGATGATAGAGGACAATATTAAATTCAGGGTTTATGGACCCAACACAACTTCAACACGTATTTCGCCATGGACTTCCCGTCAAATGGACACGAGGTACTATAAAGGCACCTCCTTGTATGCGCTCGACCTAGGTTCATTCCGTTTTTATTTCGAAGGTGAGTTCATGTATTAAGTATGAATTCTCTGATAACTAATATACTGCTCAGGAACGTCAGTTGCATTCTTTGGTATCGTTCCTAGTTCGTCATCGCAAAGGCCGACTGTGATAATCGACGACTACTTGGTGACCAATACCGAAACCTTCGACGACCCGACGGGGTCCACTTATAGACAATGGTTTCAATCTCCAACGTTGGTCGACGGGTTTCATGCGATCACTGTAGAAAACTTCACAAGTGGGACAGTACTTGACTTTGCCGCTATAAAAGTTGGAACCCGAAATTACAATCTCACCCAGGCAACTCTTCTCGTGGACAATGAGAGTCCCTCTATCTTTTATTCGGGTCACTGGAGTCGGAACACAAGTGTAATTACCCCCGGGACCACTTTTAGGGGTTATCCTTACGGCAATACCACGCACCGTAGTTCGACTCCTGGTGACACCTTCACATTTCGGTTCACAGGTGCGTTGATACAATTTCCTAGGAATTTAACTAAGAGGCATTGATCGTTTTTTGCAGGGACATCTGTTTCGGTATATGGGACATCTCTCTTGTCCAATGTAGGCGTCTTAGGTGCAACATACACACTGGACGGCGCGACTATACCGCAGATCCATAATGTCACCTCACCAACTCTCGAATATCAAGAAGCTCCCAATTTCTTGCTCTATTCTTTGGTCGATCTCCCTCATGGCGACCACACTCTCGTTGTCAACATCACAATGGCCAATAACCATGAATTCGTGTTGGACTACATTACATATAATCCGTCATTTGAATTGCTGTTGAATATGCCTCTTCTTGGCAACACAACGCCCACAACCACGTTCAGGTCGATCAACTCGCCTACCCCATTGGGGAGCCCAACACCCCAAACCTCGAATGTTCAACCGTTGCCAACTGCTGCGATTCTTGGTGGGGTCAACGGAGTGCTCGCCGTGGTGCTTCTAGCGATACTGGGAAGGTGGCTGTTTCTGCATCGGAGAAGAACTAAACAAACCGAAGACCCTTCCCCATACAACTTGTACGAACACTATCACCAGCCTGGCAATGGTATGTTGAATTACTCAAAAGTGCCGAGTCATCGTCTGAGTCGTTCCTTAATTCCAGATGCATTCAACATTCCCCAACCCCTGCGCCTGGATACCCAGGGACTCCAACCAGTGAAGTTTAGACCGCAAACAACCGACTCCCATACACGACCCTTGCCGGAGCTCCCGAATATTGATATTCGTCCCACGGAAACTGACTCGGACGTCGCTGCTATTCCACCCCCTATTAGTCTCCGCCAGCTGGAAAAATGAGGGAACACGAGAGGAATTAATAGTATAACTGTTGCTTCCTCAAGACCCGGATCCAGTCTATTTCGGGTGACACTAGAGAGTTCGCGCCCACTCCTTGTCAGTGCCAGTACTCGACTGAACTGAATGAGAATGAAGTAACCAACTCTAATGGCAATGACAATGGCCAAATCTGTGAAGAAACCGGGTAATGTAAATGACTCCCATCAGTTTGCGGTCGCCGTTTGATCTTCGACAAAAAATTAACTCGGTTTCTAGTACTTAGCCGCTCATTTTAATAACTTAAATTCTTCATCTTCTTTTCTACGCTGAGTTGGCGACGATACTAGACGATAGCTCTCTCATTACATCTGGGAACTCTTGGGGTTCTTCAGTGACTTTCGAACAATATACTATAAAAGCTCGTATCGGTATGTGCGTGTCCCAGAATTCTTTCGACTTTTGGTTCGACGGTACGTTCTATTTGAATATTAGTTCTCTGCTGATTGATATGGTGCTCAGGGACGTCAGCTGCGTTCTACGGTTTTTTGCCCAATACATCATCTCAAATGCCGGTTGCGATAATTGATGACGAAACGGTGTGGAATGTAAGCAATGATCATCCAGGGACCACATAGACTATGCCATCGTCAATGTTGGGACCCATTACGACCTTATTTCCTCAGATATTATCGTGGACAACGAGAGCCCCTCTATTTTTTTTTCCGGTCACTGGACTCGAAATACAGTGATTTTGTCTGGGAACAATCTAGGGGATATCCTTATGGCAATAGCACGCACCGTAGTTCGACTCCTGGTGACACCTTCACATTTCGGCTCACAGGTGCAGGAGAAATTTTGACTAGAAGATAATGATTTTTTGTTGCAGGAACATCTGTTTCGGTATACGGGTCATTTACCTGGACTGAACATGGCGTCTTAGATGCGACATTCACACTAGATGGTGGTATTTTATCAGACCCGCAACATTAGATGTACCCTCAAGAAACCCCCAATTTCTTGTACTATTCTTTTGGCAGTCTCTCCTGGCGACCACACTCTCATTGTCAACGTCACAGTGGCCGATAACCTCACAGTGGCCGATAACCATGCCTTCGTGTTGGACTAGTCTGGCTACGATACCGGCGAAATAACTTGGACAAGGAACCAGAGTCGTGGGGATTTGCCACTCGTCAGTCTTTTTGATAATTTTTAATTTCGTATCTCATCAAACTGTGTATTTGTCTCTAGCTAATGACTCGGAGACGCATCGGCCTGTGGCACATATTCCCGCCCTCCCTCAAAACCTGCCTCAAATGGTCGAACAACCGTTGTCTCCGAGTCCCCGCCATACGATGCTGGGGAAGCAGAGCATTAGGCTAGAGCTCCTGTTGTTCGCTCACACGCAGCAGTGTGAGATTTAAGAGGCAGATGTCACAAGTGCAATAAATAACTATGTTGTCCTAAACAATAAATGCGGCTTACGATCTCCACCATGCTGAAACGTTCGCATCAGCTCGCGATCGCCGATCGCCGCTGATCTCTGATGCACCAAAATAACTCAGTTTCCACTGCAGTACTTGGCCGTCTCCTTTTTCTATATTTGTCGATAATGACAGTAAATTGTGGCAGGATTCGATGCTGTCGAGCCTGAGAAACTCCCAATTTGTTTTGGCACTATTCCGAGGAGAATCTCTCTTCTGGTGGATCTTGATGATGAAAATCCTCGTAGAGCCTTTGAAGACGCCTTCAATAAACGTGGCATCCTGAGGATGGTGATCTCTCGGCTCACCCAAATGTAGTGGCATTATTCAACCATGCTCAAATACGGTAGCATTGAAAGGCGGGACAATGAAGAGGATGAAATGGTCCAGTTACAAACGACTCGGATATGCCCTGTTTCAACTCTCTCTTTGAGCTGTGTTTCGAAACCATCTCCAAGTTCAAGCCATCGCAGCTACGACTCCCACTCCGCCGTGTTGCCTCTACATCCACGGACCCGCCCGAAGCACAATACCAATATGAATTCTATCATTCTCGTTTGGCCGCCACTTTCGGGAATGTTCTATAATTACAGGTCGTAGAACCTGATTAACTTGCAGTTGCTAGTACAGCCTGAGCCAATTGCAGCACCATATGCAGAAAATCAAGATGTGTACTCCCATCTGAGGCCAGGACACGAATCTCATCCATGTCACGCTAATAGGATTCAAGATACTCCCCTGCACCAGTCAAATGGAGGACTTGTAAAAGCTGCATGTAGTTCCAAAAACTGTGGATCAGGGAGTTCGAGTTCTTCAGAATGTCGACTTTGCCGGCATGTCGGGTTACAACCTCCCCGGTCTCAACTATGTAGGTGTTGGGCCCATTCTAAGATATTGTAAAGATGTAAGCGAATATAGATAAATGGAACACACCGTTTTCTCAAACCACAGTTTGAAGGTTGAAAACATAGGGTCAATACCCGCTTCGAGGAGCAAGCCATTCGAAGGACCATTAATTTTCAACCCAGCAAGCTTTCTCACACCAAAAGAACCCCAGGCCGCAATCATATCCGAGGTGATCACTGGGTCTTTCTGGGGAACGGCGTCGATATCTATTAAAATGATCAGAACTTACAAGTCTCTTGAAAGTCGTTCAAGGAAAATGGAAGAATGTGACATGCAATAGTGGCTTCGGACAAAATCCATCGACGCATCAAGTCCATAATCACCAGTAATGGGGCATCTATCGCCCTGCCGCAGACGGAGCTAAGTGACATAAGATATGCGTAGAAGAATTGCAACGGAAACGCTTACAACTTTGCGTACTAAGGCCTTCTGATCACCGCTTTCGATTAGTAGTGCTGTTTCTTGAATGTGTGGAGTTTGCGGGGTAGATTGTATGCCCTTTTGGTGATGCCCTTTGCATTAACTACGGACTCCATAAACAACTATGATTACTATGAAGGCTAACGTACTTACCAGGGTAAAGAAGGTTTGTCAACCATACTTGCGCTAATTCAACCAGAAATGCAGCTGGCTCTTCCTCCTTGTCGTAGGCAAGTACCGCATACGTAACGTAATGCTTGCCCCTATCGTCGATTGCGACGTCGATAAGGCTACGGAGTAGGGTAGCCACGCGAATTCATGAAAAGCAACGTGTCCTTTGTGTGCATATCGATGGCCCTTTTTGGCTTTATTGACCATGGAGTTGATAGTTGCTGTATCTTCAGGACCCGACCCTCGAAACCAAGGAGAATAGACATGACAGATTCTTCAGAGACACGTCGTTCCATCTCGATGTGATTTGAGGGGATAGAGCAAGGCTTGGAATTGTAGGGCTGACGTTAATTGAAACTGCACATGCCACATAAGACTGAACTGCACTCACAACAGAACTACCAAGGGCGAGGTGCAAAGCTGGACAACAAATCACTGCTACTTACGAGGTGTACAAACCGCCATTATACATACATAAGTAGGAATTTTTTACAGGAAGGCAAAGGTTCGTTTCAACATGACGGAATGAGCCGGGCCGGTGACTTGAACTGGACGATGAACAAGCTCAGAAAACCTCCTTCAACATGGCAAAAGTCCCCATCGCTCCAAACGTTTACTACCTATTTCAGTACTGCGGATACATCTATGACAATGCAGTATGCAGCAGTTCCAAACAGGAATACCACTTCACCACATACCCAACCCTCACCGTCAAGATCAGTGGTACCCAGTAGGGAATCGGAGGAACAGATCTTTGCAACCGACAAACACTGGGTAACTCGCACCTTAAGAGCAGAAGCCTTGCTAGCAGCTCAAGCAGCTCATCAGGAGGAGGTCAAAATGTTGGGTCATCATCAGGAAGCGACACGACAGGTAAGTATGACACTCATGTACTTTGAAACCAACATTTACACAGAGTTCATACACCTGTAGCGTGAACTTACTTTAGTGGCAAACGAATACAAAGAGAAACACAAAGCCCTGGAGAGACTCTTGGTAAGTCGGTTCGTTGATTCGATTAACATGTACTCGTTTGATTGTGGCGGACCAGGTATACCTCCTCATTCTCATTGCAGTTTTAGTCACCCTCGTCGTATATCTTGCAACATATTATGTACGGCATTCCATGCCGCTACAACAGAAACATCTTCCATCCTGGTGGTCAGCCGCCCCTTCTCATTTCACAATTCCGATCTTGTCCCCTTTCACATCTGTCGTAAGTCATGTTCCTCGTCCGGCTTTTATCTATCCTTATAACAATTGCCTATGCGTTTACGCAGGTTGAACATGAGTCATCTGTTATCGGCCCCAAATCCATAGCCACTCTCGCCGCTATTTCCGCTTGTCTTGTATACCTGATTTTCCGATACTGGATTTCGTCAAGGGGAACAACCGAGTTCAGCCCAACATCAATCTCTCCATCGGCCGGCAACGCTGCACGAGCAATATTGTCGACTTCAAACATGATTGACAGATAAAAACGGCAAAATCGCATTTTGTATCACCTACATGAGTAATGAGAAACCGAGATGTTGATAATATACCTTGTTGCTTCGTTAAGGGAGCCATTGAAGAGTTGAATCATATACAAGTGAATTTTCGGGCCGCACAACTTCGTTTTCGGTCATGGACTCTAAGCGGATAAGTGTGCCTCCTTGCCTCTCGCTCCCATCTACTCAACCCTCTGCTACCCTTGCTTTAACTTCTGGCGCTTATGATACTGCCGGAGCAAACTACGCAGAAAGTGCTGAACCCGACTCGGATTTCAGACAGGCATATTGGCTCCATCTTTATTTCAACGTCTTGAACAACCATAACCTTGAGCAACCCATCATCTCGGTTTCGAAAGTGACCTCAATCTATCTCTCATCAATATGCCCTCCATATTCCACGACAATAATCATATCGATATCTATGGTGGTACCTTTACAATGGAGAATAACATGGTGAGTATACAGCATGATGCGAACCTTGTCAACCACACTGATCGGCCGAACAGAAAGAGGATTTCGAACGCTTGTGTCCCGCACGCAAAGCTGACTACCGAACCGTTCTCGGAGCACAGGTCCTGAAGCGTGAGGAGTGCACCGCTGGCACGCGTATCAAAATATTGGAAGACATCACGAATTGGGCTAACGATTGCTCATCACAAAGCCCCCGTGTATTCTGGCTGACTGGTCAAGCCGGCTCTGGAAAAACCACGATTGCCTACACCATAACCAAACGTTTTGGGAAGAATGTCAACCTTCCACACACCATCCTGGGTGGCAACTTTCTCTGCTCGCGACAATTCGAAGAAACACGGGAAGGAACCCGAATCATTCCAACAATCGCTTACCAGCTCGCTCGTAAATGCAAGTCGTATGCAGGCGCCTTGCATAATGCCCAAAATTTCGACGCAGTCGATCACGATGTTCACACTCAGTTGAGAGATCTCCTCATTGGACCTTGGCAACAGTCCACACCCAGTCAACAGTTACCTCTATACCTCATCATTATCGACGCTCTCGATGAAATCACAGACGGTGGAGGGTCAGCATTTCTGCAAGAACTACTCACAGTGATTGATGAATACGACCTGAGAGGTTTCAAGTTTCTCGTGACAAGTCGACCAGATCCTGAAGTGGTGAGTCTCTGCGAGTCCTTCACGTCCGAGGCCGTATGTTGGCTCCAAGACGTGCCGATCGAGGAAGCTGAGTTAGACATCAGGACATACCTAAATGCCAAGTTGCCGAAGCTCGCTGGTGGGTCTGAGCTGGCTGAGCTTGTGCTGCAGGCAGATGGTCTCTTCATCTACGCCGCGACGGCGTTGAAATACTTGACCCCCCATAGGTCGATCACTGCTGGAGAGCAGACCGAGATGCTTCAACACCTTGTTTCCAAGTCACGCAAACTGGCCTCCGGGAACGCTACAGTGTTGATCGATGCACTCTACCGCCAAATTATGGTTGACGCCTTCTCAAAGTTCGATGACAAGTTCTTGGCCCGCCGATTGCGGATCTTTTATACCTTCCTGTGTACAGCTGAACGTACATCTGCTTCCATTGCTTCGGCACTCGTTGCGGAAGGAGACGATGATGTTGCAATGGCAGTTGTGGAGGAATTGCATGCAGTGCTATACACCCAGGGCGATCGCGTATTTTGGTATCATGCTTCCTTCCCCGACTTCATTTTTGATCCAGCCCGGTCGAATTTCGACAATTTTGCATTTTGGTGTAACGAGCCTGTGCATCAGAATCTCCTTGGTGAATCTTGCTTCCGTGTCATGAAGTCCGGTTTGCGTTTCAACATGGGCGAGATACCATCATCTTTCCTGTTTGACAATGATAATGCGGAGGCACTCTCCAAGAAGGTCAACAATAATATCAGTGCAGTTCTGAGGTACTCGACTCGCCACTGGAGTCGCCACTTGCCCTCACCGCAGTTGGTCAATACCGATAATCTTCGTATGTGCATTTCGGAATTCCTCCAAATTCGTGTGTTGTTCTGGATTGAGACGATGAACTTGCTTCAATTACAGAATCATTGTAACCCAATGCTTCAACATGCGCGTGAGTGGGTATTGAAGGTATGAATTCTATGGTTTGAGGCTGTATTGCAACAACCACTGATGCTCTTTGTTAGTGCGGGAACAATCATTCAGAATTGGCGCGAGATGTTGGCGAAGCTGCTAATTTTGCTACCTACTTCACTGGAAGCCCAGCTGCGAAATCGACACCGCACTTGTACATCTCTGCGTTAGCAACATGGTCACAGGACAGAGAGCTCTGTCGTATTTGGAAAAGCCAATTCTCCAGGATCCCGGTCTTTACTCATACGAAAGGCAGGATTGAACTGCCATTGATGACGATAAAGGTTGGGGCTAGAACCAGGGCTGTTGCAATTTCGGGGGATGGACTGCGGGTTGTGTCTGGTTCAAATGACAAGATTGTCCGGGTGTGGGACGCATCGACGGGTACAGAGCTGAATGTCCTTAGGGGCCACAATCACCATATCAACACAGTTGCGATTTCGAGGGATGGCATGCGGATTGTGTCTGGCTCGAGTGATATGACGGTGCGGATATGGGATGTTTCGACAGGCGCAGAGCTGAATGTACTCCTGGGTCATAACAGCTCAGTCCTCTCCATTGCGATTTCAAGGGATGGGACGCGGATCGTATCTGGCTCATCAGACAAGACTGTGCGGATATGGGATGCGCCGACGGGTGCAAAGCTGAATGTTATCAGAGGCCACACCGACTGGGTCAGGTCGGTTGCGATTTCGGGGGATGGAATGCGGGTTGTGTCTGGCTCATCTGACAAGACTGTGCGGATGTGGGATGCCTCGACGGGTGCAGAGCTTAATGTGCTCAGAGGCCACACCGACTTCGTTGGGTCGGTTGCGATTTCAAGGGATGGCATGCAGATTGTGTCCAGCTCATTTGACTTGACTGTGCGGATGTGGGATGTGTCGATGGGTGCAGAGCTGAATGTGCTCAGGGGTCACTCCAACTGGGTCAGGTCAGTTGCCATTTCGGGGGATGCCATGCAGGTTGTGTCCGGCTCTGATGACGGGACTGTGCGGGTGTGGGATGCGTCTACGGGTGCAGAGCTGAATGTGCTCAGGGGCCACATCAACTCGGTCGACACCATTGCGATTTCGGGAGATGGCACGCGGATTGTGTCTGGCTCTGATGACAAGACGTTGCGGATATGGGATACATCAACAGGTGCAGAGCTGAATGAGCTCAGGGGCCACACCCACTTTGTCCGGTCGGCTGCGATTTCGATGGATGGAATGCGGATTGTGTCTGGCTCTGATGATCAGACTGTGCGGGTGTGGGATGCGTCTATGGGTGTAGAGCTGAATGTACTCAGGGGTCACACCGACTTTGTCAATTCAGTCATGTTTTCATGGGATGGCATGCGGATTGTGTCTGGCTCTAGTGATATGACAGTGCGGATATGGGAAGTTTCGACAGGCGTAGAGCTGAATGTACTCGTGGGCCACAGCGATTCAGTCCACTCCGTTTCTATTTCGAGGGATGGCGTGAGGATTGTGTCTGGCTCTGATGATCAGACTGTGCGGATATGGGATGTGGCTACGGGTGAAGAGCTGAATATCCTCAGGGGCCACACCGACTTTGTCAGGTCGATTTCGATTTCCATGGATGGTATGCAAATTGTGTCTGGCTCATTTGACATGACTGTGCGGAAGTGGGATGCATCGACGGGTGCAGAACTGAATGTGCTCAGGGGCCACACTGGCTGGGTCAACTCGGTCGCTTTTTCAAGGGATGGCATGCAGATTGTGTCTGGATCTGATGACATGACTGTGCGGATGTGGGATGTGTTGATGGGTGCAGAGCTGAATGTGCTCAGGGGCCACACCGATGGGGTCCGGTCGGTCGCTTTTTCGAAGGATGGCATGCAAATTGTGTCTGGCTCAGAAGACAAGTCTGTGCGGGTGTGGGATGCGTTCACAGGTACACAGCTTAATGTGTTCAGGGGCCACACCGACTGGGTCAACTCAGTTGTGTTTTCAAGGGACGGCATGCGGATTGTGTCTGGCTCAGATGACGAGTCTGTGCGGGTGTGGGATGCGTGGATGAGTGCAAAGATGCATGTTCCAACGGTTCACACCGATTCACTTCACTTGGTTGCGCATTCGAGGTATGTCGCGTAGACCTGTCTCTTCTTCAAAAATCAATTTGTCTTTAATCATAGACAGTGTACTCCCTGGCATCTGACGGAGACAAATTGGATCGTCTCGTCCCAGGGAAATCGCCTTATGTGGGTGCCAGAAGAGGCGCAAGTTACAGAACCATCTGATATCCTCATTTCTCGCCATGGTTTTGGCTCTGTTGATTTTCGGCAGGCAATGATGGGTGTCGAATGGACTGGTTGTCATACGCCTTGATTCAGAGAAACTAGATGTACCTCCCAAATACCTTTCCTCTCGCAAATTATCGGAATACAAGATATGATTTCAATAGAATAAGAATATTTTTATATTCCTATTAGCACCGTTCCGTCATCCAGTATGAAACCCGAAACGAGGAGGGCATTACTTTGGAAACATTACGAGCGATCTGAAATTTTAATGCCAACCAGACAATATGAGAATTCACGGAGCATTTTTGATGGGTACTAACCATAGACTGTTCCAATCTGCAGTAAACGAAAATAAAATAAAATAAAATAAAAAATGAAAAGGCAATGTCAGCACGACCAGTGGTACGCCAGCATAATTATAAACTTTATGTAATGGCTAAACGGCAGAACACGGACAGTTGCCATGGGCATACATAAAACATACATTCTAGTTGACACCGTAAGAATGTACACGACGCTTCAATAAATTAGTATAAATGGGATCTCTAAATTCGACGGGGCTTGACAATAGGGTATTCACATGCAAGAATCTTGTCAATGAAAAAGACGACAAGGAAGTGGAAATACACCTGGCGTGTTGTTGAATTTTTGGTCCAATTCGTTTGAGGAAACGATTCTAGGTCAGCCATCTCCCTCATCATCATCTTCATCCATGGCATAATTGCTACCCCCTCCCCGTCCCATACTACTTCCACTCCCCTGCACAGAGGATTCGCCCGTAGAAGAACCACCCTTCCCAGTGATCGTCTGTAGCCTTTCAACGGCGTCTAAGTCCTTCTCCAAATCAAGCTCTTCCCCTCTTTGCATTTCTTCGTCTCCTCTCAAGGCTCTCAACCTCTTCACCTCCCTCCTCAACCTCCCAATCTCTTCGTCTCTCCTCTCCACTCTAGCTTTCAACATTTTTATGTACTCGTTTCCGCACAACAACACCTGGAGCTTGCTCACACTTTTGTTCGGCCCATCTACACCCGCCTTTGGTGGACCCCTCGGGGGTAAGCCACCAGGTAATAAAGTTGCAATAGGTTGGAAGAAGGAATGTGAGGTCCCAGGTAGTCCGAGTGTAAAGTCTGGATCACCATTACTCATCGCATCACTTGGTAAAGCAATCGGAGGCAACAATTGCCTCAATTCGTCAATGACCTGTTTTTGGGAATTACGCCTCCTCTGTTCGGCATCTCGATGCGTTCGTTTGGGTTGGCGGGTGACGCCGTCAGCAGGACCGAGAATCGGAGTTGCGGTAATGGATCCGCCCCTCGATCCTGCAGCCGGACTCGAAACGCCAGAAGCAGCGACTTTCAAGGCCAACGAGGCTGAATTAATCGATCCGCTTAATTCAGGTGAGGGTAGAGTCGACTCCGAAGTGGGCGCAGCTGGATAGGAGTCAGTTTATGTTATAATAACGACCAAAACACATACCAGGTTTAAGAGGCTTTAAGGCTGGGATAAGTCCACCTGTTGCCTGTCCAACAACCGAAGTCGTCATTGATCGCCTCCTAGGAGCACCACCACCAATAGAAGACCCCGTGTCTTTAGATGCCTTCGGTCCTTTTTTCATTCGTGTGGTCATTCCCGTGCCATCGCTGCTCAAAGCTGCACCCATCGACGTTGAAGCGGACGAAGCAGACCCTAATCTTCCACCAAATCCAGCCCCTAGCTTGCCAAGATTCAAGATACTCGACGGTGTAGCCACGGGCATTACTGATTGCTGCTGGTTTGGCTGATTTGCTGGGATAATTTGACCAAGGTGATGCTGACTCTGTTCGGTCTGGAGCTCATGTATTTGTGGAGTGTGCAAAGAGTGCTGGGGGAGTTGTTGGGTTTGTCCAGGCGAGAGGTGTGGCTGTGCCTGTTGGTATTCTGGATGGTTGCGGAGGTGTGACTGCGATGGGTGTTGTTGGTGAGTTGCCAATCCGCTGGCATTCGCCCTCACAGTAGAGGACGAAGACGGGGAAATACGATTTACTTCTTCATCGTGGTCTCTCCCATAACCCATGCCCATAATACCAAATTCTTCACGACGTTGCTCCAAGTGATGAGAATCCTCATGGCCGTTTCCAAATCCTCCCATTCCCCCCATATTCACATTCATCCCCATATCGCTCATTTCTTCCATAGTCATTCCTCCAATACCACCCATATCCATCCCATTCAACCCCATTCCCATGCCCCCTAAATCACCCATTCCAATTCCCGCCATTCCAACACCCATGCCCTCATCAAGCGACATCATATTATCAAATCCCATACCTCCCATACTCAACATCCCATGTTGAAGGTGACCATTGGAGTCATCCATTGGACTCGTCGGCTCCGTTGAATTCATGTCGACGTCCACTCCACCTCTAGGTAAGGGCGGTGGAGGCATGCTCCTTCCACTCGTTCTATCTTGGCCTTCTAAATTCAAATCAACGGGCGAAGGCGAGTTGAGTTCTTGTCCCTGATTGCTCCCACCCTCCCTTCTACCCAATCCCGTTCCACCCCCACTGACAGCCAAGAAGGGACTCATTGGACTCAACAGATTATTGATCGAACGTGGGCTTCTCAAAAGTGGCGTACTAGCCGATGAAGTGGAACGAGATCCTCTCCTTGTTCCCCTCGATGGTGTGGACGATCCAGCTGTAGAACTGACCACTGAAGTTGCTGTCGTATGACCTCCATTCGCCAGAGTCGTGGTCGTGGTCGTGGGAGTCGACACTACCTCACTCGCCGGGCTCGTTGAGTTTCTCACGAGTGGAGACGTCGAACCTCTATGTTTTGCATCATCTTTCTCTCCTCCTTTCTCTCTTTCACCGCCGACAAATCCCGGTGTGACGACAGCATTCGATGCAACAGACCCACCGAACGATCCAGTTCTCCCGCCGTTCCCGAGCACAGGCCTCTTCCTGCTATTCTTATTCGTGCCCCCTCTGCTCCACGCATCTCCTTCGTCCCCACTTTCCGAGGCGGTCCTTTTATTCCCACTGACGGACGTTTTTCTTGAATGAGACTGAGAAGCTTCCACTTTCTTATTACGAGCAATCGATGCAACTTGGACCGAAGTCGAAACTGCAGTCCCTCCAGAAGCGGAGACAGTTGCACCCAACCAAGGACTTGTCAGAGGCGATATGTCCTGATCAAGATCCAACAATTGTTGCGCGTGCCCGAATCCTCCGTTGATAAATGCAACTTCCGAACCCAGAATACATGGTGACGGATTGCTGGAATGGGGATGAGGAGTGCCACCATTCCTATTAACACCATATATGTTAAACTCGAACCCCTCAGAAGGGCCTGAAATGGGAGTGGAAGGTGAGGAAGCCGAATTTAAATTCCGGGGCATGTGCAACTGGGACTGCGGAATTGTGCGTGAAGACGGATGGTGTGACGTAGGGCGGTGATAGGGATGTGAGATCGGAATATGATTTGGCGAAACTGGGTGAAATGCTGGGGAGATCGAGTTCTGATTGAAGGTTGAGGGTGATGAAGGGTAGGAAGCACGACAATGGCGATCGGTTTGGAGGGGGACTGAGGGCAACGATAATGAGGAAGAGTGTCTGTGCCCATACCGCTGGGGAGTATTCAAATTTCGGTGTGGTGTATTTGAATGTTGTGTAAGAGACCTTATGGACGAAGGGATCATCGAATTCGGCAATGGTTCGATGTGTTGTAGATTGAGCGATCCTATCAGATTTATCATAGGAGGGGATGTGGTATTGTAGTCCATCGGACGGATTTCGCCTGAATGGGCTAAGGGTTGCACTTGTTAGCCAAGTTTCAAAAATGAAAGAATCACGAAAATCCGATGATGGCAAGACAGGAGAGGCTTACCTGGTGTGGGTAATCCAGAAAAAGCATGCGGACCACTGTGAGTTTCTCCGTCGTGATTTAGTTGCTGTTGGTTCAGGCTCTGTAGGGGATTCTGTGTTGAGTTCTGCTGGATATCATGAAGGGACTGAGAGGGACGAACCGTTCCGTTAGGATCATTACTACCGATGGTTCCCACGCTCCCAACATCCTTGGGGCCAACAAGTTCGGAAGTCGATCCCGGTAAAAGGGTGCTCATAGGTGTCGACTGACCGCTGATGAGTGCCATCTGGCAGGGTTGGTTAATAGATAAAGAAGGAATTGCCAAGAAATGCACGACAAACCTGTTGTTGAAAAATATGTTGCTGGAGTTGTTGTAACTGGTGTAGCTGCGTCAGTTTGATCTGTTGTTCGAGGAGAAACTGGTTTTTATTGATATTCGGAGATGTTGGGATATCAGACTGGTTTTGGTTGTGGTTCGGGACTTTTGTCATGTCATGAGGATATGAGTGTTTACGAGACGACTGGGGATGTGACCCAGACGCCGTTGGTGTCCCAGCTGCCGCCGATGGGGTTGAACCTTCCCCCACACGCATCGATGAATTTGGTTTGGTGAATTTCGTTGTCGACGATTCAGCATTGGACGAAGAACTGTTCCAAATCTCATGGCCATTGTCATGCATTTGGGGATGTGCTTGTGATGGCATGAGGGTGGGTGTGTCGTCGTCGTCGTCGTTGCCGATGTTCGGACTTTTTGTTTGTCACCTGAAGAAAAACTGGTGGATGCCAAACAGGGGTACGAGATTCGAACGAGGGGTCGATATCTTCTGGCTTTATAGACCTGACAATGAAGGTGCCTATACTAGTAATCCCAAAAAAAAGGACAATCGGACCTGGAATGGGAATCAAGAATAATGGAATACCCCGAGTTCCGCAGGTCAATCCCCTCTCAATACAGAATTGGAGCTAGTGGGTGATGGTCGTACAAGTCAAGGTTGACTTGGTTCGGCGGGGCGTTCCTAATGGTTCCTAGGTATATGATTATCGAGGTTGGCTGAGGAAAGCCGTGCCTTGTGACGGGTGTGATGGTTACTCGTCACTCGTCATGTGTTGATTGAAAAGTCGCTACAGCCATCGGAAATACAG
>Ga0307517_10005503_pt1 | contig 19046 bp, 22 predicted proteins | sample 23_EM_MG_FD_194515 | JGI IMG/M metagenome (GOLD analysis project Ga0307517, IMG submission 194515) | Populus trichocarpa ectomycorrhiza microbial communities from riparian zone in the Pacific Northwest, United States - 23_EM | ecosystem: Host-associated > Plants > Roots > Unclassified | place... | reverse complement strand
TATACGTCCTCTATCCCTATGGAGGGGCGATCGCCGCCGCCCTGGACCTGGAGCTGCGGACCCGTTATCAGAAGACATTGGATGACGTGATGCAGGCCGCCTGGAAGAAATTCGGGAAGCCCGAGATACCCTATACCGTAGCGGGGCTGGAAGATGTATTGGCCGGAGTGACCAACGATAAGAAATTCGCCGCGGACTTCTTCGGGAAGTATATTTATGGTCATGAACCGATCGATTATGCGCCCCTGCTGACGCCCGCGGGCTTCGTCCTTAGAAAGGCAGCACCGGACAAGGCCTGGATCGGTAACGCCCGCTATACGGAAAGAGAGGGGCTCGTCATCGGGAACAATACCGTACGGGGCACGCCCCTGTACGACGCGGGACTGGATGTCGACGACAAAATAGAGACCCTCGACAATCAACCCGTCCGGTCGCAGTCCGACCTGAGCAAGCTGCTGGATGAACATCATCCGGGCGACAAGCTGAGCATCGGCTACAAACACCGGGAACAGGCCAGGACCTCCACGATCGTGCTGGGAGAAAACCCTGCCCTGGCCATCGTAACCTTTGAAAAGGCCGGGATGCCCGTTACGCCTGCTATCCAGCAGTTCAGGACGAGCTGGCTGGGAGGGAGATAGTGAGTGGTCAGTGGTGAGTGGTGAGTGGTGAGTGGTCAGTGGTGAGTGGTCAGTGGTGAGTGGTCAGTGGTGAGATAGGAGGAAAGTGAGTAGTGAGTGGTAAGTTAGGAGATAAGAAAGTAAGTTTATGGAGAAGATAAGAGCTGCCCGAACCGAAGACTGGCAAGCGATCCGGTCCTTGCTGGATCAGCTGGAATACCCGGGAACGGGATCTTTCCTGGAAGCAAGGATCGAAAGAATGGTCCGGGACCCGGATGAGGCATTGCTGGTCTATGAGGACCAGGGAAAGGTCCTGGGATTTATTTCCCTTCATTTTATCCCGCAGATAGCCGTGGAAGGTGATTTTGCAAGGATCAGCTATTTCTCGGTGGATGGCGAGGCCCGGGGCCGGGGTATCGGGCAGGAAATGGAGAGCTATTGCGAACGGCTGGCCCGGGAGAGGGGTTGTCATCTCCTGGAAGTGCATTGCCACACCCGGAGGGACAAGGCGCATGCTTTTTATTACCGGCAGGGTTATGAGGAATCTCCTAAATATTTGATTAAGAAACTTATATGAAGATCTAAAAGCAGCCTGGACGGAAGGCATGGGAATTGCACCTGTGCAAAAGACAGCATTATTGTCTTTAAAACCTTTCGTTATGAGTACTTTACGCAATATCCGGCAATGGAGCGAAACGCATCATCCCCGGTGGCTGGTGGTGGTACGGGTGGCGCTTGGCCTGGCGCTTTTTGCCAAAGGGATCGCTTTTATCAGCAATACCACTTTATTGGAGCAATTGATCTACGGCAGCCCTGTTGCCGCCGAAAACCCTGGCTGGCTGCCCCTGCTCATCACCTGGGCCAATCTTTTGGGGGGATTCATGCTGGCGGTAGGGCTTTTCACCCGGCTGGTCGCCTTTCTCGAGTTACCGATCCTGATAGGAGCCATTATTTTTATCAACGCACAGAAAGGAGGCTTCGCCCCGCAATCGGAACTGGTGCTGGCTGTGGCCGTGCTCCTGGGACTGATCTTATTTCTCGTGGAGGGCAGCGGCCCTCTGTCCCTGGATGGTTATTTCAGCAGGAACCGGGGCAGCAACTCGCAGGGCACGGCGATGCCCTGAGATCATTACTGGTACTGAATATAGACCGGCGCCGGCTTCTGGTGCAATACCTCAACCGGGGTCAGCATGCGGCTTTTCGGCTTGCGGATATCATTTTTATAGAAGAGCTTAAAGCCCGTGAACTGTACCGGTTCGCTGGCGATATATAATTTATAGCTGTCGTACTTCAGGCTCGGCTCTCCCCAGCCGTCCATATCCATGACGATCTGCACTTCGGGATGTTTCTGGATGCTTTTGGAATTAGTGATCATGGGCCGCGTGAAGCGGTGCACGACGAGGATCTTGGGAGGCAGGTTGTTCGCCTTTACCAGGCCAGCCAGGTAATTGGTGACCCAGTTCACGTCGGCGGCATCCATGGTGCCGATGACCGTACCGGGTTTCTTGCCCGTTTTCATGGAAAATTCAGGATCGATGCCCAGGTGTACCTGGGGCATTTTCAGGTATTTTTCCAGCACCGGGATCTCCGCTTCTACATTGCTGAAGCCTACCTGCACGTCCAGGAAGACCAGCGCCTTGATGCGGGCGGCAAGGTTGATCACGCTGTCGATCTGTTTAGAAGGCATCCGCAGACGATATTTTCCGTCTTTACCGGGACTGCCCTGCGCCGTTGCGGCAATATAGTGAAGGGCGGGCTGAACGGGGATCGAGGTGTCGGCTGCTTGCCATTTTTTCAGCTCCTCGCCCAGTTTTTTCAGCATCTCATCCGGGGGATATTCTCCCAATACGCCCATTTTCTTGGAATAAAAGTTCCCGTAGTAGGCAACGACCCTCTTAAAAGGGAAGATCGCCCCGGCTTTGGGATAGGCCGTTCTGACAGGCCAGCGGCCCGAAGAATCACCGTTGGCCAGCTGGAGGAGCCTTTTATTGTAGAGCGCCGTGTCCAGGGGGCCGGAGGGCGTTTCCGCAACAATGGCCGTGTCTTTTTTCTGCGCGTCCTTCACGATGGTGTCTTTATCGCTTTTCCCGCCCGACTGGCTGTTATTGCAGGCGCTGGCCAGTACGGTAAAACACCAGGAACCTACCAGGAGAAAGACCCTGAGCGCCTGGTAAGAAGGAAGGATGGATGTTCTAAGGGGAGCGTTGGTGTTATTGTATCGCATAGGAAGCAACTGATGAAGAATTAATTAATTGCGCAAATTTAACCCAAAACGCCCCCTGTCAAAGTTTATTTTGTAACAAAAGCCTAAAAATGTGGAAAAGCCGCTACAGGCCTTGTTAATCCTTTTTCATATTTATTAGTCTACTTATTTTGTAGACTAATAAATAATTGCTATCTTGTTCAAAAATAGATCATGTTACTGCTGCTGTTGGTAAAGCTACTATACGAGTTACGTGGCCGAGTGGCAAGGCGGAGGTCCGCAAGACCTTTTACGGCGGTTCGAATCCGCCCGTAGCTGCAATGGAACGGAAGGCAGGGCGCCGGAAAATCCTGCCCTAAAAAAGTTTGGCAAAACAATGGTTAGACCTTAGATCGGGCGGTGTCTCTACACTGCCTTCTTTTTTTGGGATAGGCTGGAAACGTGGCAGATGGGGAGCGGAAAGATCGGTTGGGGGCGGGAGGATCGGGGAGGCAAGAAAAAAGCCCCGGGAAGGGCTCGTTCGTATATCTTTCAGACTGCGGCGCGTTACCGGCGCTGGTTTATCTTTTAACGGGCTTGCTGGAATTCTCTTTAAGGATCTTGGGATGAGAAACAATGATGGGCACACCTTCCAGTCCCGGCAGGTTAGTGATAACCGTTTTGTAGCCTCCGCTGGTCATCCCCTTTTTATTTTTGTTCTTATTTTCGGACATATACAGGGTGATTATTTATGAAGGTAAAGTTACCATATTATTTCTTATTGACGACTTCAACTTTTTGAATCTTAACTTCTTTTTTGGCAAGCGAAAGATGCCAGCCGATACATACAATGTACGGAATAATGGCCAGCAACGCAAAGAGCAGGGCATTGTAGAAAAATGAACTTTTCTGCTCGAATGCCTGGCTATTGATCTCGATGGCATCCTCCAGTTCCAGGATATAGGCCCCCTTCAGAGAATTATCCACTAACTCTTGATTACCAGCATTTAATGGCACCAATTCGCTCTTAAAAGTATCGTAGTATTTTTTAGGGGGGTCCAGATAGGCGATCTCGACGGGCAGGAGCAGTCGGATGAGGTAGACCACGGAGATCAGCAATAAAATACCGTAAGCGTAATCGCATCCATAGAACACCCATCCCTGAATATCCATTTCCAGGGCGTGTTGGGTCAGGGGGATCAGGAAGATACCCAGGACGGAATAGACGATAATGATATTCGTCAGCCGCTCCAATACCTTCTGATAGGAAAGCGTATATTCCGCCAGCCTTTTTTCGCTGATCTCGATGATATAATCTAAGTCATAAAAGGACTTGGCCATGCTAGCGCATTTTTTTATACGCGTTGATCAGCCCGTTAGTGGACGAGTCATGGGCGCTGACCGGCGCATCGTTCTGTAGTTCCGGGAGGATCTTGCCTGCCAGCTGCTTGCCTAATTCCACACCCCATTGGTCGAAGCTGAAGATATTCCAGATAATGCCCTGGACGAAGATCTTATGCTCGTAAAGAGCGATCAGCCGGCCCAGGTTCGAGGGTGTGATCTCTTTGATGAGGAAGGAATTCGTGGGGCGGTTGCCGGAGAATTGTTTGAAAGCCTGGAGCTTTTCGATCTCCGCGGCGCTCTTTCCCGCGGCCTTCAGCTCGGCGCTCACTTCTTCCCTGGTCTTTCCATTCATGAGCGCTTCGGTCTGTGCGAAAAAGTTGGACAGGAGCTTGACATGGTGGTCGCCGATGGGATTGTGGCTGATGGCGGGCGCGATAAAATCACAGGGGATGATGGGAGTTCCCTGGTGGATCAGCTGGTAGAAAGCGTGCTGGCCGTTGGTGCCGGGCTCGCCCCAGACGACGGGGCCCGTCGACCAGGTAACGGGCTGACCGTTGCGGTCCACGGATTTGCCGTTGCTTTCCATATTGCCCTGCTGAAAATAGGCGGCAAAGCGGTGCATATACTGATCATAGGGCAGGATGGCCTCCGTCTGGGAGCCGAAGAAATTCGTATACCAGAGGCCGATCAGGGCCATGGTGAGGGGAATGTTCTTGTCGAAGGGTGTAGTACGAAAATGGGTGTCCGTCTCGTGGGCGCCTTGCAGGAGGGATTCGAAGTTATCGTATCCCACGGCCAGGACGATGGAGAGGCCGATGGCGCTCCAAAGGGAGTACCTCCCTCCTACCCAATCCCAGAAGCCGAACATATTGGCCTTATCGATACCGAATTTCACTACTTCCTTTTCGTTGGTGGAAAGGGCCACGAAATGTTTGGCCACCTGGCTTTCATCCTTTGCCGACTGCAGGAACCAGCTACGGGCCGACAGCGCGTTGGTCATTGTTTCCTGGGTGGTGAAGGTCTTGCTGGCGATGAGGAACAGGGTCTCTTCGGGGCTGACCTTTTTCAGGGTCTCCGCGATATGGGTGCCGTCGACATTGCTGACGAAATAAGGCTGGATGCCTTTTACCCAATAAGGTTTCAGGGCTTCGGTCACCATCACCGGTCCCAGGTCGCTGCCTCCGATACCGATGTTGACGATATATTTTATTTTCTTTCCCGTGTATCCCTTCCATTCCCCGCTGTGGATCCGCGAGGCGAAATCCTTCATCTGAGCCAGTACGCCCAGCACATCCGGCATGATATCTTTCCCGTCGGTGCGGACAGGGGTCCCGGAGAGGTTGCGTAAGGCTATGTGGAGGACGGAGCGGTCCTCGGTCTCATTGATCTTTTCTCCCGTGAACATGGCCTCTATCGCGTCCTTCACGCCGCATTCCTGCGCCAGCTGGCGCAGGAGGTCCAGGGTCTTTCCGGTAAGGATGTTCTTGGAATAATCGAAAAGGATTTCGCCGAAGCTAAGGGAGTAGTTGGAAAAGCGGGCGGGCTCGGCCGCGAAGAGGGACCGCATATGCACGCCCTTCATCTCTTTCGTATAGTGCTCTTGTAATTGTTGCCAGGCTTTTGTCTGAAGAGGATTTATTTTCGGGAGCATAGCTGATGATTTTATAGCGCAAAAATAAGAAACAGTTGTTACCGCAGGGTTATAATCCGTCGATGACGCGGATGGTCTTTTCCACCATTTCCTTTGAAATATCCAGGTGCGTGACGAAGCGCAGCTGGGTGGGGGAAATAGGCAGCACGAGGATCTCCTGTTCGCGGAGACTGGCCGCTATGGTTTTCGGGCAATACGCGGGCTTCACTTCGAAGATGATGATATTCGTCTCTACCGGCAGGGTGGCCTGCATAAAATCCTTTTTCTGCAAGGCGTCCGCTATCTGCCGGGCATGCAGGTGGTCTTCGGCCAGCCTGTCCACATGATGTTCCAGGGCATAGATGCCGGTAACGGCCATGAACCCGGCCTGGCGCATGCCGCCCCCGAAGACCTTACGGACCCTCCGGGCCTGCCGGATAAAGGCGGTGGACCCCATTAAGATACTGCCCATCGGGCAGCCCAGTCCCTTGTTCAGGCAGACGGAGATGCTGTCGAAGGTCTCGCCGTACCAGCGTGCTTCTTCCTTACCGGCCACCAGGGCATTGAAAAGGCGTGCGCCGTCCAGGTGCAGTTTCAGGTTATTATCGATGCAGACCTGCCGGATCTTTTTTATTTCCGCCGTATCGTAGCAGGATCCCCCTCCCCTGTTGGAGGTATTTTCCAGGCATACCAGGGAGGTGCGGGCTTTGTGCACGTCGTCGGGATTGATGGCTTCCGCCACCTGTCCGGCCCTGATGCGGCCGCGGTCCCCTTCGATGGCCCGGACCTGCGACCCGGAGTTGAAGGCGATGCCCCCTCCTTCATAGATATAGACATGGGAGTTCTTCTCGCAGATCACTTCATCACCCGGCCGGGTATGGCATTTAATCCCGATCTGGTTGGACATGGTCCCGCTGGGACAATAGAGGGCCGCTTCCATGCCGAACAGCTGAGCGGCCATCGCCTCGAGCTGGTTGACGGAGGGATCTTCCCCAAATACATCATCTCCTACCCTTGCTGCGGTCATTGCCGCCATCATGGCGGCGGTCGGCTTTGTAACGGTATCTGAACGAAAATCTATCGGCATAGTCTATAAGAATAATAAGGTGGTGGATTGCGAATTTACGGCCGAACAGAAAGAAAAGGATAAAAAAAATTTGGCGGGATGGAAATCTTTATTACTTTTATACTGTACTAATTAACTAATACACTAACGCACGCACCATGATCCAGATTCAACATCTTCATTTCGGTTACCGGCGAAAGAAGGTCTTCGAGGACCTTAGCCTGACCCTCCGGCCCGGTCATATCTATGGGTTACTGGGAAAGAACGGCACGGGCAAGTCTACCTTACTACGTAATATCGCCGGGCTGTTGTTCCCCCGTGAAGGCGAGGTCGAGGTGTTGGGTCAGGCGCCCCGCAAGCGGCAGCCTTCCTTTCTGCAACAGGTATTCCTGGTACCGGAGGAGCTCTATTTCCCGGATGTCCCTGTCCGGCAGTATGTGGCCTGCAATGCCCCTTTTTACCCCCTCTTCCATCATCAGCAGTTCGAGAATTACCTGAAAGAATTCGAGGTCCCCACGGGCAACAGCCTGCAAAAGATGAGCTATGGGCAGAAGAAAAAAGTGCTGATCAGTTTTGGGTTGGCGGCCAATACGAAAGTGTTGCTGCTGGACGAACCGACCAATGGATTGGACATTATGAGCAAAAGCCAGTTCCGGAAAGTGATCGCAGGCGTGTCCGATGAACAGAAATGCATCGTCATCAGCACCCACCAGGTAAAAGACCTGGAGAACCTCATCGACCGGGTAGCCATTATCGACGAAGGCGGTATCCTTTTCGACCGGACCCTGGATGAGATCAATGCGGTTCTGCAATTCCGGCTGTCCTCCGACCCTACCGAGATCAGCGGGGCTATTTACAGGGAAGAAGCCCTGAAGGGCAGCGTCATCGTCGTGCCGAATACGGACGGGGAAGAGGGAAAAGTGGACCTGGAACTGCTGTATAAATCCGTCGTCACGAATGGCAAGGCCGTACAGGCCCTTTTTGGAAAATCTACTACCCAACCTCACTCATAAAAACAAATCTATCCGATCATGCATGCATCTTTCAGTTTTTCCCGCCTGGCCGCGCTGGTCCGCAAACAGTGGATGGAGAACGCCCGGTTCTACCTGCTGGCCACCCTGGCGATCATCGGGCTGAACGCCCTGCTGTTCACGTTCTGGATCAGCACTTCCAATCAATACGAGGAGCAGACCACCTATGTATTCTTTTATGTGGGCCTGCTCCTCGCCGGCTGCATCTTTGCCAGCAGTGCTTTCAGTATGCTGGGCAAAAAGGAGCAGGGTATGTACTGGCTGGGGCTTCCGGCCAGTCACCTGGAGAAGCTAGTCTGCACCATCTTCTATACCACCATCATTTTTACCGTCGTGTATACCGCCGCCTTCTTCCTGGTAAGATCCGCCGCTTATATGGTGATACAATCGATCGTGGCGCATCATCGCGATCATCAATGGATACCGGTGAGACTGAAGATCGAAAATCATTTCCTCGATAATTTCATCTATTTCGCCTACGCGTATTTTGCCGTACAGGCCGTTTACCTGATGGGGTCCGTCTATTTTGCCCGCGCTTCCTTTGTAGTCACCACGATCATCGGCGCCGTTATTATATTCAGTTTCATATACCTGATGACCAGGGTGAGCAATCATTTTGCGCCGGACCAGCTTATGTGGGATGGTTTAACGATGAGGACCATTAATATGTCAGACCCGGGGGGACGGGCCTTCGAGCACAGGGTATACCATGTCTCCGATTGGCTGGGGCAAACCGTGCTCTTCCTTCTGAAGTTCGGCTGGGCTCCCGTATTCTGGACGATCGCGTACTTCCGGCTTAAAGAAAAGGAAATTTAATTCAACATTCAACGATCTATTATGCAATTCCAAAATAATGGTCCGGCCATCTATCTACAGATCGTGGACTATGTGTGCGAAAAAGTGCTGCTGAAGGAATGGTCGCCTGATCACAAGATCCCCAGCGTAAGGGAATTATCCGTGCAGCTGGAAGTGAATCCGAATACGGTGATGCGGGCTTATGAATTCCTCAAACAACAGGAGATCATCTATGACCGGCGGGGTATTGGTTATTTCATTTCGGCGCAGGCCCTGAAGAATGCCATCACGTACCGAAAGACGGAATTTACAGAAAAGGAAATGCCTGCCATATTCCGGATCATGTATATGCTGGGAATAGAACCGGAGGACCTGAAACCCAAGTATGAAAAGTTCAAGAAACAATACAGTATTGTCTAACGCTCAAAATTATTCGGATGAGAACAAGTAATAAGATATTCACAGCCCTCCTCCTTGTCGTATTCTCAACGCCCGTGATCCTTGCCCTGAACCTGAAAGGAAAGTTCAGCAAGAAGGCGTATGTAGTGGTCAACGAGCCGGGAGGATTTACGTACGGAGGCGAACGCAAGGGCGATCTAAAGCCTTATAAAGTAGTGAAGATCACCGGCCCTTCCCTTCCAAAAATTCCGGGAGGCGTTGAAAATATGCCCATCTTCACCTGCCACCTGCGCTATTCGGAAAACGCTTCTTACCGTTACCTGGATCTTTCAAATGGATTCAAGGATAGCGTCACGGCCTATAACAATGGGGATACCTTGTTCATTGCATACCTGAGCAGGAGAGAAAAGAATCCCCCGGCCGAAACGGGCGACGGCAGCAATTATTTTCTGAACCTGCAAATTACCGTAAACCTGCCCCGTTGGGACAATGTGCAAATTGACGGGGCTACGGTAGTGCTCGATTCCCTTACGAAGATCCCGCAATCCATGAACATAATGGTCGTTCACGGGGGCCAGCTTAAATTAGGCATGGAGGGATCCAGGACGGACTCTACGGCAAAGGGATCTGGCAGCGTGAACACTTTCATGAGTTGTACGGTTGGTGATCTTGCCGTCCACACAAGAGATGCAGGGGTGGCCATGGGGCCCTATTTCAAAGCGGACCATCTGACCTTATCCATAGCCGGCCATTCGGCGATTGAAATAAAGGAAGCCACTATCGGCAAATTGGATGGAAGTATTTCCGACAGCACAGAAGTGAATGCAAGCTGGAACTATCTGCGCCGGCTAGCGCTGCTTACCGGGAAATAACATAAGCAAAACAGGAGACGTTGTAACGTCTCCTGTTTTGCTTATCCCCTATATATACCCCCGGATTCTTATTTAAGATAAGGCCTGTTCTTTGATATGGTTGCCTTTTGTCTTGGCAGCCTTGATCAGATCCAGTACACGGGTACGGACATCATCTTTCAGACCGTCCGTTTCCTTTTCAAAGATATCTTTCAGCTCGTCGAGTTCGTCTGCGGTCATACCTCTCAGTTGCCGCAGTTTCTTTTTCAGCGAATCCGCTGTATCCGATATACGTTTGCGTGTCTCTTTACCTTCAGCTGGCGCTACCAATACACCAATAGCGACACCGGCGACCAGTCCTGACAAGGCGCCGATCAAAATTTTCTGAGCACTCATAGTTTTCAAATTTTAAATGAACAATTATATAGTTGTAAGGTTAATGCTGCTTATACTTTTTCAATAACCTTGCCGGAAATCGTTAAAGAAAACAATAAGGATCAGGGGGGAAGAACTGTGTATTTTTCTCTACAATAGCGGGGAAGAAAGGGAAACAGGAGGGCAGGCAGGCATAAAAAGGGAAAGCATCAAGTCGTATTCGGTATTTTGGCCGAGGCCTCGATACTTACTGACCCGATGCTTCCTTGAGTTGCTTCCGTCCTTGCGGACTTCCGTTCCTCATTGAGAGCACTTTTTTCGGTTTATTGATTTCCGTGCCTCAATTGTAAATCTAAGATACAACCTCACACTACCCGAATCCAAATTTTTGTCCCTTTGGTTATGCACCGGTTCTGCACAAGGTTATGCACATCGGGAATCCAGAAATTACGTAATTTCGCGCCCTATGACACAAGAACAGATCAAGACCATGCGGGACCGAGTAGTCGTCCTAAGGAGGTTTCTTTGACGTCGATAACCGTCAATATAAGATCAATGAAGAAAAGCAATTGTCGTTAAGCCCGGGATTCTGGGACGACAACAAGCGCGCTACGGAGATCCTTAAGAATATCAAGCTGAACGAGTACTGGGTAAAATTATTCGAGTCCGTCGAATCGGCCGTGGAGGATTTTGCCGTGCTCTTCGATTTCTGGAAAGCAGGCGAGGCCAGCGAGGAGGAGACCCGGGAAGCCTATGATAAGGCGCTGAAACAGATAGAGGAAGCGGAATTCAAGAGCACCCTCAACCAGCCCGAGGATGAGCTGCCGGCCGTCATGCAGATCAATTCAGGGGCCGGGGGCACGGAAAGCCAGGATTGGGCCGAGATGCTGCTGCGGATGTACCGCATGTACGGGGAAAAGCAGGGCTGGCATCTTACGGAGCTGGACCTGCAGGACGGGGAAGGCGCGGGGATCAAGAGCGCGACCATCCAGTTCGACGGAGCTTTTGCCTATGGTTTTCTCAAGGCGGAAAGCGGTGTGCACCGGCTGGTCCGGATCTCCCCTTTCGACTCCAATGCCCGGCGCCATACCTCCTTCGCCAGCGTGTTCGTCTATCCTTTGGTGGATGACTCGATCGAGATCGAGGTCAGTCCCGCCGACCTGGAATGGGAGTTCTACCGCAGCGGCGGCAAGGGAGGCCAGAACGTGAACAAGGTAGAGACGGCCGTGCGCCTCAAGCATATTCCCAGCGGCATCATCGTAGAATGCCAGCAGGCCCGTACCCAAGGGGAGAACCGGGAAAAAGCGCTGAAAATGTTGAAAAGCCGCCTTTACGAAGAGGCTTTGCGCAGGCAGGAAGAGCTGAAGAACGCCACGAATTCCACCAAAAAGAAGATCGAGTGGGGTTCCCAGATCCGCAGCTATGTGTTCCATCCTTATAAAATGATCAAGGATCACCGGACGGATTACGAAGTGGGGAATGTGCAGCCGGTCATGGACGGCGAGATAGACGGCTTTATCAAGGCCTATCTGATGAGCGAGAAAGAGACGGAGTAGAGGTGAGTGGTGAGTGGTGAGTGGTGAGTGGTGAGGTACGTGATGGAGAGCCTTTTAGATTTGGGGATTGGATTTTTATACTATTAAATAGTCAACTATGAATCTGGGTTATTTTAATTATCCGCTGCCAGTCAATGAGCCCGTACTGAGCTATGCTCCGGGCAGCAAGGAAAAGGAGACCTTAAAGAAAACTTTAAAGGAATTAAAAAGCCGTCAGCATGATCTCCCGATGTTCATCGGGGGGAAGGAAATACGCACGGATAAGAAAAAAGAGCTGCGGCCTCCGCATGAGACGGCCCATCTCCTGGGGTATTTTCACGAGGGAGGAGAGAGCCATGTTCACCAGGCCATCGATGCGGCCCTGAAAGCTAAAGAGAGCTGGGCAGCGCTGAGCTGGGAGAACCGGGCCGGCATTTTCCTGAAGGCCGCCGACCTGATGGCTACGAAGTATCGTCCCTATATGAACGGTACGACCATGCTGGGCCAGAGCAAGAACGCCTACCAGGCGGAGATCGACAGCGCCTGCGAGCTCATCGATTTCCTGCGCTTTAACGTTCACTTCCTCAGCGAGATCTACCGCCAGCAGCCCATCAGCAGTCCCGGGATACACAATCGCCTGGAATATCGTCCGCTGGAAGGTTTTGTACTGGCGATCACCCCTTTTAACTTCACGGCCATCGGGGGCAACCTTCCCACTTCCGCCGCCATGTGCGGTAATACGGTCGTCTGGAAATGCGCCAATACCCAGGTCTTTGCTTCCTATATGTTCATGCAGGTGCTGAAAGAAGCAGGTTTGCCGGATGGGGTGATCAACCTGATCTATGTCGACGGACCGACCCTGGGAAAAGTATGTTTCTCCCACCGGGATTTCGCGGGGGTGCATTTCACGGGATCGACGGGGGTTTTCAACTCCATGTGGAAGACCATCGGCGAAAATATGGGCAACTATGCCTCTTATCCCCGCATCGTGGGTGAAACGGGAGGAAAGGACTTCGTCCTTATCCATGAGAGCGCGGACCCGGCCGTAGCGGCCACGGCCCTGCTGAGGGGCGCCTTCGAATACCAGGGGCAGAAATGTTCGGCCGCCTCTCGGGCTTATATCCCCGATACGATGGCCGAAGTCCTGAAGAAGAAGCTGGTGGAAGGCGTGAACAGCTTTAAGATGGGTACGGTGGAAGATTTCACGAATTTCATCAATGCGGTGATCGACGAGAAAAGCTTCGACAAGATCCAGTCGTATATCGAAAAAGCAAAGAAAGACCCGAAGGCGGAGATCTGGGCAGGCGGTCACTGCGATAAATCAAAGGGGTATTTCATTCAGCCCACCGTGATCGAAGCGAAGGACCCCCGGTATGTCACGATGTGCGACGAGATCTTCGGGCCCGTCCTCACTGTATATGTCTATAAAGCCGGCGAATTTGAGAAAACGCTGGACCTGGTGAACACCACTTCTCCCTATGCGCTGACGGGGTCCATTATTTCCACGGACAGGCAGATCGTCGAACTCGCTACGGAGAAGCTGCGTCATGCGGCCGGCAACTTCTATATCAACGACAAGCCGACGGGGGCCGTAGTGGGGCAGCAGCCTTTTGGCGGCGCCAGGGCTTCCGGTACGAACGATAAAGCCGGGTCCATCCTGAACCTTTATCGTTGGCTGAGCGCCCGGACGATCAAGGAGACCTTCGTTCCTCCTACCGACTATGGCTATCCCTTCCTGCAGGAAGCATAGCAGATGTCCGGGAGGACGACACTGGAAGACATTACGGGCAAAATTTTCATTGAAAGAGTTGAAATAAAAGGGCTTAGGCGTGCTGCGGCTATCTGTCAGAGATAGTTCCAGCACGCTTCTTTGTGTATATCCTACACATATATTCGTTTTAATAAATCTCTAAAAATATGATAAACAATTGATTGTAAATTATTTGTGTATTTTCTTAGCAGGAACACAATAAAAAAAAGGATTGTTGGTATTGCACGTTACAAATCAAGCGATTAGATTTGCCCCATTATTAACACAAAACTCTCGTTATGAAAAAAATCGCGCTAGCCCTTTTAATTTTAGCTGCATCGACGTCGGCCACCATGGCCCAATCCAAATCTAAATCGTCGGGTGGCGACTTCACCTTTGCAGGCGGTCTTAACCTCGCGCTTCCTGTAGGAGATTTCAACCTGACGCACAACTTCGGTATTGGCGTTCAGTTACAAGGTGAATACAAATTCTCCGAAAATCTGTCCGGTGTCGCTACTACAGGCTATACCAACTTTTTCGGTAAGGATTACGGCGGAGGTTTTAAGGCAGCTAATGTCGGTCTGATCCCGATCCTGGCAGGTATCCGTTACTATCCCGCCGAGACCTTCTTCTTTGGCGGTCAGATCGGTTATGGCATCTTCACCGGCGGTGGCGGCGGCGCTCCCAAAGGTTTCGATTACAAACCCCAGATCGGTTACAATGCAGAGAATTTCCAGTTGATCTTCGCCTTTGAAGGCGTAAGCGTCACCGGCGGCACCCTGAGCAATCTCGGACTGACCGGCGTTTACAAGTTCCACTAAGATCACGCGCAAGGAAAAAAGTTATACGCACCAACGGGGCCCGGAATTTCCGGCCCCGTTGGTCTTTTAGAGGCTATCCTGATCCCGCAGGAGGTAGCTATCCTTATTTGCCCTATTTTTATAAAAATATTTTTCTTGAAGACGATCCTCAGCGAACAGCAATTGGCGATCACGATACAAAGGCTAAGCCACCAGGTGCTGGAAAATCATCTCGGACTGGAAAACACGGTATTGATCGGCATACAACCCAGGGGTATTTACTTTTCCGACCGTATGGTCGAACAACTGCGTCCCCTGGTCGCACCCGGGCGGATAGCCTATGGTAAGCTGGATATCACTTTCTACAGGGACGACGTGCGTAAGGGCCTCCACGAGCTGAACCGTACGGATATCCCCTTTTCCATCGAAGGAAAGAACGTCATCCTGCTGGACGACGTATTATGGACGGGCAGGACGATCAGGGCCGCCCTGGATGCCCTGCTGGATTTCGGGAGACCGGGGAAGGTAGAGCTATGCGTCCTGATCGATCGCCGGTTCAGCCGGCAGCTGCCCATCCAGGCGGATTATACGGGCAAGTCCATCGACAGCTTCATCACGCAGAAAGTCAAAGTGTTCTGGAAGGAGAAAGACGGGCGGGACGAGGTGGCGGTGCTGGAAGGATAGAAAGGTGAGTGGGCAGTAGTGAGTGGTGAGATAGAGCATCAGCATTATAAAAAAATTTGGGCCGGAGGAGATTGCTCCGAGGCTTATAGTTCAAAAAACCCTAATTTCGCCTCCTAATGCAACTAAGCACCAAACATCTTCTTGGCATTAGGGATCTCCAGCCAGGCGATATCCAGATCATTTTAGATACAGCGGCTCAATTCAAAGAAGTTTTACAGCGTCCGATCAAGAAAGTTCCGACCCTGCGGGATGTGACGATCGTGAACCTGTTCTACGAGAACTCCACGCGCACCCGGATCTCCTTCGAGCTGGCGGAAAAAAGGCTTTCCGCCGATACCATCAATTTTACGGCTTCCGGTTCTTCCGCGGCAAAGGGCGAGACCCTGCTGGATACGGTGAACAATATCCTTTCCATGAAAGTGGACATGGTCGTGATGCGTCACAGCGCCAGCGGAGCGCCTCATTTCTTAGCCAAACATATCCCCGCCGCCATCGTTAACGCAGGGGACGGGATCAACGAACATCCCACGCAGGCCTTGCTGGACGCTTTTTCCATACGGGAGAAGCTGGGTGAGCTGGCCGGGAAGAAAATAGCCATCATCGGCGATATCATGCATTCCCGGGTAGCGCTGAGCAATATCTACCTGTTGAAGAAAATGGGAGCCGAGGTCACGCTGGCCGGCCCTCCCACCCTGATCCCCGTCCATATCCGGGAGGCCTTCGACGTGCGGGTCGAATATAACCTCCGCAAAGCCCTGGAATGGTGCGATGTGGCCAATGTGCTGCGCATACAGCTGGAAAGGCAGAACCAGCCGCTTTTTTCCTCCTTACGGGAATACAGCCTGGCCTATGGGATCAACAAACGATTGCTGGACAGCCTGGGGAAAGAGATCGTGATCATGCATCCCGGACCGATCAACCGGGGCGTGGAACTGGACAGCGATGCCGCGGACAGCAAGCAATCCATTATCCTGCAGCAGGTGGAGAACGGCGTAGCGGTGCGCATGGCCGTACTGTACTTACTGGCGGGAGGAAATTCCGACTCTTAGCTTCTCTTAAACAATAAAGCAACCGACTATGCAACGCATTGGTCTTTTCCCCGGCACTTTCGACCCGATCACGATCGGTCATCTCGATATCATCAACCGCAGCCTCCCCTTATTCGACAAGCTGGTGATCGGCATCGGCCGCAATGCGAATAAAAAGCCCATGTTCTCCGAAGAGGAAAGGCTGGAATGGATCCGCGAGATCTACCGGGACAACCCCAAGGTGGACGCCGTCGTCTACGAAGGGCTGACCATCCGCTGCTGCCAGCAGGTAGGCGCCCGCTTCATCCTGAGAGGCATCCGCTATGTGAACGATTTCGAATACGAAAAGGCCATCGCCGATATGAACCGGAGCCTGGACAACAATATCGAAACGATCTTCCTCACCTGTCTTCCGCAATATACTTCCGTGGCTTCCACGCTGGTGCGGGATGTATTGCTCAACGGCGGCGACGTACTGCAATTCCTCCCGGACGTGGTCGCCCGTTCCCTGAAAAAATCCAAGGTATAAGGATATGGCTATCTGGTATCGTTCACCCGTAACGCCTGAGCAGCTGCAACCCCTCGGTCACGAGACGATGGGCGGGCACCTCGGCATCGAATTCACCGAGATCGGCGAGAATTTTCTCAAAGCAAAGATGCCTGTGGATCACCGTACGCGGCAACCTTATGGCATGCTGCATGGAGGCGCTTCGGCGGCTTTGGCGGAGACCCTGGGCAGCGTCGGCTCCTCCCTGGTCATCAACCCCGACGAATCCTATTGCGTGGGCCTGGAGATCAATGCCAACCATGTCCGCGGCGTCCGGGAAGGCTATGTGTATGCCACGGCGACGCCCCTGCATTTGGGCCGGTCGACCCATGTATGGGATATCCGGATCACAGACCAGCAAGACAAGCTGGTATGCATCAGCCGTCTGACGGTGGCCATTTTACAACGGTAAGCCCGCTGACCGGAGGACGTCCAGAATAGAAGGAAAAGTGTTGCCGGTAACCGTATTCAGCTCTCTTGAGCTTACCCATTTCAACTCCGTGATCTGCTCTTCCGCCTGGGGCTGCATGGTTTGAGCGCCGAATACGCGCATACGGTACCAATGGGTCTCCTTTAAGAAATGCTTGCCGCTTTCGTCATAGGTATGATAAGTGGTCAGTAATTGCTGTTCCAAGCGGACGTCCGTCAGACCTGTCTCTTCTTCCACCTCCCGGAGGGCGCACTGTTCCAGGGTCTCTCCTTTATCCAGCTTGCCCTTGGGAAGATCCCATTTTCCCCTTCGCAGCATGAACAGCATCTCTCCTTTTTCGTTTTGCACCAATCCGCCGGCCGCCTGTAACACGAGGAATTTCTTCCAGAACGTTTTTTTCAGGGCCTGGATGTCCTGGTGAACGAAGACACCCGCGTGCACTTTTTCCTGCCGCATCTCATGGATCATGGAATTGACGGAGGGAGTGGAAAAATCGTCGATGAATACGGCGTCGTCATGGTGGGCGTAGGAATCGATCTCTTTATTGACCTCATTGCAAAGAAATAACGGCTTTTCGTTAAAGTAGATCTTTATATACATATTGGATAAAGTTTCAATTAATACGTAGAACTACAAAATTTTTTAATTCAATCGGCAGCTTGTAGCTTGCAGCATGACAATTACCACCAATGAAAAAGCAGTCGCCGAGAAGCTGCTGCAGGTACAGGCCATCCGCCTGAATGTGAAAGAACCTTTCACCTGGTCCTCGGGCTGGAAGAGTCCTATTTACTGTGATAACCGCAAGGTGCTGGGCTTCCCTTATATCAGGGATTTTGTCAAATCAGAAATGTGCAATGTCCTGTTCGGGAAGTTCCCGGACGCGGCCCTGCTGGCAGGCGTGGCGACAGCCGGTATCGCATGGGGCGCCATGGCGGCCGACCAGCTGAAACTACCTTATATCTATGTCCGGGCGAAGCCGAAAGAGCATGGCCTCGGGCAGCAGATAGAAGGTTATTATGAAAAAGGGCAGCCGGCCGTCGTCATCGAGGACCTGATCTCTACCGGCAGGAGCAGCCTGCAGGTGGTGGACATCCTGCAACAACAGGGGGTCCCGGTGATCGGCCTCGTATCGATCTTTAATTATGGATTCCCCGTCGCCGAAGAAGCCCTAAAAAAGGCCGGCGTTCCCTATATTTCCCTCTCCGACTACCCCACCCTTATCCGCCTGGCCCTGGAGAAGAAGCTGATAAGCGCCCAGGAAGAAGAGATTTTGTTAAAATGGAGGGAAGATCCTGCTAATTGGCAGGGAGTTTAGCCAACCGGATAGGAATTAGGTCGTTTTTTTGTACATTGAATACAGATCAATTCCTCATATTATGAAAAAATACGCAGTATTAGCTTTTCTCTTCCTTGGGATCTCTTATTTCTCCCAGGCGCAGGTAGTGAAAAAGGGCAACCAGGCAACCGCCACGATCAAGGTTCCCACGGTACAATGCGACGAATGTAAGGCAAGGATCGAAAAATATGTCGCCCACGAAGAAGGCATCCTCAAGGTCAATGTCGATTATAAAAAGAAAGTCGCGGTCGTAACCTATCTTATCGATCGCACCAATGTCGAGAACGTGAAAGCGCTGATCGCCAATGTCGGCTATGATGCCGACGACGTCACGGCAGAACCCGATGCGTACAAGCGCTTACCCACCTGCTGCAAGAAGCCGGAGGACGGCGGCGGCAAGGAGAAGCATTAAGTAGCATCCGACGGGCTGCGATCTCCACTCCACTACATTTTTTGAAAAGAATATGTTAAGGCAAGGGGATTTGTTGGAAAAAGCATAATTTGCAACCTTGTAGCAAATAATCTTGACCAAACGATCCTTCATAAGACGCTTTCTCGCTGGGATGCTGCTGTTGCTGTTCGGCTTCAGCGTTACCCCAAAAAAGATCCTGCACGACCTGCTGGTCCATCATACGGATAGCCGGGG
>Ga0307517_10005502_pt1 | contig 19046 bp, 11 predicted proteins | sample 23_EM_MG_FD_194515 | JGI IMG/M metagenome (GOLD analysis project Ga0307517, IMG submission 194515) | Populus trichocarpa ectomycorrhiza microbial communities from riparian zone in the Pacific Northwest, United States - 23_EM | ecosystem: Host-associated > Plants > Roots > Unclassified | place... | reverse complement strand
CAAAGAAAATGTGTTTCATCACGCAAAACACAAGTTCATTTCATAAATCCATGGCTGCTGAAAATTTCAGCTTCAAAAACCTTATATAATAGTTCAACTAGTAACCCTAATGGACCTCAAATTTGTGGGCTAATATTTACCAACTTACAACAAGCCCAAAGTATTTTAACTAAGCCCAAACATGAAGATAATAATAAAAATAACAAATCTGACACATAAACTAAAGTTGTTGAATCTAATCAAACAAACTAACTTAAAATAGATACTTTTCCTAGTTAAAATAATATGATGAATGAAATTCCCATCCTAGAAACACTAGAGTCTTTGTTGCCACTGTTAGATATCAAAAATAAGCTAGGAAATTGATTGTTGAAGTTGCCTCCCCTTTAGTTTCCGTGTTTGTCTATGATTGTTAATTGTAGCTTTGAAGAATCCTCTCAAAACATGAAAACCTTTATTGCCTCCCTTTAACCCTCCTTGTAGGATTAGAAAACTCCCCAAAATAAGCTAACCAATCTGTCATTAAATATCACTATCCCTTCTTTCCTCATGTAGCTGTAATGAACAGCTTGTTCTGATCTATATCACAATGTCTTCATGAACTCCGATTGAGCTAAAAGTTTACCCCAACATAGAATAATATTCCAAGAAACTCTAGGTACACTCTCATTTGCATCCAATGGTTTGATTGAGAATTATGATTGTTGTCATAAAACTGGACAGTAGGCACAATTACGTTAGAATCTGAATTTTTTTGTTCAACCCTTTCTTTGATCGTATCATTAATGTTACGGACCTCTTGATTACATGGTCAGGCAACCCAAAATTAAGACGATAAAGCTCCCGGAAAGCCATGAAATTAGGTTTGATAGGAGTATGACACTATGAAAACTTATCCCAATACACTAGCACTATTGAAATAAGAAACCCCGACCCAACGAATATGAATTTATGAATGAGAAGTATAAGGAAGATGCCACAGGATCAGTTATACCTTGATAAGTCAAATTTGTTCTTTGTCCGAGCAAAGAAAACGTGTTGCATCACGTAAAACACATGTTTATTTCATAAGTCCATGGCTGCTGAAAAATTCAGCTTCATAAACCTTATATAATAATTTAACTAGTAACCCTAATAGACCCAAAACTTGTGGGCTAATATTTAGCCACTTACAATAAACCCAAAGTATGTTAACTAAGCTCAAACATGAAGATAATAATAAAAATAACAAATATAACACATTGGATGCACCTAATTAAACAAAATAACTCAAAATAGATAATTTTCCTAGTTTAAATAATGTGATGAATGAAATTCTCATCCAAGAAACACTAGAGTCTTTGTTGCCACCTTAAGATATCCAAATAAACTAGAAAATTAATTGTGGAAGTTGCATCCCTTTTAGTTTCCTTGTTTGTCTATGATAGTTAATTGTGGCTTTAAAGAATCATCTCAAACTATGGAAACCCTTATTGCCTTCCTTTAACCTTCCTTGTATTAGAAAACTCTATAAAATAAGTTAACCAATCTGTCATTAAATACCACCAACCCTTCTTTTCTTGTGTAGCTAGGATGAATAAGGAATCCTTGTAAGAAAATGATTTTAAAACATTACTAAATCCTTGGCAAACTTGGAAACTATGTTGCAACCCATTAAAGTTCCTTGTAGAACTAGGAATTTCCCATAAAAAGCTATCACATCCTTGAAGAAAAAAGATCCTTGCCAAATACGAAGTCTATGAGTCAAAAAGAAGTAAATAACGAAATTTGTGCAACCTATTATGACCTATATCGTAAGGCCTTTCTGAACTTCGATTGACCTAAAAATTTATACCAGCATAGAATAATATTCTAGGAAACTCTGGGTAAATTTTTGTCCTAATCAAACAATCGAATTGAGAATTATGATTGTTGTCATAAAACTAGACAACATGCATAATTACGCTATAATCCAAATTTCCATGTTCAACCTTTTCTTTGATTGTATCATTAATGATACAGACCTTTTGATCAAGTGGTCAAACAATCCATAATGAAGATGATACAACTCCTGGAAAGCCAAGAAATCAGGTTTGATAGAAGTGTGACACAATGGAAACCTGTCGCAAAGCACCAACACTATTGGAATAAGAAACCCCTACTCAACGTAAACTAATTTTCAAATGAGAAGTATTATCAGGACAATATGCGTACTCCCGAGTTGTAAAAAAATTCCATGTTTCTTTTCTGTTTTATTTATGATTATCTTATATTCTCAAATAGAAATTATATGGGAGTGTTACATCACTCGTATATGGAATAGAGGCAGTTATACTTTGGGAAGTAGAAATTTCATCTCTAAGGGTCCTTTTGGAATCAGAATTGAAAGAGACTGAATGAGAAAAGATACGATATGAGTAGTTAAACATGATCAACAAAAAAAGGCTAGCGACAATCTATCACTATCAATTGTACCAAAAAAGAATATAAAAAGTGCATAACAAAAAAGTTTGGCCAAGAGAGTTAAAAGAAGGCAATCTAGTATTGAGAAAGATTTTTCCATTATTGAATGAAGATCGTAGCAAAAAAGCACCGAACTATGAAGACTCTTATATGGTAAAAAAGACGTTCTCATGTAGAGCATTACTATTGGCCAATATGGATAGAAAGGATGTAATTAGGCCTATAAACTCAGATTCTGAAAAGAAATACTTTCTATATGATGTATCCATTCTCATTAATAAAGCTAAGTTTTGGCCAAGAATTCTCTTTGTGTATTCTTGCCTTTTTTATAATTAAACATGACAACCAATAAAACATGCATTGCAGCCTTGTATGATCTCCCAAGCTCAAACATTTGTCAAAAGTTTATTATGAAAAAAATGTCTTCCTTAATGACTACTTGGAAAATTGGACTGAACTGGTTTTGATTTTAGAAGAATTTGATGTTTGTTCAAAACAGTATTCAATATCTTGCTTGTAGGATGATGAAAGAATTAATCAAGCAATTCTCATTCAAAGGTGACCTACAAACCTCAAATACAATAAGTATTCAACCAAAAATCACAATTGACTTCACACCATGCCTCTTGAGCCATGTTTTAACTAAAAGCATAATTGCATGTAGTAGATTTACTAGTCAGGGATTCACAAAAACACAATCCTATGTAAAATTCCAAATCATTACATTAGACAAAGTCAAAGTTTATCGATTTTGTGCTTAAAATGAGGAAAAAACATCTTTGTTATTATTTCACATTCTAAAATTAATATATTCTTAGTGGTCTTCATTTGAGCCTGAATAAGTTTTCTTTCATAAGGATTGACTAGGATCACACCCCACATTAGAGGCATGTGAAAATTCAAAGATCAAAGACTGAGAAAATGCCATAAAAAATCCAAAAGCAAGAGAGCTTAAAAAACTTAAATGTTAGGGGACATGCCTAATCTAAGAAGAAAAAAATCTAAGCAAATAAGGATACCCCTCTAGAACAATAAAAAAGGGCAAGTCAAAGAAACATGGTAGAAGAAAAGAAATATGAAAGACATAATAAGTCAAGCAGCTAATAGTGTTTCTAAGTCTTTGAAACCCTAAAACACTCTTTGAGCTTTATGAATCCTTTTTTTCATAGAAAATAGTCATATCTTGCATTATATACCTTTAAAAGTTCATTCTAATAAGGTAAAGAAGAAATTTGGACCAATAAAAAATATTTTAAAAATGCAAAAGACTTCATGATAATAGTCGTAACATTATGAACTAGATACTCGATATTATTCATGGTAATAAAATTATTTGTCAAAAGAAGACAATTTTTTCTCAAAACCTTGAGTTTTTACTATAGTTTCTTGTTTTAAAATTGATAAAAAAAAAACAAAAGGTCACCTCACCATATACTTTCACTCATTTTAATTTTCTCAACACAAGAAAACAAACCATTCATCTCCTAAAAACCCCAAAGAATCGCAAAATTCAAAAAGTAAGATATTTTAAACTCACATCAAAATAATATATGTTTTCAAAACTAGAAAGGATCAAGAGTCTAAAAGTCACTATGAATAGAGATTATCTCACTCAAACCAAACAAGAAAATAAAAAAGGCTTTTAAAAAACCATGTTTAGTTAAGTCACTGCCAAAAACATATTTTGAAAGGAATGGAAAAAATACAAGGAGGCAGTTTCAGCTATAAAAGCAGTTTAATCTACTCATGACAGTTAAAAAAAGACAAGGGAGCTACTTTGATTTAAACCCTTTTAGACGATTAGTGTTATGCACTTGGATGCACAAGATTGTCTCCTTAAATCAACCTACAAGCCATAAATTTTCATCCGATAAATGGGTCACTAAAGGCGTTGTAAAAGTTATGAAAAGACTTATATAGGCCGACTCAGGTAGATTTGAAGCAAAATGATCAAGATGGCTCAAGGGGTTGAAAAGAAGAGGGGGTTTATATTTCAATACAGGTGAAAAAAGCACACATAAACATTATATAATATTTTAGGAGTTTTACAAAGAAGATTCGTTGAAAACAGCCTGAAAGGTATAATAAATGTTAACCATCAAAAATCCAATCTGAGTTGATCCTAACATGACTAAAAGTCCAACATGGATAACCCAAAAAAATTAAAAGAAGGATCACCTCAGAATAAATCCAAAGCATCTCCTTAGAAAAATCCAAGACACCATTAAAAAAGCAACATCAATCAAAATCAATCATTTCACTCGTGAATAAAAATCCTAGATATTTTTCACATAACTGGCAAGTAGCCGAAATAACAATATCATTTTTAAAAACAAAGAGAAAACTCTTGATTTGTAAAATAATTGACTTTGAAAACATTTACAAGGATAACAACATCTTGATTTGTTAATATAAAAAATCCTTAGTGGATTTTTCTCCCAACCTGCGAAGGCTTTCACACCTTTTCTTTTCTTTACAAAATTACTTCTAAAGTTCTTTATAAGACTTTTTATAATAAGTATTGTAAAGAGGGGGCAACTATCATAACCCAATTTTAGATCCTTCAAATTTCTTTTATGTAAAAATATTTTCTCTGTTTGAAATATTCAAAAATGAAAAAAATTCAAAAAAATAAAAAAAAATACTTAATTGTATAAATTAGAAGTTGAAGGGCCAAATAGCAAAGGTTGGGAACTCAATTACAATAATGAAGGGCCTAATTAAAGAAAAAAAATGATAATTTAGGAACAAATCGAAGAAAGATATTGAAGACTGAGGTGGACTTGCAAAATAATTAAGTTCAGGGACTTAATTGAACTTTTGATGGGCCTAATTGATTTAACCAAAATCTTAATCGAAAGCAAAATTAAGTTTAAAAGTCAATATTATCAAAATTTGAAAAATTAATTAAATTCAAAGACTTAACTAAATTTTTAATGGGTTTAATTGGCTTAGTTAATGATTTAATTGAAGGAAAATTAAGTCTGGAAGCCTAGTTCATGTCAAATAACAAGAACTAGAAGTTATAGGGACCAATTTTGAATCTTAATAAGTTAATTGGTCAATTCAGGGGCTTAATTGTGAATAAAAAAAAGTTTAAAGGCATTGGCTTGAGTGAAAAAATTCAAAACCAAGAACTAAGATGCAAAAGGCGCATACATTTAGGGACTTAAATTGTCTGAATTAAGGGTCAAATTGAAACAAATTAAAAGTTTAATGGCCGGGGACTAAATTGTACAATTTGAAAACCAATGATCAATTTATAAAAGGCGTTGAAATCTGAGGGTCCAAATAAAAAACGTCAAGGTTAAAATTGCAAATATTCTAAAAGTTTAAGGCTAATAGAAGATGCAATTGCAAGATTACGAAGATTAGGTACTTAAATTGAATTGGAAAAGGTTAGCCCTAATTGATTAACTAAACGGTGTTGTTTTATGAATAATGAGAATAAATGAAAAAAACAAAAGAAACGACATCGTTTTGGTTTTGCACCACCATTTATCATCTTTTTTTTAGTTGCCTTCTAATGAAAAATGAAGGAAGTGTGGTCCAGGTCACCATTCTAGACTCTTCTCCATTCTTTCCCTTCATGAAATTATGACCACAAGCTTCTCCAATCAACGAAACAAGTTTACTCTTCATGATCTAAACACTCTCATCCTCTTCCTTTACCTCCAAGACTTCCCAAATATCCCATCCAAACACATACTCAGTTGTCCCAACCTACAAGGATGTTTGAGTCCTTGCACTGCCAGCTAACAAATAGGATGGACAATTATCCTCTTGTGGATCAAATGACCAAAATCTCTTGCCCAACATCAAAGTAAATGATTCAACCAACTAGCCAGCTTTAGACCCTTCTCTTTTGGCTATAAAAATCCCTTAAAAAGGAAGAAAAGAAAAGAAAAGAAAAGGAGGGAGACAAGAGAAAGCGACTATTATCAACAAAACCCTTTCATCCTCTTAAACCTCCCATACAAACAAGACACCCCTTATATCTTTGAACCCCAAGCTATCATTCTGTTTTCATTTACCAAATTCCAAACCTTAACAACTCTTTAATCACTAGGAGGTCTAAACAATGAAGGGGTCATCAGACTAACATTTTATGTCATCTTGAATCCATGATTACCAGCAAAGATCCAATATGTTACCTATAAGAGAAACAACACCACGACATGATTAAGGTTTCTAGATTTTCTTTATTTTTCAAATCATTTTTGCTTACTGGTTTTCTGTTACATTGTGAGAGTATATATACAGAGATGCAAAATATCTATTTACAGGAATTCCATGATTCTAGCCTTTTGACATATTTGTTATTATGGCTTGATTTCTATAATTCTAACTCTTTGACAGATTGGCTATTATAGCTTGATTATCTCTTGTTGATGAGATGGTTGTAACCGAAAGACTGATGGCATGATCAGTGGCTAGATTCTTTACAGCTTGATTTTCTCTTACTGATGGAACAGTTGTCACCGAAGGAGCATGATCAGTGGCTGAATTCTTTACACGCCCCCTCAAGATGGGCTCACCATCGGTGATGTTGATCTTGGTTCGCAAATGGGTGAATCTTATGCGAGGTAGTGCTTTAGTCAGAAGATCTGCTAGTTGGTCGTGAGAGGATACATGATGAACCTGAAGAAGACCTTTTGTAACATAGTCACGTACAAAATACAAGTCAATAACAATGTATTTCATTCTGGAATGATGAACATGATTGTGGCTGAGTTGTGTGGCGCCCACATTATCATAGAGAATTTTAGGAATGTGTGGAACAACCAGGTTGAGTTCTCGAAATAATGAAGAGAGTTAACCAAGTTCTGATGTAGTGGTAGCTAAGGCTCTATATTATGTTTTTGTTAAGGAGCAAGTAACTGCACGCTGCTTCCTTGTGCTCCACGAGATTGGATTTGATCCTAGGAAAACAATGTAAGCACTGGTGGATATACAATCATCTACATTTCCTGCCCGGTCATCTACATCAGCATCTAAGTATGCTATGAGGGAAATTGATGAAGAATATCTAAGGTGAAGACCATGATACAAGGTGCCTTTTAGGTAACGAAGGAGTCGCTTGACAACAGACCAGTGAGAGTGGGTTAGTTTATGCATAAATTGTGCTAGGTGATTAATAGGTAAAGATATATCAGGTCGTGTAAGAGAGAGGTATTGAAGGGCACCAATGACACTCTTGAAAATGGTGGAATTAGTGGCAACAAACCCATCATGAAGTTGCAAAGTTTCTGATGTGAAAAGAGGTATGTGGGTTGGTTTAGCTCCATTAAGTTGGTAACGAGATAGTAGATCATAGATGTAGCTGTGTTAACTTAAAAATAAGCCTGTGTTGGTGGGGATCACCTCAACACCAAGGAAATAATGCAAGTTGCCGAGATCTTTGAGATTGAATTGATGCCCTAGGGATTGAATGATAGTATCTAGTTTAGTGGAGTTGTTTCCTGTGATTATAAGACCATCAACATAAACCAAACAATAAGCAATACTGCATTCACGATGATATATAAAGAGTGATGGATTTGCCTTAGATTGTGTGAAGCCAAGAGAGTGAAGTCCTCTGCTGAGAGTTTGATACCAGGCACGAGGTGCCTGTTTTAGGCCATATAAAGATTGGTGAAGTTTGTAGATGTAATGAGGTTTGTCAGCATCAATGAAGCCTTGTGGTTGTTGCATATAAACATCATCATCTAGGGTGCCATAAAGAAAAGCATTGTTTATATCAAGTTGTCGAAGTGGCCAGTTGTGGGATGTGTCTAGTGATAAGATGGTTCTGATGGTGGTAGGTTTGATGACAAGAGAGACGGTTTCATGATAATTAATCCCATATTGTTTGATGGAATCCTTTGGCCACTAACCTGACTTTGTACGTGGCTATTGAACCATTTGGATGCCTCTTAATTTTGAAAACCCACTTGCAGCCAATAGGATGAATGTGAGGAGAGGGTGAAATCAGTTCCCAAATACCATGTTTCACTAAGGCATTGAATTCTTCACTCATGGCATGCCTCCAGTGATGACTCTTTAGTGCTTCACGCATATTAGTCAGAATAAGGGAGTCTGGTAAAGGATGTTTAGTAGCAATATAAAGCTTTTTTGATTTGTGAATGTGATTCATACCTCTAGTGATTATGGAATGAGTGTGTTGATCCAAGGAGGAACTCGGTTGGGGGGCTGTAATGGACAAGGATGTTGTTGGAGCAGTTGTATCCACGGATGGAGAGGAGATATCTGAAGATGAAGTTTATAGAGTAGGAGTGGCATTGGAAGTAGTAGTGATAACATTGGGATTAATGGTGGTGTGTAATGGCAGAGTAAGGGGGCCAGGGCTGAAAGTATTGTAATGGTTAATTGTGTTGTCTGATTGAGGCTTTGGTAAGGGAGATGTGGATGGAAATTATGCTTCATTGAAGGAGACATGTCAAGATATGTAGGTGCGATATGTTTGAGGATCTAAGCACAATTATGCACTTTGAGAGGTAGAACATCCCACAAAGATACATGGTTTTGATTATGGTTATGCTTTGTGAGAATTAAATGGTTTTATCCATGGGTAGCATAGGCAACCGAAGATCCTTATTATAATTTGGTGATTTGTTAAATAAGCGTTCAAAGGGGGATTTGTTATAGAGGATGGGTGTAGGAAGTCTGTTGATAAGGTAAACTATTGTTTGAAAGGAAAGACTAGAATTTTTGGGGTAGATTTGCTTGGGTAAGTAGTGTCATTCATGTTTCAACAATTTGATGATGTCAATGTTCAGAAATACCATTGTGCTGAGGAGTGTGTGAGGGAGTAGTGAGATGGCTGATGCCATGTTTATTTAGGTGAGGTTTTAAGATTATGTATTCACCACCATTGTTTGATTAAAGGTGTGTGATTTTAAACTTCAATTTCTTTTCAAGTAAAACATACAGCCGTGGAAAGATTATGGTAATATCGGATTTGAGAGTCATGGGAAAAAGCCAACAATAGCGTGTGTAATGGTCAATAAAGATGGCATTGTATTTAAAGCCTTTGTAGGAGGAAGTGAAAAGTTGAGGGGTGAGATTATAAGAAATGAAAAGATGTATAACTTATTTATAAGAAGAAAAAGATGTAGGGGCAAAAATAATACACTTAAAGGAAATGGGGCCTAAGTGCAAATGAGAGAAATTATGGAGTATAAATACTCCTCTCCTCACAAAAAATCTACATCAACCATAAGGAAAAGGGAGAGAGTTTTTGAATTTGTTCTTGCCAAATCAAGAGAGAAACACCAAAATTTCAAGAGCTCATCCAAGATTAAGGGTTTATTAGTAGAATAAACACTTATGGGCAAATGATTAACAAGAAAATTTGAACAAGGAGAGAAAAGGGAGGGCTGACTGTCATTAGAAAAGAGGGAATAAAAAATTTTCGACTAGTTGAAGATCGAAGCCTTGATTCTCACCAGGTAAAGAGTTCTAAACATAGTCCTATAAGTCGTTTCAAATTCGATTACGAATTGATGCTTTAATGTTGAATTCTGGATTAGGGTTATTAAACTTGAATTGGGGGAAATGTATCAATTGTTAGAATTGAGTTAATTCATGTGTTATATGTGATTGGGGGCATGAAATTATGAAGATTTATCAAAGAAAATGTATGGGTAACTAAGTACAGGGTAGTCGACCATATAAAGAGCAAAGAGGGAAAAGGGGGGAAATTGTGGTTCTTCTTATTAGATTTATGATAATAGGTTGTTTTTTTTATGTAGATGTGGAGTGTAAATGGAAACGTTGACGAATCTGTACAGATTCATCTCCTAACACTCAGAGAGAATTCGAGTAGAAGGATGAGGGAATTAGGATCTAGTTCCTCATAGAAATTGTAGTTTTGGATGTTGACTAACTAAGAAAATTAATATTGCTCGATTTGGAGCTATAGAATTCTAGTTATGGGTCACCAACCGAGATCGGGTTATGACACACCCTGTAATGCCGCATACTTTTATATGCATTTATAGTTATTTTCCTACGATTTGGTATGTAAAAATATGGTTAATTTTTTTTTATACAATTCTCATATAAAAGCCCACCAAAATTTCGGCAGAGTCTTCCTTATACCGGGAGGTCCCAAGTTATCGACATATACCCTGTTTACACTTCTAATATCTCACATCTAACTCAATCGTCCTAGGTCTCAAACCCCTAAACATCATCATCATTACAACCATAACATACATTGAACAACAAATATCGTTAGAGAGGAATAAATGAGATAAACACGCATACATGGAACATGATTATATGAATTTCAGAGTTAAGTTCATCTATTCAAGTTTAAACATCAATTATACAAATTAAGTTATATAAATGTTTTAATATTTCAAAACACAAGGATATACTCCCTAGAACTAGATAACAAAAAGTGAACAAAAGCTAGGATCTACTTCTATCGTGCATGCGATGGTCTTGAAATAAAATACATTTTATTGAAACATGAATATCACAATAAGTATAGTAACACAAATATTCAACAATTTAAAAAGACAAACATGTATTCATATTCTATTCACTTCTCCATATTTGTTTCCATTGGAACTCTTTCTCATTCAACTACTAAAACCGTTTCATTTTTCATTTACAACTTCCATTCAAGATTCCTTAAGATTAGCCACAATTATTTCTGCCTAACTCATTGCCAATACTAATTTCACCAGTATCATCATCACCTCGTAGGCGTCAATGCATGGTGATCCCCTTACGCGGGACCCTAACATACACTAAATATATGCTAGTCGATGCATGGTGATCCCTTTACCTGGGATCCTAACATACACTAAATGTATGCTAGCCGATGCCCCATAGGCATTGATGCATGGTGATTCCCTTACCCGGGATCCTAACATACACTAAATGTATGCTAGCCAATGCCCTATAGGCATCGATGCATGGTGACCCCCTTACCCGGGATCCTACCAAACACTAAATATATGCTAGTCCATGCCAATTTCACCCATTAATATTGTCATTCTTTGTCCGACCATAGTTATCATTATAAATTTCCATTTCGAACATGACTCATTTCTTTTGGAAGCTAAGATATAATATCACATGTTCCCCGAAGGGAAAGGACCCAAATTTTCACCTTTTAACGCGTCTAAATAGTCGTTTTAGGGACTTTTCAAATTTACCGGCAGGGGTCATTTCAAGCCAGCTTTATCTCGTTGGTAAGCTAAGACACGAAGCTACAAGTCCTCTGAAGAAAGGAGAACCCAGTTTTGTCCCTAAGACACTTAAAATTACTCATAAACAAACTAGACTTGTTGTCCTACAGGATATGTAAACCCCCAGTTATAATTTTTCTAGGTTATTAAAATATGAGAAATTTAACTGATAGTAAAATGGGTTAAATTAAATTAAAGTAACCTAAATCAAGAAAAATGGTGAAATTAATGAGGAGAGGTCGGAATTCGACCCCTGCCGGCAGATTCAGAAAGTCCCTAAAGTGACTATTTAGACGCATTAAAAGGTGAAAATTTGGGTCATTTCCCTTCAGGGAACATGTGATATTATATCTTAGCTTCCAAAAGAAATGAGTTATGTTCGAAATGGAAATTTATAATGATAACTATGGTCGGACAAAGAATGACAATATTAATGGGTGAAATTGGCATGGACTAGCATACATTTAGTGTATGTTAGGATCCCGGGTAAGGGGATCACCATGCATCGATGCCTATAGGGCATCGGCTAGCATACATTTAGTGTATGTTAGGATCCCAGGTAAGGGGATCATCATGCATCGATGCCTATAAGGCATCGGCTAGCATACATTTAGTATATGTTAGGATCCCGGGTAAGGGGATCACCATGCATCGATGCCTATCTGGCATGGACTAGCATACATTTAGTGTATGTTAGGATCCCGAGTAAGGGGATCACCATGCATCGACTAGCATACATTTAGTGTATGTTAGGATCTCGGGTAAGGGGATTACCATGCATCGACTATCATACATGTAGTGTATGTTAAGGTCCCGATTAAGGGGATCGTTATGCATCGACACCAATGGGGTGATGATGATACCAATGAAATTGGTATCGATAATGTGATAGGTGGAAATATAAATTATTGATTTTATGGAATCTTGAATGGAAGTGGGAAATGGAAGATGAAACAGTTTAGTAATTAAATGGGGAAGAGTTCCAATGGAAACAAAAAGAAAGAAGTAAATAGAATAAGAATACATGCCTACCTTTTTAAATTATTGGATAATTGTGTTACTATGTTTATTGCGGTATTCATGTTTCAATAATATGTATTTTGTTTTCAGGACCATCGCATGCACGACAAGAGTAGATTTTAACTTTTGTTCACTTTTGTTATGTAGACTAGGGAGGTTTACCTTGTATTTTGTAAACATTGTAACATTTGTATAACTTAATTTGTATAATTAATGTTTAAACTTGAATAGATAAACTAAACTCTGTTATTCATATAACCATGTTCCATGTATGCGTGTTTATGTCATTTATCCCTCTATAGTGATATTTGTTGTTCAATGTATGTTATAAATATTGTGGTTGAGATGTTGATGATTTTTGTGGGATTGAGACCCAGGATGATTAGGTCGTGATTGAGTTATGAGATGTGGGATATTAGAAGTGCAAATAGGTTATATGTCGATAACTTGGGAACTCCCGATATAAGGGAGACTATGCCGAAATTTCGGTAGATTTTCATATGAATATCTTATATAAGTTCAAGATTTAAACAGTAATAGTTAGACAGTAATAGTTCAAGGTTTAGACAGTGACCATAAGATAATAACAATTCAAGATTTAAACAGTAACAGTTAGATAGTAATAGTTCAAGGTTAAGACAGTAACAATTCAAGATTTAAACAGTAACAGTTAGACAATAATAGTTCAATTTCAGTGGACTTTTATATGAATACCATGTGTATAAAAACAAATTGTCTGGTTTGCTTATGTGATTGGAGGTGACTTGTTCTGAAATGATTGGGACTGTTACATTTTGTTATCAGAGCTCAGGTTACTATTTCGGGGACTAAAATAATGATATGGTTTTGAAATGTCTTTCAGGATGTAGAACAAGACAAAGAGCCAAGACTGATCCATCCCCAATTCAGGGAAGAGATTAGAGTTCTCATTATAAGAGTGATCTAGATTGGGATCCCTTGGCAGACACTTCCTCTGATATACCTACAACATCAGTGCACTCCGAGAGGGGCAGGTCAATAGGACTTCGAGATGATATAGAGTCTCGTCAGGCATAAGTATCATTGCTCGAGGCATCAGATAGACAGGGGGGAGATAATGTACCCCCACCAGTGGCGCCGACCGTTGCGTCAAACCCATTTTCAGATCTTACTTTTATGGATCATATAGTGAGAGCTGTAGCAGCATGGATGGCAGCGGGAGCCTCCAGTACAGCTTCTAGACTATGGAGAGTAGTCGCCATAGTATAGTGGGTGAAGGGTATGTAAGAGATGAGTTGTGTGACTTATTGTGCGGAGGAGGATACAGAGGTTGATGGGCACTGGTTGTGGAAGGTGGAGAGAGTTATAGATCAGATATAGATGCCATATGAGTTAGGGTGGATTGTGTGACTCAACTATTGACTGAGAGTGCCCACTCTTGGTGGGAGACCATCAGAGAGAAGAGATCTGGAGAGGTATTGAGATGGAGGGATTTTCATGAGGAGTTTGAGGAGAGGTACAATTCTTAGGAGCATAGAAGGGAGAAGGAACAAGAGTTTTTGGATTTGAGGCAGAGAGATTTGACAGTTCTTGAGTATGAGGGGAGATTCCAGGACTTAGCAGCTTTTGCCTCCATTTATCTTCCTATGGAGCACCACAGGGTGGAAAGGTTTCATGATGAACTGAGACAAGAGCTGAGGATGATATTGATAGCCATGCAGTTCCAGTCCGTTTGAGATTTGGTACGGGCTGCTCAGGGTATGGAGAGGGTGATGAGGGATGCCCAAAGCCAGTGGTTTAGCAAAGTCAGGCGACTGGAGCTAAGAGGAGAGATTTTGGATTGTCGACTGGGAGACCTCCTCTCCCAAAGAAAGGGAAGAGTAGACAGTCATTGGGACAGTTCCAAAGGAGAGGTGGGAGGTACACCCCAAGGGGTAGCTTGAAGGATCTGGACAGGTTAGTAGAGGAGGATCCTAGGAAGGACAAGCTAGACAGGGAGCCACAACTGCTGGAGGGTCTACAGAGCAGAGGGGACTCGTGTATCCATTTTGTCAGCGGTGTGAGCAGAGACACCCTGGAGATTGCTCCGCGATGTCTGGGAGATGTTATATTTGTAGAGGAGAAGGGCATTGATGGAGAGAGTGCTCGCATGTGCGCAAATGTTGTTATCATTATGGGGACATGAGTCATAGGAGGAAGGATTATCCTCGTAGGGCTATTGAGGGAGCCTAGGGCTATAGAACTGATGTTCAGAGCCAACAACAATCAATTACAGTCGATCGTCCTGCTAGACTTACCCAGTTAGAGATGAGTGCTACCCGGGGGAGGCCCAGATTTCAGGAGGGGAGGACTCATGGTTAGGTATATCACATGAACCAAGAGGATGTGAGAGCTGTACTTGAAGTTATGGCAGGTACTTTGTAGTTAAATACAATGCAAGTTTATGCTTTAATTGATCCTGAAGCTAGTAATTCCTTTGTAGCGTGTAGAATTGTGAATAACTTGCATGTGTTACTTAGTAAGTTGGGTGTAGGAGTGATGGTTAATACACCTTTAGGAGAGAATATAGATATTGATGATATTTATAAAGGATTGAAACTATATATTGGAGGGTTAGAATTGAGGGTAGATCTTATGCTGTTAGAGTTAAATGATTTTGACTTGATTACGGGCATGGATTATGTAACGACCCAACTTTTTCAAGGCCAAAATTAATGGAAATTTTTTTAATAAATCGTCAGGTTCTGGATGTTTTTCACCATATCATTCTGCAGATTTATAATTACATTCCATTCATTAACAAGACACAATCCAAGTAGAATAACATAAATCAACATTCCCATAAAACGGATTCTCAATACACGTGCCCATAATATTATATTTTCATACTCATAAGTTTACATTACATCATATTGACATACTCATAAATCCACATTCATGTTCTAGTCTCGTTATCATCACGAGTTCATATAAAAGTGCCGAACGGCTTACACAACTACTTTCGTTATCCTGACCTCATGTAATTTCACAATATAACATCTTCATAAGAAGAATACCACATACGTTTACAACACATTATATCTACATGTTCACACATACACATCCGTGTTCCATTTTAATTTTTCATTACAAGTCTTTACAAAAGGGGTTGGACGACTAATTGAGTGATTAACACGTTAGTTCATACAGAACTCATATCATCCATAACATGCGAATATATAGTTCTTTTCAAAATGTGCGAGCTGCAAAACTAATTTCCTTATGCACCATGTTGGTATGATGTCCCTGTTACAACACAAGGTAATTTCAAGCATTATAGGCAATTTAAAAAACACATAATAAAGCAATATTAAAGTTACATTTCATTCATGGACCAAAAGAGCATAAATTCTTCCATTTCTCCTTACTTATATAAATTCCACCATTAATAATTCGTCAATTAGCGAGGCTAATTACAATACTCAAACCCGGTCATCCATCTCGAATACCATTAACCAAACTAACGTTATTCTTTATTTAAAGCATAACAATTGTAGTTCTTTCATATACTTGGTATATACAAAACATAGTACACATGAACGCATCAATTCTTGAAACTAACTCGTAATTCCCAAATCCGGATATCCTCTTAGGATGCCATTAGCTAAAGCCAATCATTTAATCATCCCGGTCATCCACTTAGGATACCATTAGCCGAAGCTAATCACCTGTTCATCCCGGTCATCCACTTAGGAGGCCATTAGCCAAAGCTAATCATTTATCACAACCCGGTCATCCATATCGGATGCCATTAGCCGTAGCTAATCATAAAACGCAACCTGATCATCCTTCTAGGATGCCATTAACCGAAGCTAATCATTAACCAATCAAACGTTCCAGAGACGGTTTATGAAATCACTATAACATGATAATATATCCTTTGAAATGCTTATTCAAACGATTCATAACAATTTGACATTCACTATAACGTAATAGTTCTACCCTTCGTAATACTCGTACAGACGTTCCATAATAGTTTAACAATAAGTAAACACGATAATAAATTCTTTGTAATACACAAACAAACATTTTATAATAGTTTAGCATTCACAAAGAACTGCTGTCACATGTGACGCATGGATTCGACAGCCAACACGTCGCCTAGGGACTCAGAAATAATGAACGAATTGCTGTCACAGGTGACGCATGGATTCGACAACACCACCAGCCTTAGGGACTCAGAAATCATCAACGAATTGCTGTCACGGATGACGCATGGGTTCGACAGCCCAAGCAGCCCCTAGGGACTCATAAAATACGAACGAACTGCTGTCACGGGTGACGCATGGATTCGACAGCCCAAACAGCCCTATGGACTCAGAAATAATCAACGAACTGCTGTCACGGGTGACCCATGATTTCGACAGCCCAAACAGCCGGTAGGGACTCATAAAACATCAACGAAGTGCTGTCACGGGTGACGCATGGATTCGACAACCCACAGCCCTAGGGACTCAGAAATAATCAACGAACTGCTGTCACGGGTGACCCATAGATTCGACAGCCCCAACAGCAGTAGGGACTCAGAAATCATCAACGAACTGCTGTCACATGTGACTAATGGATTCGACAGCCCACACGTCCCATAGGGACTCAAAAATCATCAACGAACTGCAGTCAAATGTGACTCATGGATTCGACAGCCCACACGTCCCATAGGGGCTCAGAATTGATCAACGAACTGATGTCACAGGTGACGCATGGATTCGACAGCCCAAACAACCCTAGGGACTAATAAAACATCAACGAACTACTGTCACGGGTGACGCGTGGATTCGACAGCCCAAACTGCCCGTAAGGACTCAGAAATCATCAACGAACTACTGTCACGGGTGACGCATGAATTCGACAGCACCACCAGCCTTAGGGACTCAGAAATCATCAACGAACTGCTGTCACGGGTGACGCATGGGTTCGACAGCCCAAACAGCCCCTAGGGACTCAGAAATCAGTAACGAACTCCTGTCAGGGGTTACGCATGGATTCGACAGCCCTAGGGACTCAGAAATAATCAACGAACTGCTGCCACGGGTGACCCATAGATTCGACAACACCACCAGCCTTAGGGACTTAGAAATCATCAACGAATTGCTGTCACGGATGACTAATGGATTCGACAGCCCACACGTCCCATAGGGGCTCAGAATTGATCAACGAACTGATGTCACAGGTGACACATGGACTCGACAGCCCAAACAGCCCTAAGGACTAATAAAACATCAACGAACTGCTGTCACGGGTGACGCATGGATTCGAAAGCCCAAACTGCCCGTAGGGACTCAGAAATCATCAACGAACTGCTGTCACGGGTGACGCATGAATTCGACAGCACCACCAGCTCTAGGGACTCAGAAATAATCAACGAACTGTTGTCACTGGTGACACATGGATTCGACAGCCCATAGGGACTCAGAAATCATCAAAGAACTGCTGTCACATGTGACGCATGGATTCGACAGCCAACACGTCGCCAAGGGACTCAGAAATAATCAACGAACTGCTGTCACGGGTGACGCATGGATTCGACAGTCCAAACAGCACCTAGGGCTCAGAAATCATCAAAGAACTGCTGTCACATGTGACGCATGGTTTTGACAGCCCACACGTCCCCTAGGGACTCAACAATAATCAACGAACTACTGTCACGGACGCATGGATTCGACAGCCCCAACAGCCGTAGGGACTCAGAAATCATCAACGAACTGCTGTAACGGGTGACGCATGGGTTCAACAGCCCAAACAGCCCCTAAGGACTCATAAAACACTAACGAACTGCTGTGAGGGGTGACACATGGTTTCGACAGCCCAAACAGCCCCTAGGGACTAAAAAATAATCAACGAACTGCTGTGACGGGAAACGCATGGATTCGACAGCCCAAACAGTCCCTACGGACTCATAAAACATCAACGAACTGCTGTCACGGGTGACGCATGGATTCGACAGCCCAAAGTGCCCATAGGGACTCAGAAATCATCAACGAACTGCTGTGATGGGTAACACATGGTTTCGACAGCCCAAACAGCCCCTAGGGACTCAAAAATAATCAACGAAGTGCTGTGACGGGTGACGCATGGATTCGACAGCACAAACAGCCCCTAGGGACTCAGAAATCATCAAAGAACTGCTGTAACATGTGACGCATGGATTCGACAGCCAACACGTCGCCTAGGGACTCAGAAATAATGAACAAACTGCTGTCACGGGTGACGCATGGATTCGACAACACCACCAACCTAAGGGACTCAGAAATCATCAACGAATTGCAGTCACGGATGACGCATGGGTTCGACAGCCCAAATAGCCCCTATGGACTCATAAAATACGAACGAACTGCTGTCACGGATGACGCATGGATTCGA
>Ga0307517_10005501_pt1 | contig 19050 bp, 18 predicted proteins | sample 23_EM_MG_FD_194515 | JGI IMG/M metagenome (GOLD analysis project Ga0307517, IMG submission 194515) | Populus trichocarpa ectomycorrhiza microbial communities from riparian zone in the Pacific Northwest, United States - 23_EM | ecosystem: Host-associated > Plants > Roots > Unclassified | place... | reverse complement strand
GTCCTTTTAGTTAGTGTTCTGCTTTTTTATTTATGTTTTCAGTAAGTTCTGGAGGACTCAGGATGAAATAGAATCAGAGAAACTCGTGAAAGGAATACATAACTCTGTGATGGAGATAATAAAGAAGAGAGAAGAAAAGGTGAAGACTGGAGAAGCAGATGGATTTGGGAATGATTTTCTTGGAGTTCTTTTGAATTCATACCATGATGCGGACGAGAAGAAGAGGATTTCAATAGAAGATTTGGTTGACGAGTGCAAGACATTCTACATTGCTGGACAGGAATCCACTAATTCACTGCTTTCCTGGACTATACTGCTTTTAGGAATCCATACGGATTGGCAAGAGGAAGCCAGAAAGGAGGTGTTCAATATATTTGGCCAACAAAAACCAAATCTAGATGGCATCGCAAAACTTAAGATTGTAAGGAAATTATAAAATCAAATCTCCAGATAAAAACGCATTTGGTTCTTACCACCGTCTGAAAATATTTTCTAAATTACTTGCCAATCATTCCACTTCAAGCTCTAACTAGTTTTTCTTTTCTTTTCGTTTTTCATGTAGTTGACCATGATTATCAATGAAACTCTAAGATTATATCCTCCGGTGCTTGGCCTTATGAGGAAAGTTGAAAGAGAAGTTCAAATTGGGCAGCTTACTCTACCAGCTAACATGAACCTGTACATTGCTAATGCGGCACTTCACCATGACCCTGAAATATGGGGAGAAGACGTGCATCTTTTCAAGCCAGAAAGGTTCTCAGGAGGAGTTGCTAAAGCTACAAACAACATCCCTGCTGCATTTTTTCCCTTTGGGTTAGGACCTCGTACTTGTGTGGGTTTGAACTTTGCCACAACTGAAGCAAAAATTACTCTGTCGATGATTTTGCAGAAATACCTCTTCACCCTTTCCCCAACCTATACCCACTCACCATATGAGGCAGTTACGCTCTGTCCACGAAATGGAGTTCAGGTAATCCTTCACTCATTGTAGAGTGAAAGCTGTTGCTTGTTGGAAAAACATAATGCAAATATGGATGCACTTGAAACTGAAGCTTACAGAGAATTCAACTGAAAAACCTCTTGGTCACGAATTGTTCTATCAGCTTTGTAATAAGATGTCTAGCGGAGAAATAAGTATTTTGTACAGCTTTACAATCCGATTGGCTGTAAATTGATAGGGACTATAGCTTGTCAAGTGTCATTTGTTGTATTTGCCTATTGGGTTCTGTAATTTAACCAGCTTTGTTATACAATTTGTGCCATCAGCAAGGTGTTTATGTGTTCTTTTGGAGCTTCAGTAAACTTTTAGTAAAAACAAACAACAGAAAACATTGAATGTAAAATCTTTTACGGGATAAAAACAGAAGTTTCTTGGTGAAATGATCATAATTCAAATTCCTCATTGCTAATTGGTGTAGTTTATAGACTAAAGATATGTCCAACAAATTCTAATGCATGTCCATGGGCGGACATGCACATTCATATAAACAGGCCAGTATGAATAATCGAAGCATGTCTTCAACCACCAAACGAAAGGGATATATCATGTGGGGATACGACAAACAACACTAACCTATGCAATCCTGATTAGACAGAAACTTCCAGGCAAACAATCAATCTTATATCAAACTTGTGTGATTTGTTTTTATGTTAATGACATTGTCCATGATGATTATTTTATTAGAAGGCCAGTTTGTCTGATTTGACAAAATTCCGAAGCTTCAAACACTATTCTGTAACTCACTGATATAAAAAATTCTGAAAGACCTAAACCTGTACATACTCGATAAATCATGGCAGTGGTGGCCATGCGAACAACGATTATCTTCCTTGCAAGCTGTGTATGCCTCTACATTCCTTCGCTTCTCATCAAGTTCATGAACCAAGTATGGTGGACTCCAATCTGCATAAATTCTAGCTTGCATGCGCAAGGAGTAAGAGGCCCTTCTTACAGATTCCTTCAGGTAAATTTTAAAGGGGTCTTCAACTTAAGAGATGGAATTATGCCATCAACCATTCCCTAGAGTTCAACCTCACATTTATTTATGAATAAAGATACATGGTAACTGTTATAACTATTAACCATATATATATGTTTGTTAAAATTTAAAACTCTCTTCTTGATTGAAAGCTTCTTGCATGCAAATAACTAATTTTGTTAACCATGTAAATATGGTTTGTAAAGAGAATTTCATTTGATGGAAAGGTAGTGAAGCACAATTGGTAGTCCCGGAACATGAACAGATTAAAGAGATATTGAACAATAGAGATGGAAATTACCTCAAAGCTGAGCCCAGACCTTGTATAGCGAAGCTGTTTGGGGATGGACTTGTGACAACTAGAGGTGAAAAACGGTTTAAGCTGCGCCAATTGGTCAATCAGGTTTTCCATGGAGAGAGCTTGAAAGTAGTTTCTTGAATTTGTTACTGTGGATAGTTGCTTCTCAAGTGTCCATCGAACATATTTACCTAGTTTTATGTTAACATTTATATACTCATGCAAAGGTGTTAATTATTCAACAGTTTAATAGTTTATTTTAACAACTAGAGGTGAAATTTAGGTATGTCGAAGAGCTTCTTCTAATAACTGACAATATTTTTGTTCTTTATAGGAAACGATTCCAAAATTGATTTCGAGTGTGGAGGTGAAGCTTGAAAGACGGAAAAATCATGACGATAGGGAGATTGCGGTATTCCAGGACTTTAAAGTTTTGACATCGGAAATAATTTCCAGGACAGCTTTTGGATGCAGAAACCTTTATGAAATAAGAATTCCTGGAATCAGGTGAAGCTTATTGTCTCTCCAATTATTCTATTGACAAATTGGGCTGCATCTTTCACACGTTTACTTTTTATTGTTGTATGCAGAAAATACTTTAAGACACGATGATATTGAAGCAGAGAAACTTGACCAAAGCATAATAAAAAGCATTATAAAGATGATAAAGAAAAGAGAGGAGGAGGAAATGACAGGTGGAATGGATGGTTATAAAGTGACTTTCATGGACAACAAGTGAGGGGCAAGTGCACTTCTTGTCTCGTGTCCTGCAATGTATAAACTCTTGCACTCATCAATCAAGTCATCTATTGTTAATCAGCTCGGCTTGTCAGAACTGCGATGCAAGCAGACTGCCTGGACTGTTTTACTGTTAGCAATGCAAGCACACTGGCAGGAAAAAAGTATGGAACGAGGTCCTTGAATTGTTTGGCCAACAGAATCCAAGTCCACGAGGCATCTCAAGATTGAAGACTGTAAGCGAAAAGCTGAAAACCACTACAGATTCTGATGGAAACAACTATTTAACTTGTATGTTCAATGTACTCAACTATTTTTTTTTGTTTTTTTTCCTTCCCTTGTAGATGAGCATGGTTATCAACGAATCTCTAAGGCTAAACCCCCCAATTGTCAGTGTTCTACGTGAAGTCAAACAAGGAACAAGAATGGGAATCTAATTATACCAGCAAATATGGAGGTCCATGCTCCATCTCTAGCTCTTCATCATGACCTTCAAATATAATGAAACAAAGATTGCACACTCAATGGTTCTTCAGCCTATCACCTAAATAAGTCCAGGAACCGGTTCTCCTTCTTGCAATGTCCCCGCAACATGGACTTCGACTCCTGATCCAGGCAGTGTGAAAACAGAACAAAAAAAGAAGAAAGAGTTGAAGATTAAGATTTTCACAACAATCGTTCATTTCATACACAAGAGTATTACCTGTAATCTCTTCTGAGGATATTGTTATGTTCGTAAATGATGCATTCTAGCCCATAATTTAAAAGTATTATTACCATACATTAAATCTATTAAATCCATTATTTTCATCATTTTATTCAAATTCAACCGTACCGGCATGCTAACTCACCCAAAAGTAAAATAAAGAAAAAGTGTTGTGGTTGATGACGTGATACACATACAAGAAAACAACTAGTAAATCATGGTCTGTAATGTATCAAAAGATTGTTAGGATAGAGGGCTTTATTAATTTATTTGAAACAGCAGCCAGAAAAATCAATAATTAGATTGCTAAAGAGTGGAAACCAGAGGCCAAATTCACAATTGTTCAACTGGATGCAACTTATACTGACCTTGCACATTAATCTACCCCAGAAGCCCATCCCACTCCTCCGAATCTATTAACCATGTCCGGTCATAAAATAATCCGCCTTCATACAGCTTGCTAATGTTGAGCCTAATTCATTTCTGAAATTCCGGTGGAGAAGCGGTGACGATGCTTTGCTGTTTAGAAGAAGCATCGAATAACATTGACAAGGATGAAAAACAATGGGGCCGAGGTGGTAGTAGAAGTTTCACTTATGGGCCTAGCATTCAGTAGTGTAGCCCAAGTGGGTTTGAATAAAAGATCTGGAAAAAGCTCCTATGACCCAGGCCCAGTAATCAATTAGAATCAGAGTAACTAAATCAAGATGAGAGTGTAGCTTACAGAGATTTCAATTGAAAATGCCTGGTGGTCAAGAATTGTTCTAGCAGCTTTGGGAACAAGGATGACAAGCAGAGGATGATAAAATATTCTGTGATTGAAAGAGACGTGTATAGTTTTGTCTGCGCAGTCTGATTTTCTGTAGATTGACAGGAACTATAGCTTGTCAAGTGTCATTCGTTGTATGTTGGTTATTGGATTCCGTGATTTAACCAGTTCTGTAACACTCTGTGCCCTCGTCTAGGTGTTCTTGTCTTCCTTTTGGCGGCAACACAACAAAGAAAATATCGAAACAGACCCATGTCATGGCCTGGGTAGGATAAAAAAACAAACCATGTTGGTGAAACCCAACGTTCACAAATCCAAATTCTAATGTGTGTCCGTTTCTGCATGTACATGTATTCCTCCTGTGTAAATGTCAGCATGCATGATTCAATTATTGTAGTGTATAGCAGAGGGGTATTATTGGAAATTACCAATACCTCTTGAACCGACAGTGTTTACTACGTGTTCTTCCTTGTTTCCTCTCATTTGCAATATTCATCTTTATTGCAACATAAAAACTGAAAGGGATATGCTGTGGTTTATTACAATGCCAGTCTGTCTGAAATCTGAATCGACAAAATTCTCAAGTTTCTACTACTGTAATTCGATGATCATCGTCGTATAACGAGTTCCTAAAATACACTTTATGCCACCAAGCACAAGCTGAAGATTTTCTAAACATCTACTGATCAATATATAAAACATGGCTGTGGTGGCCGCCATGGGAACCACCATAATCTTCCTTTCAAGTTGCGGATGCCTATACCTTCTTTTGCTTTTCATCAACTTCTTTAACAAAGTGTGGTGGACCCCAATTCGCATACAATCTGCCTTGCATTCACAAGGAGTGAAAGGCCCTTCTTACAGATTCCTTCATGGAAACTTGAAAGAGATCATCAACTTGAGAAAAGAGGCTATGAGCAGTCCCACGGAATTATGCCATCAATCCTTCTCTAGAATTCAACCTCATGTTTATTTATGGAGCAAGCTGCATGGTAACTATTAAACATATGTCAGTTGAAATTTCGAAACTCTCTTCTTGATGGAAATCTTGTTTGATTGAAATCACTAATTATATCGACCATATTGGTGCAGGTAAGAATTTCTTTTGGTGGAAAGGTAGTCAAGCACAATTGGTAGTCTATGAAACAGAACAGATTAAAGTAGTCTTGAATAATAAAGATGGAAATTACCTCAAACCTGAGGTGCAACCTTATTTAAAGAAGCTCTTTGGGGATGGACTTGTGACAACCAGAGGTGAAAAATGGTTTAAGCTGCGCAAAGTGGCCAATCATGCTTTCCATGGAGAGAGTTTCAAAGTAATTCTTGTATTTTTTATTTTTTTTCATTTAGTTGCTTCCGAGTGTCCATCAAACATATTTACGCGGTTGTATATTAAAATGTATATACATATGGATGAAGAGAGGTTTGCTCCCTCTGTGGTCTCATGTTCGAGCCCTGTGGTTGCTCATATGATGACCACTGGAGGCTTACATGGTCGTTAACTTCAGGGTCCGTGGGATTAGTTGAGGTACGCGCAAGCTGGCCCGGACACTCACGTTAAACTAAAAAAAAGAGATGATAATTGTCTGAACATTTAAATACTTCATTTGAACAAACAAATGGTGTCATTTAGGCATGTTGAGCTTCTTCGAACAGCTGGTAATATTCTTCATAATAGGATATGATTCCGGAAATGGTTTCGAGCGTGGAGATGATGCTTGGGAGATGGAAAGATCATCGAGGCAAGGAGATTGAAGTATTCCAAGACTTTAAGGTCTTAACATCAGAAATAATTTCCAGGACAGCTTTTGGAAGCAGCTACTTGGAAGGGCAGCAGATATTTGAAATATTGACGAGGATGGTTCTCATTTTCTCCAAAAACCTTTTTAAGATGAGAATTCCTGGAATTGGGTAAGCGAACTTCTCTCCTTGATCTCCAATTATTCAATATACAGATTGGAACAGGCACCCCATAGTCCATACAAGTGTCAGGTTGTAGTATATCATGTAACTGTTTCCACATGCTTATTCTTTTACCCCTACCACTTTCTGTTGTTGCAGAAAACTTGTTAAGACACAAGATGATATTCAATCAGAAAAACTTGGCCAACTCATAAGAAACAGTGTCATAAAGATGATAAAGAAAAGAGAGGCGGCAATGGCAGGTGAGATAGATGGTTATGGAAGTGATTTTCTTGGACAACTAGTGAAGGTTTATCGCAGTGCTGATATGACAAGCCAGATAACAATAGATGACTTGATTGATGAGTGCAAGAACTTTTACATTGCTGGACATGAGACAACAACAAGTGCTCTTACATGGATTGTTCTAATGCTAGCAACTCATGCAGATTGGCAAGAAAAAGTAAGGAATGAGATCCTTGAATTGTTTGGCCAACAGAATCCAAGTCTAGAAGGCATTTCAAGATTGAAGACTGTAAGTGAAATCAATATATATAGTCTGGAGTCTAATGAAATTTATCAACAATTGTTTGTTATTAGGTCATGCTCAAACTATAATCTGATTAATTTTGTTTTTAATTTATTCCCTTGTAGATGAGCATGGTTATCAATGAATCTCTAAGGTTATATCCCCCTGTCGTCGGTCTCCTACGTGAAGTAAAAAAAGGAACAAAATTGGGAAATCTAATCATTCCAGAAAAGATGGAGGTCCATGTTCCCTCTCTAGCTCTCCATCATGACCCTCAAATATGGGGAGATGATGTTCACCTTTTCAAGCCTGATAGATTTGCAGAAGGGGTGGCTAAAGCTACTAAAAATAACATTTCTGCATTCCTGCCATTTGGTATGGGACCTAGAAATTGTGTGGGCATGAACTTTGCATATAATGAAATAAAGATTACACTCTCAATGATTCTGCAGCGGTACAGGATCACCCTATCACCTAATTATGTCCATTCACCAGTTCTCGTTCTTGCAATATGCCCACAACATGGACTTCAAGTCACGATCAAGGCAGTGTGAAAAACAGAACAAAAGATACCAAGTTGGGCATGTGCTTGTATGCAAGATTTTAATGCCATGGATGGGTACGCGAAATGCCTCAATAATCATTCATTTCATCGACTTGTGTATTCCCTGTAACCCCTAGAGAGGATACAACTGGTGTGTTTGTAAATGACATGTATAATGACGCATTCTAGCTCTAAAAGAAAGAAAAAGTGTTCCGCTTCTTAGGAAGTGAATGAAAACAGAAAAGCAATAAAGAAGTCATATGAAGAGTTGGGGTTCGTCTTAATTTATGCAGCTTTATAAATATTGTTAGGATAGAGGGTTCTTTGTCGAGAAGTTGATAGGTAGATTACTACAAACTATAAAATTGAGGCCAAATCCACAAGTATTCAAGATGAACATATTTTGACGTAACTTGATCTGATAAAGAAATCTTTAACAAAGACAGAGCATTCCCGAAAAGAAAGCTTCCAGTTTAGAGAAGAAGTTACTGGGGGATGGAATTATAGGAGCCAAGGGTGAAAAATGGCTCAAGCCACGAAAACAATACAACCATGCTTTACAAGCGGAGAAAAAGGTCATGATCAGATTTCCTGTACTTGAGGGGGGTAAATAGTTTTGTGCAGTGTTACGGTCTGAAACTGTAAACTGATAGGAAATAAAGCTTTTCATGTGTCATTTGTTGTATTTGGCTGAACTTTTACAGAATTTCTTTAATCAGGACAGCTTTCGGAAGCAGCTACTTGGAAGGGCAGCAGATATTTGAAATGTTGAAGAAGATAGTTCTCCTTTATTCCAAAAACTTTTTTAAGACGAAAGATAAATCTCCTTGATCTCCAACTGGAAAAGCACTCCATACAAGTGTTATGATGGAGTAGCTGTTTTCACTTGTTTAGTGTTTTACATCAACCACTTTCTATTGTTGCAGAATATACTTTAAGACACAAGATGATATTGAAGCAGAGAAACTTGGCCAAAGCATAAGAAACAGCATTATAAAGATGATAAAGAAAAGAGAGGAGGAGACAAGGACAGGGAGAATGGGTGGTTATGGAGGTGATTTTCTTGGACAACTAGTGAAGGTCTCTCACAGTGCTGATAAGACGAATTGGATAACAATAAATGACTTGATGGATGACTGCAAGAACTTTTACACTGTAGAACAATAGATGACGACAAGTGCGCTTGCCTGGACTGTCTTGCTGCTAGCAATGCGCGGAGATTGGTAGAAAAAAAAAGTTCGAAACGATGTCCTTGAATTGTTTGGGCAACAGAATCCAAGTCCAGAAGGCATCTCAAGATTGAAAACCGTAAGCAAAAACCATTATAGCGTCTAACAGAATTTATCAACTTCTTATTATGTCATGTTCAAAGTACTTTAACTAATTTCACCAGTTCTCCTCCTTGGAATGTGCCCACAATACTGAGTTCAAGTCATGATCCAGGCACTGTGATTAACAGAACGAGAAAAAAAGAAGAAGAAAATACTAAAGTTGGGAATGTGTAGAGTACAGTATTACTATTGTTATGTTTCATAAAACCTCAAAAATAGTCTGTAATTGCTGATGATTCTGATAAGAGACTGGGTGGAAGGTTGGAAGCATTTTTTGCACAATACATATGCTGTAGAAAAACACGAGTGAGAGTTGAAAAGGAAAAAATGAATTAAACCAAATTTTGTATTTTGGGTTTACCCATCTCTCCAAACTAAATCTACAATCTATCTATTCATCTCTATATGTAACAGTAACAACTCTGTCGAAACATTTGATTTGGTAAAAAGAAATCCATTATGAAAAAGGGTAACTTAATGGCAAGGCATCTGCCAAAAAAAATACTAGTAAAAGATTATCATAAGAGCATGACAGCATACAAGAATAATGATACCATGTCATCGCCCTCAGTGTGAAAGCAAGAAATTAATGATACCATGTCATCGCCCTCAGTGTGAAAGCAAGAAATGCCACTTAACTGTGAAAGTGGCATATGTATAAAATTATGGGGCTTAATTATGTGTCGCTGTCAGGTTTTGGCACGACTACAATGTTTTCTAGTTAATTAGACTGGTTCTGCCATGGAAGCCGGCAATGCTATCCAATAATTACTACATCTCTTGCTAGAAATTTAGCAGCAACCGAGTGCCTTCTTCGTTACTTCCATCCAGTAAATATATACAACAAATCTAGTTTCCTCATCCTCTGCCAAAATATAACAATCTCCTCTAAGTCCTTCATATAATTTGATCAAGGAGTGTAATCCAATTTCGTATTCCAATCTAGTTCAAGCCATCGACAATTAATGGGAAACCTGGCATTCTATATCTCATGTTGCATGTGTTTAGCCTTCCTCTCAATTCTTGTCAAGTTCTTGAAAGAAGTATGGTGGAAACCAATTCGCATACAATCCATGATGAGGTCACAAGGAATCAGAGGCCCTTCTTATAAATTCATCCATGGAAACACCAAAGAGATTATCAATATGAGAAAGAGTGTCCAAAGCACTCCCATGGAGTTATCACATCATGAGTTGCTCCCGATAGTACAGCCACACATTCATGCATGGATCAAGCTATATGGTAAATCAACAACAAAGCTTCGTTCTGAGCAGTTTTTTTTTAATCCAAAACACCAACTTTGTGGAATTTTACAAATTCTCTCTCTTGTATGTAAATCATGTCTAGGGATGACTTTCATGTATTGGCATGGTTCTCAAGCTCAACTGGTTGTGACGGAACCTGATCTGATTAAAGAAATCTTTAACAATAAAAACGGAGCATTTCCGAAAAGAAATCTTCCAGTTTACATGAAGAAGCTATTGGGGGATGGAATTGTAGCAGCCAATGGTGAAAAATGGTTCAAGCTGCGAAAACTATCCAACCATGCTTTCCATGCAGAGTGCTTGAAAGTAGTACTGTTTTCCAGTTTTCTTAATTGTTTTTAAAGTGCATACAGATTAAAACAACTCATATCAATCAAAGAGTTTCTCTTCTTTTCTTTCACAGAGCATGATTCCGGCAATGATTGCCAGTGTCGAGGTGATGCTAAAAAGATGGAGACAACATGATGGCAAGGAGATTGACGTGTTTCAAGAGTTCAAGCTTTTGACATCAGAAATTATTTCCAGGACAGCTTTTGGAAGCAGCTACCTGGAAGGACAACATGTATTTGACATGTTAACCAGAATGGGTGACATTATTGTCAGGAACCATTATAAGATTACAATTCCTGGAATTAGGTATGTTTCCTACATTTCTCCAACTTCATCTATCTATTTGTGCCTAACTAACTTGGTGTTTATATATTTTGTGAACTTGTGGTGGCCAAAAATAGAAGTTATAAATAGTTTGCCATGGGCGAAAAGGCCCATAGGCTAAACAAACAAGGATTGGATAGCTTGTTATCCAGTCAAAAAGTTGGGCCAAAGGCCTAACTGCCCAATAATTAAAAATAAGCATGAACAAGATCAACATCAAAAGAAGTTAGCTTAAGGTAGGCTCACGTCCCAATAGAGAGGAAAAAAAAAAGAACGACAAGCCATAGAGCACTATTGTATCTTCGAATGGAACTTGCATCATACCATGAGAGAGAGCTTGCTGATACAAATTCAACGACACCAAAAAAGATTTCTATTGGAGCTAGAATGATCTCACCGACACATGCTGCTAGAACCCGACGAGGCTTGTTCACATATTGACAAGTGTAATATACGCACCAACAACTTTTCTTCTTTTTCTCTAATTACATCCTTAATTTTTCTATGATTCTCAACTTCAATTCCTAAATTTACTTGACCGGACAATATGCAATGAAGAAAGGGAAAAGAAAGAAAAAAAGAAAATAAAATGGCATGCATATGCTTTTGCCGCACAAATACATGGCACACCTAATTTGCAAAGTTATGAACGCATGCCTTATTAGTACGGCACTTACTACTACTATGTGGCTCACACCTAATTATTAGGGCACATGCATTGTCAGTAAGGCGTCGCACGATCACCTTACACTACGCGCACCTAATTCTCAATTGTAGAGTTATTGGTACAGGTGCCTACCCTCCTCGCAAATAGATATCATACACCTACCTATCTTGTTAATGGCCAATATGATGTTATCTTCTCCTACTAAGACAAATAACCAATGACTCATTTTACGGGTTACATATGAGGTAAATGTAATTATTTTTCATGATTACTCTTGCATGAGATATCTACATCTCCACTCTCCACAAGGTGTATAAATACTCAAGGTCACCAAATAATAGTGTAACATCCCACATCGAAAGAAGAGTGTCCAGAGCCAAGGCATATTAAGGCAGTTGGTACCTAACCTTGTAGGACGCGTTTTGGAGCCTGTGGGCTGCTAGGAACAAAACCGTGAGGCGTGGAAGCCGGGTTAGGCTGAGCCATAGCGGACAATATTCTGCAAGGGGGAGTGGGTCGGACCTTACATATGGTATCAGAGCCGAGGACGGCTCGTTCTTAAGGTGGGGGGATTGTAACATCCCATATCGAAAAAAGAGTGTCCAGAGCCATGGTATATTAAGGCAGTTGGTATCTAACCTTGTAGGACGCGTTTTGGAGCCTGTGGGTTGCTAGGAACAAAACCGTGAGGCGTGGAAGCTGGGTTGGGCTAAGCCATAACGGACAATATTCTGCAAGGGGGAGTGGGCCGGGCCTTACAAATATGTCACGATACAACACCACATACAACAATCACAACATAAACTCTTTTATGTTCTCGTTCTCTTTGTTATTCACTATTTTTTTCATATAATTTACTAACCCAAGCATTAAAAGGTCCCTTATCTCCACATGAGACTTATTTTAAAGAAGTTCAAAAACCATATGCCAAACCTAACTTAAACAAATTCCTTCATAATTTATTGTGTTAGTTATGGAAACATCCAATTTAATTTCAAGTTTTTCCAGCTTCGTTAGTAGTGTTGTCTATGAAAACTGAACAAAAACTAGTTCATTCTCTTTTCACATATCACTAAAAGTTCTTTTCATGACTGATGACTTAGAAATGCTAGGACATGAGAGAGTAACCAACATCCTTATCACAAGTACATCAATCCCTTCATATCTCTAACAAATTTCCCATCAAATAAAAATGCTTATTAAAGTTGTTCTAGCCACACAAGAACAACTTTGAACTTTGCCACTAACTCAGTGAAATGAGTGACACAATAACTAGTTTCATTATATGTGCCACTGAATACACATAAAGCACTCCAGTTTTCTAAAGGAATAAGACAAAATGACACATGAGAAATTAAGCATGAGAATAGTCTTAGTCTAACCCTCCAAAAGAGCCACTCCTGTATTGAAAAGTATTTTCAAACTAGGTGCTATGTACGTGAACTCTAAAGATCTAAAAGTAAAGCATCACAAGTCTTAGTCAGAAGAGTGGTTATCACCATTGATTCCCTTCTAAATCTCACTAACGTACTCCTCATAAAAAAGAACTCGACATGAGATGAGATTAGTAACGATACAAGATTTTGAAAATGAATATCGCCCCCACCAACTAGGGGAGTCTTCACTTTGTAATCTGGTGTTGCATACCTATATCTCCAAAGATTATGTGTATGTGATGGGGAACTTAGAAAAATATGACGGGCTTATATACTCGAGGAAACACATGTAGAATGTAAGAAGTAGCTTGGAGTTTGTAACACAATATAATGATGCTATGTGTAAAATATTTTTGATGATAATTCATGGATCTACTTGGGCATAATATCATAACCTAGAGCCTGACTCCATCCTTGACTTTTGTATATTGCATCAACATAGATATACCAACTAAAAAAGGCACAGTTGATATCTTTCTCATCATACAATGAGAAGACAAAAGCACCAACGTATATCTCTAAAAGTTTAATGAGGAAATGCTTAATATTCATTTTAAGGTCTGCATCTAAACTCATTGTCACTGAAATCTTGATTAGTAAGGTCTATAACTATACTATATAGGAATGACCACATATTCTTCATGATTGAATTCTTTTTAAAGTGAAATAGACAATGAAAATTCATATTGAGTAAAAGAAGCCAACATAATCAGGTCAGGATACCTTCAATTCCAGTATCAAATAATACAATCTTCCAAATGCCATCCATCTCTTAGTTGTCATTCCTAATGCATCCAAGAGGAACACAAAGGGATCTATTTGTGATCGACTAATGTTTTCTAAGCTTATTACCACTCCTCTAACCTCCATACACAATGAGGTATTGATTGCCATTAGAAAAAAAAAATTGTGCAATATCCCTCTCCTTTAAATAACTATTTAAATACACTAAACCTCAATAAATCTTGTCTCTTTTATCATGGCTACAAGCACGATACTAAGAACTATTATACCCTAAAAAAAGATAGAAAGATTAATCCAATATTTTATAAAGAAGGAAATACAACATAAACAAAAAGGAAAAGAGGTTGACACATCCCATAATACGTTGTCTAATATAAGATAATTTCTAGAAATTATACTTCTAATTGCATGAGAAATAAATTTTATATTTTTCAATAAAAATGTTATTGTCTCTTTGATTAGCCTCCATATATACTTCTAATACAACCTAAACCAATGACTCATTTTACGGGTTACATGCGCACTAAAGAGGTAATTATTCTTCATGATTATTCATGCATGAAATATCTGCAACTTCACTTTCCACGACGCCATTTCAAGTGAGTGAGGTGCATAAATACCTTATGTCCTTAAATAAACAACAAACATGTCATGATATAATATCACACACAACAATTATAATATACATTATCTTACATTCTCGTTCTCTTTGCTATACATTATTTTTCTTCTACGTTTTATTAACTTAAACATTGGATATATGTTGTAGAAGACTTGTTTTGTAGAAGTTCACGAGCCATAGGCCCAACCCATTTTTTTTTTTTTCAAAAAAAAAAATCCTCCAAAACTCATTGTGTTAGTTGTGGAAATGCGAAATTCAATTTGAAGTTTTTCCGACCAATCCATTGATCTACCTTTTGTCAGTGCTAAACCTTGGTGGATTTTGAATTATCATTTTTCTACTTGCAGAAAATTTGTGAAAATGAGGGATGATATTGAATCAGACAAGCTCGAGCAAGAGATAAGAAATTGCTTCATAAATATGATTAAGAATAGAGAGAAAGCAGCCATGGAGGGAAAATGGGGTGACTTTGGAAGTGATTTTCTTGGAATACTATTGTTGGCTCATCATGAAACAGATAAGGCAAAAAGAATATCTGTTGAAGACATCATTGATGAATGCAAAACCTTCTATTTTGCTGGACATGAAACAACCAGAACCTCACTCACCTGGATTGTTCTTCTTCTAGCATTTCATACAGATTGGCAGGATAAGGCCAGGAGGGAGGTCCTTGAATTATTTGGCATGCAAAATCCAAACCCAGAAGGCATCACAAAACTGAAGACGGTAAGCATGACATAACTAGAATAAGATCGACTTTTAGCAAAATTTAAAAAATCTCAGTGATATTTTTGATGAAATGCCATGCATCCTCAATACAACACATCAATAATATTCTAGTTGTTAAGTACTTAATTTATTTTAGCTTTTAACAGCTTTAGAAATTTATATTCTCTCCAACTTTGGAAATTTGAACAAGTATATTATTTTCAGCTAATTTCATCCAAACCTTCTCTCATTTCCTACTATAGGTGAGCATGATTATCAATGAAACTCTACGATTATATTCTCCTGCTATTCACATCCCAAGGATGGTCCGCAAGGAAGTAAGATTGGGGAAGCTAATTATTCCAGCAAATACAGAAATCTATATTCCACTTGTTGTAGTTCACCATAACCCTGAAATATGGGGAGAAGATGCTCACCTTTTCAAGCCAGAGAGATTTGCAGATGGGGTCGCTAAAGCTACAAACAATAACATGAATGCATTTCTTCCATTTGGCTTGGGACCTCGGAGTTGTGTGGGGTTAAACTTCTCATTTACTGAAACAAAGATTGCGCTTGCAATGATCCTGCAACATTACAGGTTTACTTTATCTCCAACTTATATCCACTCACCAGCTCACCTTCTTACGATGTCCCCACAACATGGAGTCCAAATCATGCTCGAGACCTTGTAAATCTTCACTGTAATTGTATTTCTGTATTTTTGAATGTATGTCATTGTATTTTTCTTACCTCCAGATATCATGAATCGAAAGATTATTGAGCATCCAATATTGATGAGTTAACTTTTTTGTTAAGATTTTTATAAATAAAAATCTTTTGAAATTAAATGGGTCTAGCAAACATGTCAAATCCAAAACGCTTGGACTTGACAGTCGACCAAGTCCAAGGCTAGACCTAAAAAATTTAGACATTGCCAAATTCTAAGGCTTTTTATGCCCGATTCTAGACAATTCTCTATAATATAAGGGTTAAAGACATAGATATTATCAAATTCTAAGGTTTTTTATGAATGATCCTATACAATTCTCTACAATATAAGTGTTAAAGATATAATAAATCATTATGTCTCTCTATCTAGAATAATTGTTCATATAAAGGTAATGATTTCTTTATACTTATAGGTAATAAGGTCTTTTAAAAAACCTATCATATTTACTATCTCATTAATAATATGTAAGAGATATTGTCTCTAATTAATATCGCCGAAAGTATAGGACTTTCCAGCTTTTTTTTTTTATGAAAATGACAAGGTTGAGAGGGTATAAATACTCTATGAACCATCTAGAAAAATGATTCACAACTTCTTATCTCTTAAGATAAAAATATTTAGATTTCAGAGCATTAATAAACTTAAAACTCAAGAACAAATATTTTTGTTCCTAGAATTTAAGACTCTTTTAAGTTATTTAATATCTTTTACATAAAAATATTAATTTTATCATCGGATGGTCTTTAAATCATTTCTCGATAGAGACTGTTTTTACATGTACTCAAAACTTATATTGTAAGCTTAGAGTTTCTTAGATTAAAAAGAAGAAGAAGTTAACTACTATTTCAAACACTAAATAACTTATTATTATATTTCTTGAATTTTGTAACATCATCAAATATAAATCCATTAAGCTACGCAAGAATGTAATCACGAAATTTCTATAGTTCATGGATTTCCTCACGTGATAATTGTCCTGCTATCATAAATGATTGAGATTAGTAATTCAAAAATGTGAAGAGTTATATTAGAGTGAGCGAAAAGCTGGGAGTAAAGCTAACGAAAGAAGCATATTGGTTGGCAGTTCTTGTTTTTTGTTCAGCCTACCTAGCTTGTTCTGTTTCCATGCAGAATGGTTTATAACGATGGCGGTTAATATATTAAGACAGGCATTGATTTTATTTTTATTTTTGGGGGTGTTAAGTTAGACAGGTGTTGATTGAAGAAAAGGGAAAAAAAGTGCAAAATGTGTAACCTTATTTCTTTGGGAAATATAGTGGTAGCACATCTCCTTGTGAGCACTGAGCAGTGATCGGAAACTACTCTAGCAGAACTGATTATGACAGGATAACTAATACTTTGTATAATCTTAGGTGGGAGACAGAGGCCTGAGAACAGAACTAGCTGCATGGTCTAAAACCAAAACAAGAGGGGAAACGTGTCGTCTTAGATGTGGTTGAGCTACAAATCTCTTGCTATCACGTCAAAAACATGCACCCATTGGCATTACTCGAAGTCAATGAAACAGAAACATGTTATAGTTGATGTACAGTGGTTTCTCTCTCTCTTCTGCCAGTAAAGCCAAAGTCTAGTGCTTAGTTTCTACCTCCCACTACAAGTTTGAGATCCCTAGGAACCTTGCATCATCGAGAGTAACCCGATGTAGATAAAAATCCATGAGCCTGAATTTCAATACGTTTAGAAATAAAATTGATATTTTAGATAATTTATTCATTTAAATAATTTAATTTTTTTTAGTCAAAATACTTGATGGCTTAATATAAAAAAACTTAGGTGGATTGAAGTTGGTAACAGAATAGATGATCTTTGATAAATTAAGGTAAATAATAGAAGGTATCATCAAAAAGTCTCTTATGATGAAAATGGGGATTTTTTAATGCTTAAGTTATTAACTTTGTAAAGAGATAAAGTGTAATGATATTTTAGAAAAATAGATTCTGAAAGTATATATGTTGAAAATGTTAAGAATAAAAAGATTGTGAATCTCAAGTTTGAAGGAGTCATGGTGTATTTAAACTCCATGAGTCTTGTTCTTTGTGGGGATGAGAGGCTGAAGTGTAATTTTATTCTTGTCATATTTTAAAATATATTCTACTTAAAATAATATGTATTGAATCAGTATAAAACACTGAAGGATCCGCGGGAAAGGTGTTTGAACCCATTAGAGATGAAAAACAGGCTCATGCGTACTAACTCGAGCCCACAGGGTTATTAGGGTGCACGCCCAACACCAGCTGGGCAGCACACCCAACAAGGTTGTGCATGTCACTCCCAGCACACTATAGGGTGTTGGGCAGTGCACCCCGCACCAACTAGGCAGCATACCCAACAAGGTTGGGTGTTCGCCCACCAATAGACATGTGGCTAAATGGTGGGCTTGAGTTTCCATGACTAAGCCCGGGCTTGTACCCAGCATGAGATCAGGCTACCATGCCCGGGATTTTTTTGGATCTTTTGAGAGTTTTTTTTCTATTAAATTTAGGTTTTTCAAAAAGTAACTTGGCTTTCAGGTTATCTGTGTTTATACCTCCTCTTTATTCCTGCAAGTCCTTTAGAATCCAATTTTCTTGCGATCAATTATGAGATCACAAGGAATAAAAGGCGCTACTTACATATTCCTCCATGGAAACACAAAATAGATAAACAATAAGGGAAAGGAGAGCTTGAACAATCCCATCGATCATTTGTCTCATCATACACTACCAAAAGCTCAGCCACACATTTATTCATGGGTCAAGCTCTTTGGTAAGAATAATAATTGATTAGGATTTTCAGTGATAGTGTTCTCGGTAGAATTCTTGAAACAACTTGCAATAATACGTCTACAAATTGGTACAGAGACTAGCCCCCTTTATTGGCATGGTACTCGAGCTCAATTGGTGGTCACAGATCCTCAGATGGTGAAGGAGATTTTCAACAGCAGTGAGGACGCATTTTCCAAAGGAGGAGGGTCCCGGAAATACATCAGAAAGTTATTTGTGGATGGACCTGTGTTTTCCAGAGGTTAAAAATGCGTAAACTAGCCAATCACGCTTTCCATGGAGAAAGCTTTGAGATTAGGTGCTTGCTTTTGTTACCAATGTTGCTTTTCTGGTGTTTGTAAAGCATACCAATGCACGTCAAACCACATTATAGTTATAATAGCCAATAAAAAAAAAAACAGTAAATGTAACATTCACCAGCTTATATTCAATTCTTCAACCCGGATTCGCTTAGTTTTTATTGCCCGAATTATAAATTTATTATTCTAACTCGGTTAATTCAAGTTTTTTTTTACCTAACATCATTCTTTTACATTTAATTAGCTAGAAATGAAATTATATTATTTGTCTTATTTTTTTAATATATATAAAAAAAAACAATCCAAGTTATGGTGATTGTTTTTTTTTTTTTTTAGTTAATTTGTT
>Ga0307517_10005500_pt1 | contig 19052 bp, 20 predicted proteins | sample 23_EM_MG_FD_194515 | JGI IMG/M metagenome (GOLD analysis project Ga0307517, IMG submission 194515) | Populus trichocarpa ectomycorrhiza microbial communities from riparian zone in the Pacific Northwest, United States - 23_EM | ecosystem: Host-associated > Plants > Roots > Unclassified | place... | reverse complement strand
CACAGATGAATAATATAAACTTCCTACTACAAAAAAGCATATAATTAAACCTTTTTGGTCCTTTAATCTTTTTTCAATAGACAAAGAAAAGATTTAGGACCTATTAATCTTTTTGGTCCTTTTTTTCCCCGTAAAATCTAGAAAACTAATCTTTTATTGTTATTTCTTTCATTAATCAGAAACTAACTTCTATTTTCCCTCGGAAGGTCAATTCAATAATTCATTGTGAAAATATTTTTCGTAAGATATATTTATTTTCATTATAAATGGTATAATTAAAGCATTTAACCTTGCACTTAATTAAATATTGTATCTTAATTAAAGGAATATTTTTCTTAAGGGGCATATATATGGTATTAAATTTCTTTTGTGGGCTACGCGCGTGCATGCCTTGAATACCAATTTCAGTTTTCCTTGTGGAAAATAAAATAAAATAAATCATTCAGTTTCTTTACAGGCATGCTGCCATAGTGTCTTTAAAAACCCTTCGCAATCAGCCTACCAACCCGCAGCCCATCCCACGCGCATTCCCCCTTTCTTTTTCTTTAGTGTGTAGAACATTTGACGCCAGGCCCTGCGTTTTCGAATCATCAGCATACGTTTATTCGTGTTAAGCAAGATGAAGTGGTTGAACAGTTTCTTTTCAATGGCCCTTTTGGTTATCTTCCACCATGGACTATATTGTTGCCAGGCTGATCAATCTTCTCCAACTCATCACTGTGTTTTTGCTAAAACAAATGGAACCCAATTTGTAGTGAACAATAAGCCTCTTTACTTAAATGGCTTCAATGCATTTTGGATGATGTACATGTCATCTGATCCATCCACGAGGAGCAAAGTCACATCTGCATTCCAGCAAGCCTCCGAGTATGGCATGAATATTGCTAGAACTTGGGCTTTCAGCGATGGTGGAAATGATAAGCCCCTCCAGATTTCTCCAGGTATCTACAACGAGGACATGTTCAAGGTATACTTTTCCTCGTTTCTTGATTTCCCTACAATTAATTCTTCTCGAGCTGTCGCATGCCGAATATATATGTTCTTACTGTTCTTCTTTCCAGGGATTGGACTTCGTGGTATCAGAAGCTAGGAAATATGGGATTTATCTGATACTGAGCTTGGTGAATAACTTCAAAGATTATGGGGGCAGATCACAATATGTTGAGTGGGCAAGGGAACGTGATCAGCAGTTGAGTGATGACGACGGGTTCTATACAAACTCTGTTGTCAAAGAATACTACAAGAACCATGTCAAGGTAACTCATTCATCAGTACTGTACCCTCCTTTACATTAGCCATCATCTTTCCATGGACAAATCTTCTTAATTTGTTGTTTAATTCATTTACACAATTATTATCACTATTAGAATTATTAATTTATACACATCTAAAGCGTTTCTTTCAAAAGCGCATTTAATTTGATGTTAAAACATCTTCCATGTCTAATATTTACCTCTGTTAAAGGAAATGAATGTCTCTGAAGTGAGGGCATAATGTTTTCAATTACTGATAGCTAATTAAAAACAGTGGAAGATGATTAATGGATAGAATTAATGTGATTAAATTCTTGAAACAAGTTAACCAATAATGCCTTTTGACTTGGTAAAACCATCGCTAGCTTATAGTGTCAGAGTCACGGTTATCTTGGTTTTAGCAACTGTTGACCCTAGCTTTCAATCTCTCTTGCCGCTAAAAAACAGTACCTGTGCAGGCAGTGCTCACGAGGATCAACTCGATAACAGGAGTTGCATATAAAGACGATCCCACCATTTTTGCATGGGAATTGATAAACGAACCTCATTCAAATGACACTTCTGGAAAGCTAATTCAGGTATATATATATATATAATTTCTTTCATTTCTACTCTCAAGCTGATCACAGTATTAAGATCAAACAAATTATATCGAGGAAAAAACAAGCCCAACAAATGACAATCTCTCTTAGGATGAAAGAAATTCATGATTCAACAGTGTAATCATTCAAAACTAAGAATGAATGGAGCAATAGAAATGCTTGGAAGCTCAAGCTATTTGCTTAATGTCACCATTGCTAATCTCCATTTGTTCCTATTTTGAGCTCTACGTGTGCGGTATGACTATATACTAAATGGGGATAACGATGCAGAGTCTCTGTTACGGTGATTATTGCAGGACTGGGTCAATGAAATGGCAGCACACGTTAAATCCATTGATAATTACCATCTTCTTGAAATAGGGCTAGAAGGGTTTTACGGTGACTCGAAGAAGGAATCAAATCCTGGCAGCTACCTTTTTGGCACTGACTTTATCTCCAACAACCAAATCCCGCACATAGATTTTGCCACCATTCATCTCTACCCTGAGCAATGGTAATCGCCTTCTCTATCATTTACTCAGTACTGTTCCTTCATCAAGAATTATAACTATTCTCGAGTCTTACTAGATTAATGCAATGGCAGGTTGCCAAACTCAAGCGAAGACGAGCAAGCTTCGTTTGTGGATAGATGGATCCAAGCCCATGTCCAAGACTCCAGTTCAGTGCTTGGAAAACCACTCATTATAGGAGAGTTTGGCAAGTCTTTAAAGCTTCCTGGAAATAGCCTGCAGAAAAGGGACACTTATTTTGTGAAAATCTACAGCGATATATACAATAGTGTCACAAGAGGAGGCCCATTTACTGGTGGGCTCTTCTGGCAACTCCTGGCTGAGGGAATGGAGAGCTGGGGTGACGGCTACGAGGTTGTCTTGGAGGAGTCTCCCTCAACTGCTAATATCATTGATCTACAGTCTCGCAAGTTACAGTCTCCCTCAACTGCTAATATCATTGATCTACAGTCTCTCACATAAATCTATTGCTTTTGGGACTGGAATTTACAATATTTTTGTCCACAGTACATTGTATAATAAATTCACTACCTCAATTAGTTTTTTTTTTTAACTAGTTTACAGGCTGCGTTAGTCAGATAAAAAAAAAAAGTTTGAACAAAAAAAATATATTTAGGTTGTAAGGATTGATTTAGCATTGTTGTTAAATTCATCCCAATAACTCAATTTTAAAATCTATTAACTTGACTTTTTGTATAACTTGTATTTAAAATTAAATCTTGTGAAAGTTATCCCAACATGACCTAGTTGACTTGGTAGGTTCAAAGTCAACCCAAGCATCAAGTAAAAAGCGTGGTTTAAATTTAAAAAGTTTAAGATGATATTTTTTTTTTACGTATTGAGAAATTGACATATTGAAAAGTTATCCCGAGTCATGAACTTCATTGGGTTTGATAACTTTAATTTTTTAAACTATTTTTTACTTAATTATATAATAACATAAATATATACTTGTAAAACTGAGCACAAACCAAACGTTAAGATATTTATTTGAAACTGCAATAATCTCATTAAAAGCAAACCGAATAAAATTATAAAGTTCAATTTAAAATTAATTAAATATTGATTGATGAAATTAAAAAAAAACAATAAAAAACTCAATATAGGCCTCCCATTAAATTGAATTGAATGATAAATTTAAAAATAAAATAAATAAAGGACAAAACAGATTGAAAAAAAGGGAATTGAAGGGGAAAAAGAAAGAAAGAAAGGTTCATGTGATCTGTTTCACCGTACAGCTTTACCCCAATTGTTTTAATGTATAGTGCAGAATAATTCTTGTCACCGTTTCCATAACGGCCAGAATCATCGCATTAAAATCTTGCGAATTTGTTCTTTGAACAGAAATATCTCGAGGTTTTGAGCCGAGTGATCCGCCCATATGAAATCACTCTCTTTTTTTAGAATGCATGCATGAAGTAAATTTCACAGCAGTAAATAACACATTTGAAAGGAATGCGTAAGGTAGTGTTTAAAGATTATCCATGTCCTTGCGCACTCTCCTACCAACAACCCTTTTTTAAAAGATATTGGTTTTCAGGTTATAATTATTTTTAAAATATTTTTATTTAAAAATATATTAAAATAATATATTTTTTTATTTTTTAAAAATTATTTTTAACATCAGGATATTAAAATAATTTAAAAACACTAAAAAAATATTAATTTAAAATAAAAAATAAAACAAAAAAATTTCAAATTTTTTTAAAATCAGTAGAACAAATTCATGCTGTGATTAATTTTCGATATCCTTTCAATGACTTGTGTTATATTAAAAAGATATCTATATCATCCAATCCAATACACAAGGCACACAATAGCAATGGAACTGAGAATAAAAAAAGAAGCACAGTTCTATTATATTATTTTCTATATTAAACCTGTTTACCTCCCATTTCCCCTCTCAATCAAATTTCAACAAGCCAAACCTGACAAGGGTCAAACATGAACAGATTTGTCATATAGAGGCCAAAGACCCACGCCTATGTATTGTTTGTTCATGAATCAGTTCTAAGACTCGTGTGTTCTTTTACTGTTCTCAGCAAGCTTGCAACGGAGAGGAACAACAAGGAGTAAGAGAAGGCTATTAGCAAAGAAACTACACATGGCTAGCTGTACAAAAATACATCTGCAGGGAATCTTAAATGCCTGGAATTATTTATCGATCCTGAGATTATTACATAGATTTCTTAGTTCAGGCCTTGAATCCATCCATGATGTGAATTTCGTTTCACTTGCTTTCGTGGAGTACAGGTATGATCTGAATGTGATCAGATTGAAGTACCTCCTGAAAAAAGTGCAGAAACAATTGGTCATAAAATGCCATACGCTCTATAGAATTGCCAGGAGGAGCCATGAAGCCACCCACTGCAGTGTTCATAAAAAAAAAATCGTAATAATAAAAAAATAAAAATAAAGACCATCTCTCTCTCTCGAGGGAAACAGCCTTTCCCATAGACAAGGGCAATTTCAATCCAACTTGGTCCAAGTTACCAAACCATAATGGAATATCATGCAAGTGCAAACCTTGTGGCTTTCTGTGTCAAATAATGCAAAGCAACAAGGACCAGGCAGATCAAGCATATCCACCAAAGGAAAAGGAGGGTTGCAACAATCTACTTAGCATACGTTCTAAGATTAAATTGCCAAGGTATATCAACTAACCTTAAAGCCTTAATGCCCATATCCAAGAGGCATGCACGTTGCTCATCGTCACTATCGGGAAACTTCCAAAGTTCCTTGATGTAATAATGAATATCATCACGCAAATGTCCTGCACCTGCACACCTTTTGAGAAAAAGAAGGTTGGTTTCAGCACGACAGATCAAATCATGGCAAAGGGGACCAACTAATCAGAAAACGTAGGAAACAACTAGAACAAAACATAACTTGACACAGCAAAATGACCCATAGTTGTAAGGATTTTTCATTCCAAATTGACAGGGATAGCAAGCCAATCAGTAACACATCGTCACCTTCTGCTTTTCCCGAAGTTATGGAGAATCTATCTTCCTTTTTTTAATAGAATTATGCCTCCACGACTATCATTTAATCATGCATTTAGTTATTGCCTTTGTTTTCATATGAAGAAGGAACTAAAATAAAAATGGACATACTTTTCAATAATAATGTCAACATCTGCTTTGCTCTGTGGACCATGAATGAGAACCCTTGTAAGACTAAGTATGTCACGGTAATCTCCCATCCTCAGTGCTTCTTCATCAGACAATTCAGAAGGTAAGTTTGCTTCAGACAAAGAAGATGAACGTCTGCTACTAACCAATGTTTGTGAAATCTTTGATGTCAACTTTGCTTCTGCATCAAGTTTAATACAAATAATTGCCATTGCATAGCCAACACCTCCAAACCCTGTGTGTGAAACAAAAAGGTAGCTCCCAGCACAGCTACAAACAAAATTTAGCTAGATTTATAAAATATCTCTGCAATCAAGTACAATTTTATAAAAAGGCTATATTTAGAATAATGCCAAAAGAATCTCCCAGATAATGCCAGCAATCCTTGTACAGAACATAAATTGTGGAAAGCCCAAGTGTCAAAACTCCAATTAACACTAAATATAATAGATATCTGCTTCCATAAACACCCAACTAAACTAAACCTCAGTACCAACCTATTTGTCATGGGCTACATAAATCAAAATCTGTTATAAGGAAATAAACTGTCGGGATGCTAAGAGTGTGTTTCCAACCAAGCACTTGCAAATAGTTTTGGAAAAGGAAGTTGCTTACTATTGTTTAACTCAAAAAGATAGTTGTCAAGAACTGCAGACTGCTTGAAGTTCTGATTTATCTAAATTCTTTGTAATACTCAGTAAAGTAACAAATGCTACTAATTGACAGCTGATTGCTTTCTTTCAGTATGACTTTGCCATCATTTAGAACGAACCAGATCCATCACAATCAATATCATAATGTCCAGAAACAAGGAATGGTCTCATATTTGACAAAATTGGGGGGGACAACTTACATTATTGCCAAAGATCAATAAATCAGTTACCATTTCCAAAGTCTGCAAAGTAATATGTTTTACTTTAGGCTTTCAGTAACCTTTGGACTAGAAATAACAAGAACAATTGGAGAAACAAAAAGGCACAATTATGAAGTGATATCCACCATGGATAAAAAAAAAATTGTAACTTGGCAGCACTACTCTTTTTTGTTATTAAAACAGGTGCTTGAGAGAAATGTTTTTAAAAAAATGTCATTGGTGCTGCCAGAGAGACTTAAACAGCAGTCTGAACCCCAGAAAAAAATAACCATCTTCCAAGTTCCACTTAATACAGTTATCAAATACTTGATAGAAACATTGCAACCACATTTAAATGACAAATTGTGGTTAATAAGGAGCAGAGAATTTTGGTACTTACTCGTCTTTACAATACTGTATTGCATCAACATCAGAAGCTAGAGCCTCCCTCTCACTGGCTAATGGAATCCTCCTATATGTCATGTCATAACCCTCATCCTTTAGACCAGCATACACTTCAGCAGGTGTCTTCACATCATCTGCAGAGATGTTCTCCCAATATCCTATGATACAGGACTGATTTGTTGCTGGATCATATTCTTCACGATGTAAAAGCAATCGACCACCAGACCGTCTAATCTCAGATACTATATCTTCTTTTAGTCGAGCCTCCATGAGTTCTAACTGCATAAAAGTTGAAAGAAAGGAAGTTAGTAACGTACTTTGCTTAATAGATAGCTCTTTGAGGCAAAAGAAATTCAACAACGACGGACCACTGGACCAGTTATTCCAACATGCTTGAGCGTGTCAACAGGTTTATTTAGCTCCCTGGGGACAAATGGTGTGCCATTGATGTAAACAGCTGCTTCTTCTCTGAGATCAGTCACTATCACTTTCTGAGCCAGAGATCCTCCTATCTTGGGCTTGGCTTTCAAATATGCCAGCACCTCTTTGGCACCAGCAATCGTTGGAGTTGCCATGCTATACACAGGGTAGCCATCCACCTGATGCATAAGAAACATTATGTTTCAAAAACAGGAATTTCCATCAGAATGTAAGGACCTCTCCCTTTGTATTCACACTTTCCACAGAAACTTGTTTGTCAGTGTGTACGAGTGTGGGTTTGTGTGTGTCTGTGATCTGAATTAGCGAAAGGAAAATGCAAAATAAAACAAAATATATTTAAAAATAAAATAGGAGTGTCAAAAAGGATATTCCACCAAGGGTCCATCATCGATATAATCCAGATGTGGCCATACCTTGTAAACATTTGGTGCTCCATGAATTTGTATGTGGCTAGAAGTCCGCTGACCAGGAAAGAAATACATTTTGAGTATAGAACCTTTACCCAAAACCGAACCATTACGAACCCTGACAGTGGCCTCCATTACTGCATCTCCATGCTGAGATTCCTGTGGTGTTCTCAACCCCTCCTGCTTGTGATAATAATAATAATTAAAAAAAAAAAACACAAATGCCGAGGTTACCATAATGATAAAGAGGAAATCCATAACATAGAGAAAAAATGCAGTCAAAAAGCCCTAGAGTTTCCGAGCCCAAAGGAATAAGAAAATATACCGGGACAGTGAAAAAACGGCCTGGCCTCAATCGAATGCTCCATTTTATTGCTTGGACTTCAGGTCTTTGATGCAACCAACTCTTAAATGTCATCCTTGATTCTCCTTGTCCACAAAACCCATCAAATGCTTCACTTCCTAGATATGCTGCAAAGGCAATTAAACGGAAGTACCTCTCCAAGTATTCAGCACCACGGCTCAATGCCACTCTCCTGACTCTTGGCTCAACATGTTGTTGATTGACCACCTTCCTGTATTGCAGAACAGCTTGGCGTATGTTCTGCAGAGCAGAACATCTATCAATAATAGCATCTAAGGCCTCTCGGCATTCCATACCATTATCAAATAATCTTGTTATCTTCCACAGCAGCAGGATATCATCAATGCCAAAAGCACGACCTTGTTCCATATCAGTTTTTACACTGCCAATGTCGGAGGTGGTTGCAGCAGTGTCACCTCCAGTTTCTTCACCGCTTGAGCTTCCACTTTCCACCTCTTCATGGTTCATATCATCAGCTAAGACTCTAATTGGTCTCCCATAATCTATTCTAAGTTTCAGAAGGCAAGCAATTACAGTGCCAGTCGTAGTCCTTCCCCTTCCCATCTGTGTTTATTAAAGTGGCATTCAGGCAAAGGACATAAGAAAAAAAAAGAGTTAGCACAATTTAAAAATATAAAAAACAACAGGAAGCAGTTCCATAGAAATTAATGAAGAACATCCATTCACATGTCCAACAACAACGGTGCAAGAAAGAAATTTTAACCTGGCAATTGAAAACGAAAGCAGTATCCTTGGAAGCAGAAGCAATATTCATCGCCAATGTGTCAAAGTCAGAACTTTTAGGAGCTTTACCATCAGTGATTGGAACACGGGCATACTTAATGGGAAAACCATCAGTGTCTAAGCATTTAAACACTTCAAGTGGGGTCTTAATAGAATCAGAATTTACATGCTCCCAGGCATCAAAGATTTGACCATCATCCGTTTCATGAATGACCATTATAGCACCTCCATAGCGTTCAGCTTCTCGCAAGATATCTTCTTTCAGTCGAGCCTCCATCCTCTCCACTCTCTCACGACCAATTCCCTGAATGTGGTCATCATAATATCGACTTTATTAAACATGGGTCAAGAGAACCATGAAAAAAAAAATGAGCAAAGTTAACATAAAATGGAAAAAAGTTGGTCCACCTCAAAATGGAATATAGACCCGATTCTAGAAAATATATGCCAGGCACAGTATCTTATGCACCCATAATATGAACATAATTTAGTTAATTTTGAAACCCAAGCATAAGTCATGAATTTTTAACAGTTTGTAAAAGCTTTTCCTCCATTATAAAAAGGAATGTATAGCAATTATCCAGAACTCCAACTAATGTTCCATCTTGACAAAATTCATGGGATTCCATCGGGGAGCCTCCCAGATGAGTGAGGCAAGATTATGTCTGCCTCAATGAATGAACTTTTGACATGTGTGTGCTATATCCATCAAGAAAAGAGAGCTAAGTAGCCAGTATTTACAAGGAAAATCTTTTTTAACAAGAGATCTAATAACAGACAATAAAAAATGACAAGGTTATATTGATCTTGGTTTCTATGAATAAGATATTGAAAGACATTCATACCAGGAAAAGACTATCAAGGTCATTATTGTTAATTCATCATGGGTCAAGTAGTCAACTAGCATCATTGCATGATCAACCCACTCCTTCTTTCAAACACGCTTGGAATGGTTTTTCTATTCAGATAAATTATATTTGTGCACTATGATGCTAATGATCCTGAAGACAGTTATTCGGTGGAATGAAAGTAGTAAAGGTCTACTATCTGCCACATGCACCTCCACTTCAATGAGGCTGATGAGTTGGTAATCTATGTGAAAGTAAAAGAATCCTTACCGTGTATTCCAGCATGTTTTTAAATGGTCTTTCAACCTCACGGAGCACAAATGGCTCTCCATTTATGTAGATAACAGGTTCTTCTCTCATATTATGCCAAAAAACTGGGCAACCACCTTTAGAGCTGCCAATCCTCTGAATGACAGAAAGAATACCATCAATTGTAGGATTTGCTACTCCATAAACTGGAAAACCAGGAACTTCTCTGAAATTAGGTGCACCATCCACTCTCTCTGGTAAACTAGGGTTTTGACAGCCAGGACAGTGGTCACTTTTTAAAACAGTCTGACTTCCAAGAACCTCCCCATTTCTCAAGGCTGCAACTACACCCATCTCATGAGGTCGGCCATCGGCAGATTCAGCAATCCTCATTGGAGATGGCTTAGGACTCGCATATCCAAGAGCACCCATTGGGTTTCTCCTGAGCAACCTGCAACAAGGATGGTTAAAGCAAAATAAGTTCCACATGATCTATGGTCTGCAGACATGTATTGATATATATGAGGTTGCATTCTAATTGGAAAAGAGTGGTTGACATAACTATACCAAAACCTGGACATGGAATGTAAAGCAAGTGCCTAAGTAATGGTGTTGAAATATATGTATGACCAGATTGAGTTTGCTTACTCGTAGATGAATCTATATACTGTTACAAATATAATAAGTAAACAAGTTTCCTGAAGAGGAGCTAAGAAAAATGATATCCTTCAGCAAAGGGTTCAGTCTCATAAGTGTCCATACAAGCACCGGATGACTTTGATTGTTATACATTTTTGTTTTCAAGTGTCCAACATAAGTATCTTTATTCAAGGTCTTTTAAAAATAATAGCCCATACTGCATGCTGAAAATAAACATTTTCTGTATACGTGGCCTTGTAATTGTGTGATTGGGACAAACACTTTAATGTCCACAAAAAATATCAGTAGATGTTGTGCCAAGGTATGACAAAAACATAGTTCAAGATAAGTAACCAAGGCAAAATGATATCTCACAATAGGCTTATGGGGGAGAATATCACTGGAACACAATTTTCAGGCACATTAAACTTCCTAAGCTTACATATATAGAAACAACATATCATGGAGAAGAGATTGAAGCACCCAACAGTTTAACAAATTGGAAAGGCAACAGAATTGTCAGTACTCACGCATACAAATCACAACCTTCACTCTTTCAATTTGATATGTTAGAAACATAGAATACAAGTCTGATATTTCCATAAAACAAACCAAAACCAGCACCGCATATCTTTACCTACGAATAATGCTGTAAAGTTCTGGCCGGGCTCGCATCCAGTCTGCAAAACTGCTATGACCAAAAGAACTAGAACGGAGAGCATCCCTCTCAGAGTGTATATACACAGCAAAACATATGAGGGAGTAATATCTTTCCAAGTATTCCACAAAAAATGAAAGTGATGCCTCTCGCTTCATCTCATCAGATTGACGAAGAATACTATTGCGATAATTGGCAATTGCTTCACGTAAGTTCTGTAGTTCAAACACTTCATTTAGGTGAAATATAATGAAAAACAGAAGCAAAAATCCCATTCTTCTTACAAATCTATACCTTACCGGATCAGGATATATTATAGAGCCATACCTGCATGGAGGCACACTTGTCAATGACTTTATCAACTTGTTTTTTCCCTTCAACACCACCCTAATGCATGTCACTAATTAATTAAATTTCAAAAAATGTCAAGTGCTTCCAAGGACAATGAAAGCACTAACAAAATAAATAAATACCAAAAGAGAAGTAAAAAACCAACTAGAGCTATTATTAACAACCTCCAAAACCCGGATCAAACTTCTTATGACTGCATATTCTCCTCTGAGAAGTGCCTCCTCTGAGTTTGGCAAATTTTCATTGACATTCAAACCAAATTCACAAATTCTCCCCACTGAATTTGTTCGCTGAATGCCTATTTTCACATGACATGATGACAAAGACAACATCAATAACTATCATGATTAAAACATTTAACCTCACACCTTTCAACAAAATCAATTACTATGAAAATTATAATTGAAATTCATTTTAAAAAGGAAAGTTTATCAACAAATCATTTGATGCAATCTGTTTATCTATCCAATCAGGGCTCGTATTTACTGGGTTCTCATCAACATATGCATGACCATTCTCTCATATTTCACACCAAAGCTGAAAATTCGCAAGGAATACCACATTCCAACCTGATCTTAGACTGGGTAGTACTTTAAATAGTAGATAACGGGTAACTTTAAAGCAACATCATATTTCCTGTATCATTTCAAGTTCTAGTCCACCATCCTAGATTGTCAATCAATTTCTTCTCTATGTTAGCACATTGCTATTGGCAGTTCCTAAGAAATCCCCTTACAGTCAGTAGATTTTAAAATTAGAGCATAAATGATATTCTTTAAAGAACAAAATTTAAAAAGTATCCTCATCTATGACTGTATGCATCTGTGGAAAGTGAAGAGATGGACTGAAAACCACACTCTCTCATATTGTGGTAAAGATAATTAATTACAGCAGTATAAGGTCAATTTGCTCCATCTAATAGGATTTCAAGTTTGAAGTATTTTAAGTAAAGGAGATCTCATATGGAGAATATGGAGATAGAATTTGCGGGAGATGACATATGAATGACAAATCAATCTGCTCTTCTATACACACAACAGCAACCAAGCCCTCAATCCCAAACTACTTGGGGTCATGGATCCTTATGCACCATTTATAGTGACCGTACACCAAATCCACCTCAAATCTGCTCCTCAATAAATGAAGGCTCAAATTTGCCATTGCTTTATAGTAGAACCTAGGAAGAGTATTCTCTAGCATGCCATTAGAATAATTTTAACAGCATTGGAGCAAGAAATCTTTTCAGTTTTTTTTCTTGAGGAACATTTGATAAATATTCATAATCAAGTACCTTCATGCCTTTATATATCTCTTTATTGACAAATCATAAATTTTTTAACTTATTTTAAAAAAAGAACTCAGAATTCAAGTTATCAAAGATTTAAAAATATTCACATTGAGGGAATTTTTAATTTTTAGCATAGAGAATCAACCACAATATATCAATTTTCAATAATATGGGATGGAGAGAGCATATGCATTGTCCAAGTCTGTGGTTAGTTTGGGATTTGGAACTGTTGTAAACAGCAATGGATCTGTGCTATAAAGGCTCCTGCACATCCCAATCCTCCACATAAATGCAAGAGGCATTAACCAAACTAGGTCAGGTTTACAAGTTTTGATGAAACAGATTATGAGTGGGGAGCTCTGGCTAATGTATTTGAACAAGTTTCTCCATCTCCATATACACTTACACATCCTGGAACAAGTTTTTCCACCTACATACTTCAACCTGGTAAAAGAAGGATCTAAATTTGCTGACTTTTTAAATTGAGTTGATATGATACTAATGAAAAGGAAAACTGAAGTTAAGGAACCTTCAGCCTTTTTCCCAAAAATGCAATCAAAACACAAATATAACAATGGATTGATCCTCCCTACACTGACCACCCTTACATGAAAGTACATGGAATAAAAGGAAAATCAGTGAAAACTATTCAATGAAAAGGAGCAAAAACAGCTAGAAAAAAAATGGAGAATGACCAATATAAAACTCATCTTATAACACTGAAATTCAACCAGACAACCAAGATCAAGAACTGAGGTAACATGCAAGATACAAATTAAATTATGTTGAAAAGAATGCTGACAGCTGGGATATTCAATAGATTGCAAGAGAAGTAGAAAAAAGAGAGCATGTTACCAGAGTCTCCAATCCGATTGAGGTATACCAAAGTTGTTATAACCATCCCAGTTGTAGTCCTTCCACGCCCCATTTGACAGTTAAATATTATATCTGTATTCAAGTCCGTCTGATAAATTCTATCGACCTGAAACAAAGAAAGCAGGCAAATGTCTTTTAGAAAAACTGAATACTGATCATACTTAAACAAACATCTGAAACAAATTTTTTGCAGAGTTGGATTTCCATGGTTCATGGTTGGAACAACAACATGCATCATTGCATTTAAACATAAAAAGGAATTTGGCAGCATATTGTTTATAAAAAATATTCTCTCGTTTGTCTTCAAAAATTGATATTTTGAAGACACAAGGTATTCTGAAATTCCACTGTTCTGACTATGATATCTTCTTTCACGTACTCATTCAAGGTTGAGGATGCCAGATAAATTTGTCAGTAGGCATGGAGCTATGGTACAGCAGTTCATTTCCAAATTGGAATCCAGTTTCTGATAGATCCTGGTTCAGTTTAAGGCTTCAGGATAGGTAGAATTGCCATCAAGAGAAAATCTAATGTTCAAGGAGACAACAAATTGTAGGCTAGCACAAGTAGTTAAGACTTGGACTAGGGTATGGACTGGTCATGGATTCAAGTCTTCACTTGGATATTTTTTGAAATTTTAACACGCATGGACAATCATGAGTAGAGCCTCTTCCTAAAAATAAACAACACGGGCCCATATCATGTCAAGAGCTGGCATGACCGAGCACAGCCTGTCCTAAGCAATGGCCCAAAGGAACTCAAAATACCCACTAGTAAATATATGGAAAAAGAGAAGAGGAAGAGAAGGACAGTAGAGCATATCCAAATGGATTGTTATTTTCTGAAAGATATGGTGGCAAGGAAATAATTGCAATGTCCATTTCAATCAAACAGCCATCTGTACCATGTGATCCCAAATGCAGAAGTCGTTTTTAGCATAGCTAACATGTTGGGTATCTGATATCTTTGCTCCTGTATGACTATAGTTCTGAAGTACTATCATTTATTAGAAGGTAACAAAGTTTTTCATATGTTTGCGGACATAAAATACAACCTTCCACATACAAATAACAACTGAACAGTCCTTAACAGTCACAGATTAAGGCAACAAAAGGTTGAGTTCGAAATTTTCATTTCCAAGTTATGCACTTGAATTCAACAAGGTCATAGAAACGTTGCCTAAGTTACAAGTAATCTACATGTGCATTTGATAAAAATAAGAAGTGAAGCAAAATTCCTCTGTAAACAAATAATTGATAGTTGAATTGACAAGGAATCTAACGAAACAATTATACGTATAGTTGATTTAAAAAAAAGAAAAAGATTAGTAGGTTCTAAATAAGATCTCAAAGATGAAACTCACTAAGATATCAAAATCCTGCTCCTCTGGTGATTTTTCATCTGTTATAGGAACTCGTTCATAATCATACAGATGTCCTTCTACTTGCAAATCCTCGTACACCTTCACAATGGAATCAAGTTGCAACAATCAGTTAGAAAATCAGTAGATTAATTGTGTTAGTTATTCCACAAGCAGAATAAGTTCCATGATTATGCCTCTACTGGTGTCTTCACAGAATCACATGAGACTGGTTCCCATTGGTCCACCATCTGACCATCTGGCAGTTCATCAGTAACATGTATCTTATTTCCATATCTGTAAATGAAATACGCAACTATAGTTATTATAGTTCAGACCAATAGTCACCAAAGGTAAAAATGAAGTATCATTAGAAACCAATGATAACACAGCATTCAGCCACAGTAAATACCTTGCAGCTTCCATCAGAATATCCTCTTTCAACCGAGCTTCCATTTCTTCAACCCTGGACCTGTTTATTCCCTGTTTGAGCACAGAAGGTCACTATCAAGTTTATACAACAAATATAAAGTAGTACTTGTTTGCATGACTGCTGTTGTCAACCATGTGAATTTACACACATACAGGTTAGTATGCAAAGGCTATGAACTGCTTGAGAGAACATATTATCTGCACTAAACATCCTCATTCACAGAAAATCAAACATGAATGAGAGATTCTGTAAACCACGTTGAATTAAATCAAACGATCCTGAATGTTAGAGAGGGAATTTGTTTTAACTGAGAAAATCCTCGCATTTACATCACCAAGGAAACCATTGTAGTTTTAAAGCTACAAGAGAGCACAAAAATTCAACAATACAATACGGAGATTTTAGAAGGTAAACATGAGATACAAGCATGGTAAGACAAGATATATCAGATTAAGGTAAAAGCAAGTTGAAAAAAAAAATCCTTTACAAGTAGCATACCGTATATTCAAGATTGGAGAAAGGCCTCTCCACATCACGCAAGACAAAGGGACGTCCGTTAATGTACACCAACTGTTTCAATGAAAAAAACAGAAAAAACAATGTGACAACTGAAACATGTGGATCAAGGATGTCTGGGGTTGCGGTGCAACATTTGTTTGATGATTTTTTAAAAATTATTTTTTTTTAAATTAATTTTTTTATATAAATTTTTAAATTATTATGTGATGATGTTAAAAATAATTTTTTTAAAAAAAAATTTATTTTAATATATTTTCAAGAAAAAATTATTTAATAAAAAAAAAAAAAAAAGTTAGTACACTCACAAGCACCCCAGTATAAGGTAAAAGGCCTAGAAACATCCGACAGTTATTGACATAAAGTTTGACATGATTTTAATCATTATGTTGCTTCTGCTAGCATTTTCAGCACTGATTGTCCATTTTAATTAATAAAAAAATAAGCAATAAGCAATAATCATAGTCCATTGCATTAATTAAGCACAGCAGAAAGAACGACAAGGAGAAAAAAAACAGGGGGGTTGCCGGTGCATATTGGCAAATAGCTTTACCGGTTCTTCACGAAGGTTAAACCATAAAACTTGTGCTTGCTTCCCATCTTTCCGACCTCTTATGTGCTTAATAACATTACGACATCCTTCTATTGTTGGAATCGCAACACCGTGAACAGGTAACGATTCCGCCTATCAAAGCAACCACAAATAAGTCAAAAATCATGATGATGATGATAATTATTAATGACAAATTCATTAATTTAAGAGAGTATAATCAATCAAATACAGTGATCAATGCCTTTTGGTTTACAGGATCGGCAGACAAACGAGGCTCTTAAAATATGGCCATGCTTAACTTTCTAATTCTATAAGCAAGCAAGCTGTAAACGCAAAGCCCGGGGGAGGGGGGGTGCTTATATGAAAAAAGAGAAGGATATATGCATCTGAATCGGGGAATTTCAAATGTTTTAATCAAAATAGAAAGGGAAAGCGAGATTAGTGGTAAGAAGAAAGTGGAGAAAGAGAACCTGACGGTAATTGGGAGCGCCGTCGATTTGAGGAGTTAAGCGCTTATTTTGACAGCCAGGGAAATGGTCGCTCTTAAGAATGGTCTTCTTTCCCAGCACTGATCCACCTCTCAGTTTCATCACCTTCTCTGGTTCTTTTTGTACCACCGCCATCGACATGTCTCCTTTTTCCTTTCTATTAATCTTTTATTCTACGCTGTCATCGCTACTCTCCTCAGCTCTCTCTCTGTACTGCAAGCTAGTAAATAATTTGAAAATGCCCGCACCACGCAACAATATTGTAGTGCCAGGCAAGGCAGCCGAATATAACAAGAGAAGAGAAGAACAGAATTCGTTGTAGAGAGAGAGAGAGAGAAGATAGGCTTTGAAAAGAGAAAGGGAAGTAGAAGGGGAGGTCCTGCGAGATATAAAGAGATAGAGATATAGATCGTTTAAATAAAATATTTAATACAGAAATTTATTATTATTATTGGTAGTAGTAGTAAGAGCAAGTAACCAAGGCAACAACGACAACAAACTCAGTTACTCAGGTGGTGTCATTTATGATATGATACGCCACGAATGAATTTGATTTCTTGAGTTAGTGGTTGATTTTAATATTATTATTTTTTATGTAATTCATTAAAAATAGTATTTTTTTATTTTAAAAATTAACTTTTTATATCATCAAATCAAAATAATTTAAAAATAACAAAAGAAATTAATTCAAAACAAAAAAAATAATTTAGTGAAAAGTAAAGCATGACCATAAGGGGTTGCGGTGTAACCAATGTTTTATGATTTAAAAAAAATATACATATATACATATAATTAATTAATTTTGTTATGTTTTTAGATTATATATCAAAAATAATTTTAAAAAATAAAAAATATTATTTTAAAATGCACAGCTGTACGCAAATACAAAACGGCACCTTGTTCTTTTTTTCGTGCTGTGTGGTCTGGTGGGGTAGAGTGAGCGAATGAAAAACTGCTCTTCCAAAAGGGGCGACGCCCTGAGGTCAGGTCTAGATTTTCATCCTCTACAGAACGTGAAAGGCGTGTGTTATTTTGATACTTCGAGATCTCTTTTCTGCTATCTGATTTGCTAGAGAGAGAGAGGGAAAGGGTAGGTAATTTTAGGATATTGTTTTCATTGGCTGGCGGGATGCCCAACCGCCAATCACAAGTCGCCACGTAACGCTCATATTGATTTAGGATGAGCCTGTGCCCCCTTGGAATTCTTGTTAATCTATGTCTACTGTGTGTCCTGTTGTATTGATGGAACGGACTTTATAAATAAAGAATGCTTTCTGAAAATGATATGAGAATTCAGATGTGAGGAAAGTGACAATATATCATCAGTTATAATCCCATGGCCCTTCTCGGCAATACTGGGATTTTATTCTTTTTTTTTTTATGGGAAAGAAAAGGGAAGGATTAAGGATTTTCTAGGAAGAACAAGCAAAGCTCCTTTGCCACGCCTAACAAGCAACTTTCATTGCTTGCATAAATTAATTGAAACATAAGATGAGTCATCATTTTTTATTATAGATTTTTATAAATAAAAATTATTTTAAAAATAAATTAGATCTGGAAGAAATATCAGATCTAAAAACTTAGGTATGGTAGTCAATCAAGTCTAAGATAGTGTGAGTTTGTTAAACATGTCAGACCTAAAAGAATTTAAACTTGACAATTAGTTAAGCCCAAGATAACACGAGTATGACAATCATGTCAGACCCAAAACATTTGGCGTGACAGTCAGACAAATTCAAAATAGCAGGGGTCTAGTAACCATACAAAGTCCAAAGCAGTTGGGCTTGAGAGTTAGTCATGCATAAATTAATATGAATCTAGCAAACATGTCAAACCCGAAAACATCTGGATTCTACTATTACTAAGTTCCCATATTATATGTTTGACCTTAGACTATCCTCTAAAATAAAAATATTGAAGGTATGACAAACTGTCATGCTTCTCTATCTAGAATAATCATTCATATTGATGCAATGATTTTCTTATGCTCATAGGTGTATGCAAGGTCTTTTAATAGACATATCAACTATACTTACTATCTCATTAATGATATGTAAGGGATATTTTTTTTTCTATTAATG
>Ga0307517_10005499_pt1 | contig 19055 bp, 18 predicted proteins | sample 23_EM_MG_FD_194515 | JGI IMG/M metagenome (GOLD analysis project Ga0307517, IMG submission 194515) | Populus trichocarpa ectomycorrhiza microbial communities from riparian zone in the Pacific Northwest, United States - 23_EM | ecosystem: Host-associated > Plants > Roots > Unclassified | place... | reverse complement strand
CCACACCTCCCAAATAGCAGACAAGTGGGAGGCGCTCACGCGGGGTCACGTTATCGCGGTGCGGCAAGTCCCGCCGCACAACGATCGCCGCAATCCACGCCGCAGTTTCCAATTCCCAAACTTACTGGGAAATTGTCATTAATGGACAAACCCTTCTCCATACCCCCCCTTCCATACCTCCATTCGATTTTAGCCAAGTGAAGCGCCTGTCAGTCCAATGGGACTGCGAGCAAGATCGCCTTCAGACAGAAAAAATACTGGGAGGTGCACGAACGATTCATTCCCTCAGTCTTAAAGGTATGAGAATTATCTTTAATTTTCTGTAGAAATAGGAAGCTGAAGTGGGCTGCAGTTAATTTAGAAGTTGGTTTTGAACGGCTCTCCAAGATGATAAAAGGTGCTCTTCTATTAACAATGACAACATTGTCAGTGGAAATCGCATACCCATTCCGACCCATCGAAGAGCTTCCTAATCCGTTTGAAAGCTTTTGCAAAGAGCTTTTATCACTCCCTCCCTCCAATGCCGTGCAAACACTGTCCATCAGAATCGCATTCGATACTACGATTATTGACAAAGTCAATGCCCACTGTACTAAACCTCTGGCCCAGGTCCTTACTCAACAAAGATTCCCGCGACTTCGACAAGCGAGTCTCGAGTGCGATATACACCTCCTAAAAATTGAAAACGCGGTTTCTTTTGACGACCTGGTCAGTATGGATCTCTCCAGTAGATACGAGAAGGATTTTATGAATTACTCTCCAATGGATTCGTTAAAATTCTCTTGCTTAGTTAGAGTAGTTGACTGATGCCTCTTTATGTCATTCCATGGAACTCGAAGCCTCTTAAACGAACTGAGGACCGTCACATTTTCCTAACTTTTATGCGGAAGGTATTCCCACTCTCCCTTTTCTTCCTCGACTAGGTAAGGGTCCCTTTCCGCTACTCTAACGGCATAGCCTTCACCTTGAAGCTCCTCCACAATCTCGAGCAGGGATTCCGACACCGCGAGCCCCGCACTCGGGACGCGCTGGGCATAATCATCGCTTAAAACCACCTCGACCAGTTGGGATGCGCCATGGTCGGTGGTAAAAGAAGAACGCACGGAACAGAATTTGCGGAGGGTGTTGATGTTAAATGGGGCAGGAAAGGTCGGGATGCGCTCGTTTAGCCAATATCGACCTCGCTCAGGAAGGGTCACCATGATGAAGAGGTGCTGGAGTTTAGGTAAGAGAATGTCAGGCGATTCAGGGAAACTATACGCAAGGCGTGGCGAGGATATCAAACCGAATATTTCGCTTGGTGATGCACCTATTTGGAGCTCTAAACGGGTGACATTCCAAGCGTTGAGCAGCATGGAAAGCAGATGCATCAAGTTCATGGCGACACCGCCATATATTCCGAGCTCTTCCACTTTCCGGATCTTCTGCCAAAATGGAAGGGTATCACGCCATAGCGCATGGTGGTCGATGCGCTTTGAAGCGAATCGCAACGCACGTAATTGCGTGAAGGAGAGGTTGTTCACAATCTGTGGGTTGATCGCGCTCTGGTGAAACGAAATTGAAAGACTTTTGAGTTGAATCAGAGGAATTACGGGGCTGGTACCATCGGCGGGGAAAGAACTCGCCCCCATAGGCTCTGAAAAACCGAAATTTCCATGAACGAGATTTTGACAGCTTCGGAGGAGTGGATACCAGATCCGATTGGTCAATGAGGAGAGCGAGAGGTGGGTCAGTTGGTTCCATGGAATTGGAAGTTTGCAGATGTTGGAACACAAGTTGTCGCTGGTAATTTTCAATCGATGAAGGGGGGAGGGAGACGCAGGAGGATCAAAGGTTGGGTTTTCATCTGGACCAAGCGAAGGAAGTTGGATACGCTGAGAGGAGTCTGCGAGGCGTTGAATAACCAAAGATTGCAGGGTATTCAAGACAGAAAGCCAGTCGAGGGTAAAGAACCTTTTGATGATATTGCATGATGTTACACGAAGATGTCGTATGCGAGTGGCGTATGGTTTGACCAGGGCTGTCAAGGAATTTTCCGCTGTTGAGTGATTCATAATCATTCCAGGTGCGTTATGACGGAATTCTATAACAAGATAAAGAGGTGCTGTGGTGCCTGCTCGACGAAACCACTCCTCCAACATCGATTCCTTGAACGCTTGGTAGGGACTGGGTTCCAATTCGCCGAATCCCGACGGTATTTGGGAGCATTCCAAAGATATAAAAGCCGACGACCATAACATGGGTGCTCCTAGAGAAACTGTCCTCCAGGAGGAGGTGACGTGGCAGAGAGTAAGCAAGGCTTTCATCGTCTGCCTCGGCGACGATTTCGCTGGGAGATATAGATCGAAAATTTCTAGTAAAATATCGGGGGATAGTCTACGGACTGGGGCCAACGCTGCGTCAAACATATCGATATCCCTGTTGGCTCGGAAAACCGCCTTCTGGAGTCGTTCCAGGTCCTCCTTTAACTTGAGACGTTGGGGTGCGAGTGCACGTCTGGCAAGGATCACTTCTTCCTTGAGAGTACCTTCCAAGTCTTCATTTGTTTTCACGAGCTGTTCGACGCGAGATAGCAATTCAATGTTGTCCTAAAACTTGGGGTCAACCTTTCCAGAATGGGTCAAACCGCAAGGACTAGAACACGCACCGTATCAGATACCGAGTCCGACATTTCCTTTCTGGTATGATTTGAGAAGGGTTCAAAAAGAGAGGGTATGCAAAAAAAACGAGAGAGCGGACCTTCGACACAGGGCGAGGGTTGAAGAAACAAAGTGTTAGATAAAGAAGAAACGCCGCATTAGCCACCACAAACTCGACTTTTGATCCGCGTTTGGATCCGTAGTATGGATGGAGTTTGGATTTTCAAATTGATCGTACATGCGCACGTAATAACTCTACACGGAATCACTTTTCTGACAAGGGCTGGTGGTAATTTATTTTTCTCGATTTCGTTTGACACAACCAGCCAACTCGCAGAATTATCTCCTATTCCGCGACGCTCCCACACCACCCGCGGGTGTAGGCCCACCCGCCGCGCCTCTCCTCATCTCTTCTTCATCCAACCCCGCTTCTTGGAGAATCTTCTCTACTTCTTGAAGAATTGGTTTATAAGCAGCTGGAATAAAGGAGGAAGAATATGCGATGTGAGAAAGTGAGCGTAACGATTGATGAAAGAACCTTACCGTATTTCTCCTCCGCAAGCGTGAAGCCATCTCGTCGGAGCTGCTTTCCTTTGTTATCGCTGTTCCCGAGGGCCTTTTGAGTCCAATATTCTCCTGTGTTGGGTCATAAGTCAGTGGAAATTCTCCCAAGATCGAGTTTCTTGAAGAATAATACTAACGAGAACGGGCATAAAACATGGCTAGCGTCTCTCCTGGAAGCGGGGTGCTCTGGACATCCTCCGCAGCGCGAGTAGTATCTTTAGACACGCCCATGAATGTCGTTGCCTGAGTACGCAAGTCATTCTGTTCGAATTATATTGTTAGATTTCAAACATAAATAAAGTCAGAATTTGCCTCACGTTTTCGTTGCCTCCATCTTGTGGGTCCGAATCCACGACCACTTCGTCTGGTTCCTCTTCTTCTTCAATCATCTTAACCTTCGAAACCTCAACTGAGTATATGTCCTCTTCAGGATCGACTAAGGTCTCTGTCCCATCTTCGTCATCAGCTTCGTCTTCAGTCACTTCATCATCTTCGTCACTTTCATCTTCGTCGCTGCTGCTTTCTACCTCTCCCTCAGGAATCACGACATCGCTCTTCTTCAAGCATTGATATCGCTCTAGCTTGTCCAGCTGAAGGGCGTGGAAATCGTCGAGGGTATATTCTCGAGAACCCCGTTCGTAGATGCCGCCATATCTGGAAATCTTATAAGTAATCGATTTCATAATAAAAATGTCAATAAAACGAACATGTACAGCGTGTTGCGAAGCACAGCAAGCATCGCATTATATCGTGGCAGGGGGATGGTAAGGAGAGGATCGTCCGCACCAAGGGCTTCTGGAACAGGGCCTTTCGCTGCTGATTGTGTTACATGTGCGCTTGGGAACTTCGGTTCCTGCTCCGAAGCGAGAACTTTTGAAGGGAGCTGAAGAATGCACCTTGATGAGCACACGAACAAAGACTGTCGTAGCAGTTCGAGCGGAATGACGTACGTCGTCATCGTCACCACCCTCATCCTGATGGTCGTCATCAGTATCATCCCCCCGAATCGGCTTTCCAGCCTGTTGTTGTTGCTTTTTCTTCCCGCCTCGTTTTCCGCCTTGCACCTTTGGTTTCTTGAGGGTCATACTAATCCACTTTCCCTTGCCGGTCAGCTGATACCCATACCTACCAACAACGCCGGTCAGCTCGGCCGTCGAGCACCAACGGAAATTACAAACAGATCGTTCCAGAATACACTCTCCAAACCCTCCTCACTTGTATCCTCATCCGTGACGCCCCCAAACAATATACCCACCGCCTTTGCACCCCAGAGGGCCATCGTGCATCCGCTGCGGAGGCATGGGGCGTAGGCATCTGAAGGCCGCTTCCGCTTTTCCCATTTAAACGTCGGCCCACCGGATTTCGAGGATGAGGCTCCTTTAGAACTTGACTTCAACTTGGAGGAACTCGCAACGGGAACGTTGGTTTTCGATGACGGCGTCGTAGGAGTTTGAGGAGGTGCGTCAGATGGGAGGGTTATTCTATGGAAAGACGAGCTGAGCGGAGTTATAAAGACTTTTTTTGAGTTATTCACGAACTTGAGAAGCCATGTATCTTCGAGCATGATGCCGACAGGTCGTTTACCTTTCATGTACTCTTTACAGTAGCCGCCTTTAGATAGATTAGCAAGAAACAGAGAAATATTGTGGATCGGTGCTGACCATGCAATACGATGCCATCGGCGCAAGGAAGGAAAGAGAACCCACTACGAGGACTACTCGCGTTATATTGGTGTTCATCAGGAGGAGAAAGCGCTTACGAAGGCCGAGGATCCGTCTCTTTGAACTCGATGAGGGTCCACTTGTACTCCTGCGTGTCGAATATCCATAAGTCGTTTAGATATCGTGCTAATGGATTATTGAGTGATTTATCGATTACAAAGGTGAGAAAACCTACTAGTTATTCCTGGGTCATAGAATCCTCCGAACAGGATGATATAATGTTTCCAAACTGCCATCCTAGAAAATAAAATTGACAGATAGCCATATAAATCGATAGTTACACTCACCGATGTCCAGATCGCGCACTCGGGCGTACCTTGGTGTCGATCCGATCCCAGGAGTGGGTTGCGATATCGAAACACCAGAAATCGCGATAATGATGAAACGAGTTTTGATGAAGTGATGAGAATTCACCTCCTGAGGGAAAAAAATGAACACATTCTGTCATTGGAAGAGAAAGGACACGCACCAAACAGAAAAAGCTTACCACCCCCACTTGGAGAGGCAACGACAGCGTGGGCAGACCTCGGGCCTGGACACGTAGGAGAAACGAACTTCCTCCATTCATCCTTGTCTGGCGAGTATCTGAACACGTCGTTGTAAAAATACTGCTCTTCACATGTTAGTCCTGTGATATGTAGTGAGCTTAGGGTCACGCACTGCTCGTCCATCCTCGCTGAAAAACTCTCCGCCAATGCACCAAAGATGATTGCCGTTTGGACATGCTGTCAACGTGGCGTTCGCTCGTCGACTCGGGGGGCCTTCTACAAGCTCCTCCGTGACCGTATGGGCAACCTCCCATTCCTTCTGCATCTACTAAGCTCATGGCGATCGTTATCGATTGGAATCTGGTACAACCTCACGACTCACCCTCTCTAAAATTCCTTCAAGGTCATCGTCATCGGTGTCCGAGTCGTTTGCCTTCTTTGTTTTGGACTTTCCTTTGCCCTTCAATGGCGTACTTGTACCCGATGTCGACTTGGTTTTCAAAACCTTTTTAGTCTCCTTCCGCTCGACTTTCTGCGCAGCCTTTGCTTTCTTGGCGGCTTTTGAAGCAGATGCTGAACTCTGTTTCTTGGTCATGATGAGATTTCATTGGACCATGTGCATAAAGTATCGCCTAGTATCGCTGTCCTCGAGAACAGAAAATTGGCAGAAAAGGACAGAACCAAAAGGTATTACAGGTCCGGACCGGCCGGAACTCCGATGGCCACCACGGGTAAAAGATCCGACTTAGATGTTGCTCTTCACCGGTCACCACCCCGCAGCAGTTTCTGACCAACAATGGCGCATTCCAGGGATATAACCCTTCCAGCAGAAATTCTCGATACAGTAATTGACGAGCTTGGATGCTCTCAGGATTCTGACCCAAAATCTCTGAATACCCTCCTTTATTGCGCTCTTGTCTGTCGCTCCTTTCATCACCGAGCCGCCGGACACCTTTTCGCAAATGTAGTCATCACTAATCGGAGAAACGATTATTATAATTATAATCGGAGCGCTATGGAGCGCCTGGAGGATCTTTTACAAATTTTGCGGGAAAACGATAGCATCGGTCCTCGCATCCTCAGCTTCAGCCTAGATACCAACCTCTCAAATCCTCATCCAGACGATTTGGAAACAAATCCGGCTAACAGCATAAGATATGGACAGACCCTTTCCAATGTCCTCCGACTACTTTGTTCGATAAGAAGATTCTCATGGAGGAACCATTTCTCAGATGTCTTTCGTAAAGACCTGGGTTTGGACCTCGCTGACGCGATTACATCTTTGGGCGAACGGACTTCCCTGCAATCAGTTTCAGTGCAGTGTATTGAATTGGACGCATTTCCTCTTCCTTTTCTTTTCAAACTGGACCACCTTTCCCTCGCCTATGTGCCTCTTCCCCCAGAGTGGGATTCCACGACACCCCCAATTCGTCAGAACGATTATCCCACCCGGTTACGAGAGCTGTTCCTTCATGGATGTTCAAAAATGACCCCATGGATCGCACAGACTCCGGCCCTTTTCTCTCAGTTAACGAGGTTCAATGTGTGGATGCGCACTGACGATGAAGTTCTCATGGCCTGGTTGGTGATGCAGGCTGCATCCAAGACCTTAGAGGTCCTTAATGTAACCGACATCTCCCACTTTCGATGTCCGTGTTCCATCATCCGCAAATTCCAAAAAACGTTGTTGACCCCGCCTTTCACAGATCCCAACCTGATCCCAGGTCCGATAGACCTCAGCATTCTACAGAGCCTTCACACGATCGCACTGTCATTTACCATAGCCTCCGCTGACAACGTCGTCTTTCCCATGTGCATCTGTGGTCTCTTCAAACCTCCAACATCTCCAACCCAACTCAAAAACATCGAAATACAACTCAACTGGGTCGACTGCGTCCAGGGAAGCGAGGAAGGCAGGCTCGTCGATGAACCAGGGTGGCGCATACTTGACGACATCCTCTCAGAAGAGAGTTTGCATCCCAAGCTTACGAACGTGCTTTTCAAATTGAAGCTGGGGTATGGCTGGCGACCACATCCATTCAGCAATCGCCCGCCCGCAGATATCGTCATCATACGGGACAAGGTTGCGAGTTTGGCGTCAAAACTCTTTCAGAGAACCGTCGCCGCACGATCATGGAGACCAAAAATCGATATCGAGATTTACAAGAGTACATTTATTTCTTACTAACCCGACCCCGAATTGAGGCAACCGTAATGTACAACAAAGTTAAGATCAAAATTTTCACAAGCGCCATACTCTTCGCGGTGAACTCTTCATGGAACCAAGAGCCGGCGCCGCCCCAGTAGGCCTACCTGATGGAGGAGACGAAGACGCCGACCTAACGCTAGTTCTAGCCGATGGTATCTTCTTCAGCGGAACACTCGAGGATCGCTTTAGTTCGCTGGAGATCGTCGACGAAGAAAAGGTTTTCTTCAGCCTCAATTTCTTCACTTCTTCAGTGGGCAGAGCGACGGGTAGCGTGGCTTCGCGGGCGAGAGAGGGATCAAAATGGACCGGAGATGGCTTCCGAGACGCAGCATTGTCGAGCTCGTACCACGACCGACACTCTGGTATAACATCGAGGGCACAGGTGTGGAAAGGGTCTTCGGTAAAGGTGATGAACGCTTCTTGGAGAAACACTTTGGAAAGACTCCCAGAAGAATCGTCGGAAACAAGAGGGTAGCCGTCGGACTCGTACCCTGTTGAGGGATGTCGGAAAAACCCATCGAACGAATCTCGGGCATGATCGCGAGTATGACGAGAGCGTCGCCAAGAAGAGGAAACAATTCCCGTACTGTCAAACGGAGTAGTTCCATCCTTATTCATGAGGCCAGAAATCCCAAGACCGAATCCTCGAGCCGAAGCTGGTACAGACGACCGTTGAGGAACAGGGGAACTGCAGAACAGAGTATCCAGAGACCGTTCGGATTCTTCGTCTTCTTCTGAGTTATCGCTCACGAGGGAGATATTGAAAAAGCTCGTAGAAGTAGAGAACGAGTCGATAGTTCGGACAATTGAATCTCCGGCAAGATCCGCAAAAGTCCCAGATTTACATGAAGCGCGAGCAAACGATTGCGAGGGTGTGACGACCGGGGAATTGAACGGGACCAACGTCGGACTCTCATTCTGAGTTTCGTTAACCTGAATATTCCATTGATTTTCGTGGGAAGGAGGAGGTTGAATCGAATCAAAAACACATACCGGTTCAACGAACAAATGTGAAAATCCCGGAGCCTCCGGTCGAGCAACCCGATGACAAGTTGGCTCGTTCTCTGGACCCAACCCCGACCTTGAAAAATGAACAGCCTTGCATGAGGCTTTGTTGGCCATGATTCCGAATGCAGGCGAGGAGAAGAGTAGTTGTGAGAATGAGACGAGGATAACGTTAAGGAAGTCGGACATATATAGACGTGTGCCCAAAAAAGACAGTGAAGCGATAGTAATGACGTTGATCCCTTTGAAAGTGAATAGGAGTAATGAAGGAGACGGACGTTCGCCGTCGATTTATAAAGACGAGCTCGAGGGAGGCTGACTCCTTGACGCGGTGGTTGACCAAAACGTTGACATCTTGTTCCGTCCTGGACCGATAATTCAACTGGAGAACTAGTATGTAGTAGTCTTCGATTAATCAACAGAAGAGGTTAGTTTAAAATTTATCGAACACCCGCTGTAGAGTAAATTCCTGGCCCAGGCGGGACAACATGGCCATGGACACGCGTTGCTAACGAACGAGGGCCCAACCACCAAATGTTTAACAGCGCGCGACACACCATGTACTCCTGTCGTTAGTGGCGACGAGCGCCCACATCATCCATTGTTCTTATTATGGGCGACGTCCTTTATTATTCAAGTTCATGCCGAAAAGGTTTACTAATAAGGAAGCCTCACGGATTAGGCGCTTAACAACCTCGAGGCCACAACATCACCAGTGGCCATGTTCCTTCCATACATCCACCATTATCAAACTCGGCTCTCAATGGGTAATATTCTCAAGGTTCGTTGTTTCGAAATTCGTTGTCGCTTGCAACGATATAATTTCAAGTCAACATCACAGATCTGCAGCCCAATGGCATCCTTTCACTCTACATTCCGTCGAATATCTCGAGTCCTTCCCTGTAACCCAATCAAATTTTCGTATCGTCTAACAACCATCAAGATCACCTTTTGGAGGAAATGGTCAATCTCCATACCTCGCACATCATGGCAGTCGCTCGTCCGCATCGCGTTCCGTTCGACCTGGTTTTCCTTACTTCATCTGCTACGAATACGACGCCTAGACAGGACGTATTCTACCCAATCGCATGAGGATAGATACTGGAAGGAAGCTGCGGGTGGCCAAAGAGATCTTCAACGATCAGATGCGCGATTCGTTGGTGCGGGTGTACGCAAACCCACGAATCCTGCACCATATGTGCCACCACTTGTCATGTATTACACACCTGCACTTCTTCCCGAATACCGTGATTTTCAGAGAGGGAAAGGTAAAGGGGCACAATATAAGAGTCGTCGACAAAGCAAAGATAAGAAACAAGCGAAGAAGCCTCAACGCAAGCGTAAACTCAACAAGAGATCCACCAACAACACCATGACACAAACGGGCGGTGAGACGAAAGAACTCAAGTAACTCCAAGGGCCTATTGCAAATGGCATTATATGGTTTTTCCTGGTTCGGTGAGTCACGGCAAGACGCTGCGAATCACTAAAACCTTACCTCATCCATTAGGAGCACAATTCCCAGAGCTGCCAGGCTTCGAAAGCTACACAGCCCTGCAGAGCTTCGAATAGTCCACCAGATATGCCAATTGCTCACCGATCGAGAAGTGTTTAACAACCCGAGGCACGAATCTCTACCCAAAGCCTCAGAATACCAGAAACGATGGTACGGCCGGCGGACTTCCGAGGCACGTATCGATTATAACTGCCCGTAAGGGTTCCCATTATCGACTGGACATATTCGGTAGTTTAAACCTTCATGATCTGTAATTTTCGCATAAGATACAACAACAATACACCCTAATCAATAATGCACACCAAATGCATTCCAACAAATTGTCTTCTCACATCATCTGGCCTCTACGCATCAGATTCCTCCGTACCCTTCTCTTCTCCCCGCCCATGACGCCATCAGGCGCCTTGCCCCACTGCAAGAACGGTACTTTATCCCAACCCACTCCTGCAACATCGCCCGAGTGGACACCGTTCCCTTCATTGAAGTTCCGGAAATCTAGCATCCCCCAGACTGGAAGCTCCATCTCTCCCTTCACCAGCACCCGCGCGGATGCCAGCAGCTGGTGAGGCAGCGGCGTAAGCATATGTATGAACGTCTTCACCTGCCCCTGGTCGTCAACCTTGGGTGGAGAAATTCCACGGATAAGCCCAATCCCGACGCAGTTCGAGGACTCGGGGGATGGGGGGGCCTGCTGGCGGGTATACGGGATACCAGCCGAAGTTGGTACACCTCGCTCCACCGTCCCAGGCTCGCAACTCACGAAGGCGACGATGGCTCCGTTGAGTACCCTCCCGATCTCCTCCTCGACGACGTCCTCGCTGCCTGAGCCAGTCAGCACAATCTTATCGAACGCGACTGTGCAGTCGATTTGATAAGGAGGCACGGCGCAAAGGGGACGCGAGACATCCCATGACCGAGCAGTAATCTGGTTAAGTCCGGCTGGGACGGCATCCGCTGGGAACCGAGCATGGAAGTACGATAGAATAGATAACGCTCGGTGATCGGCAGCGTTGTACCCTGCGGCAGAAGAATCGGGCGAGATCGGTTCTAGAACGTGGATCCGTGAAGCACTTTTATCCGTCATCATCGCCGATTGGGTTTGGTACGCGCCATAGATGTTCCCGTTCGGGACAGGAGGAAGCGAAACGGGGAACTCCTCTCTTAATGGGGGTTGGATGTCGAATACGTCAGTGGCTTCTAGCATATCCTCGATTCGCTGCGTCAAGTCCGCGCCAAGACCTTTCGTCCATCCCATGGTGTTCACAACGATGGGGATAGCGATAACGTTCCGAGGATCCTGATCATCTATAGTTTCTATGGTGGGATTCTGTATGTCGAGATAATATGTTTGGATTAAGGTTTGAACAGCATCCAAATAATGTGACGGCGAAGAACGCGGAGTCACCGATCCAATATAATGGGCATAGTTAGGCAGGGTAGGGTGTGTAAAAGGTGGCCCTGTGGCGTAAAATTAATTATTGTGGTCCAGAGCCCCCTCCAAAACTCACCAAATATTGGGGACGAGAGAACGTTTAGAGAAACCATGCCTCCGGGAGTGAACTCCGATTGGCCGAGATCACATTCAAGAAACGCTACACGTTGATAGCTTGAACCAAGTTAAACCAAACAAAAATAATACGGGAAATTCGACGCACGACTCGAGAAGGCGATTCACCAACGTGCGAGCGAAGGTGCTCTTGCCACTGTTTTTGGGTCCTTTGACGATATAACACCCCGTCTCATCCGGGCGCACGGTACCATTGAGGGCGACTTCCCATGAAGTGGGTATCGTAAATGGGTGAACTTCTTTGCCCTGTTCCATGACCTAGAGCAAAAGAAGTTTGATATATTTCAAGTTGGGAAGAAGAGCCGATTACCAAAGAAATGCCGAGAACTTTGAATGGATTCATTGAGCTGCTTCTTTGCCATGTGGAAGGTTGAAACACGCCGTCGAAGGTCCGACAAGCGTTCCCAAGGGCCTCTACGTTGGTCTTGAGTTCTCGAATAAAAATTACGGTCTTGGAAAGTGGGAGGTCACGAAGGCGGGAGGGAAGATTTCCGCTAGGTAATACAGATTTCATTTTATTTGATGGTTCGATGATAGGAAGGGGCGAGGAACGTGGGGCATATATCGGATAAGCGGTAAAAGACGCGGACAGAGTGGTGCCAAAGACAGTGACAGAGCCATGGAGAACCGTCAGCGTACAGGCTCCAAGCAGACACAGAGTTTCTTCGGTACTCAAGGCAACCAGACAGCCAGCCCCCGACAATCCAAGTGAAGAGAGTTCCTCTTCGTTTAAATAGAATAGGTTTTCATCAACGACGGCCTTAAAGGTGGATAAAACTCGGCCTTCGTTCCTCTGTTCCTCATGTGCTCGATGCAAATGAGGGAAGAGCGAAGACAGGTCTAATGGCGCTGAATTGGGGACATCCCCCGGTTCCGAGTCGTCCTCCTCCGATGAGTCTACAGGACGGCTAGGCGACCACGCCCGTTTCTCCAGTGACTTCTTGCTTGGTTGAGATATTGGTTCCTGCTCCGAGTCGTCCAAAACACTCATCGCAGAGTCCGATTCCTCTCCCTCCGAATCCACCACAATCACATCAACCTGCTCCTTGAACGCATCCACCGGGCGAGGATTCGACTTCTCAAAGGGTTTCAGTTTCCTCGACTTTTTCGTTGTCGTGTGGGCCTTTTGCGAAGATGGTTTTCGTTTCGACCCGCCATTTTTTAGCAACGAAGGGGGTTTTGGTGAACTCGTTGCTGATCCAGAGGGAGCCAGAAGTTCTGGAGTCTGAGCGCTTTGCGCAGCGAGAGCTGCTTTTCTTGCAGCTACTGCGCTCAACATATAAGGGAAAATACAAAACGGCGTCGAGGTCCTGAGAATCAGTGTTGAAAAATATTGGTCGGAGATTTAATTCACGGTCCGATCGTACCGAGGACCGGCAATCACCGCGGCGAATTTCGGTCATTCCCTTGCTCAGCCTTGCCTATTGATTGATGCTTCCAGCTTCCTATGATCGACTAGTACAAAAAATACCCGTATTTCTTACATTCCTTAGAATACCCTTATTCCTTACAATACCCGTATTCCTTACAACACCCGTATTCCTTATGATACCCGTTCTTACAGTAGATAAAGGCCCAAAGACAGCTTCAGATAAGACTTGCAACGTGTTTTAACTTTGACGTCATCAGTATACGCCTGGCTTGTACTTGCTTCCCGAGCTCTCCAACATTCAATCATATTTCTTACGGGAGTGGTGTGAGCGTACGGTCCTGAAGTTGAGGCGCGGGTCACATTCTCGCGGTGAAGTACCGCCCCACAACGATCGCCGCAGCTTACGCAATTTCTAATGCCCTACGTAACCTACGTAACTTCCATGCGCTCGGATACCATTGTGGACGCCGTAGACACCCCAATTTCTTTTCGCCCTGACAAACAGGAAAATTCATCACCCTCATTTCGCGGCCCTGAAAAAACACTCTCATTCCTAAATTTAAGCAAAAGTGTAGTAGATGTATCGTCCAAGTTAAGTACATCAAAAAAAAATTAAGTGTTCGGTAAGAAAGAGGTGAAAAGTCTGAGGAAAGAAGTACGATGAAAGAAGTCCATTCGAAGAAGTATCCGAACTGCAGTACAGCATATTACTAAATCGTCAACAAACGTGAAATCGCATATCATGGTGGACTATCAATTACGAACAAAAGGAAAGAAAAGAGAAAGTTAGAATGGAAGAACGAAATAGATGAAGCGAACTCACGGTAGGAGTAACGTCGATCCAAAGTGCAAGGACGATTTGAGAAACGGCCCTTCTCAGTTGAGGCCCAAGGAGTTGTCATCCCTTCCCGCGAGCTTTGGAACAGGACTGGGATGTCGCCGATTCACATCCCTGCCCGCGAGCTCTGGAACAGGGCTTGGATGTCGCCGATTCACATCCCTTCCCGCGAGCTCTGGAACAGGACTTGGATGTCGCCGATTCACAGACGCTTTCGTAGGACTACGAATATCGAACTGCTTCAGCTGCCTCTTCATAACGCCGGCTCCTGTATCCTCGGACGGCGTGATGGGCGCCGCGGACACGGCGAGGAAGAGGGAAAGGAGTGAAGCGAAGACGAGAGCACGCTGCGAAATGTTGAAGAACATGATGATTATCGTGCGTAAGGTCGTCGGAGTGGGCGTCGTCAACCGAGTGGGGCGGTTGTGTCGTAGTGGGATTGAGTCAACAACTGGGAGTCCCCGTAAAACAGCACCCTCTTTTTATAGAGAGGATATCCAGCGAATAGGAGAAAAGGGACGTTTCGACCGAGTTGGAGCTGGATCGCCATTATAATCGGGGCTATTTTTAAGCCTGATTCGTAGATGAACGGGCGCATTTAGTGGCTAGGCAGAATGCATTGCATTTGGTGGCTGTCATCCCGGCTGGCCCAGAACATCAGGTCGCCAAGACGAAATGCGATAACTAGTTTATGATACGACATTTCGTGGTCATCTTTAGGCGAAATGACGAGAGCTGATGTCACACTAGCTCGATAGGAGATTGATTTCTGGAGACAAACCTGCCAAAAAGGAAAGGAGTAAGGCTCTGCGTCCGACATCCCCCAAAACGTGTACTTATCTTGGAGCAAAGATGACGAAATATCCCCGAGATAGCCCTGCCGAGAAGTTTGACATCGATTATGATGGTGCGTATTTGGGAACTGTTATAAAACGATTACGGCCGTATCTGACTCTATTCTGACTAGCCGTAAATTTACTCGGCCGCGCCGAATGCTTCCTAACAGCAGAGAGTTTATCTAACGCTGGAATCATTGAACCAAACGCATACCAAATTCCGTAAAGTTCGAGCAATGTCAACCAACAAATAAGTTGCCAGTACAGAGCAGTGAATAAATTTTCTCAGGATGAGTATCAATCTTCTACGTTTTGGCGTCAGGAAACGAACAACGTGGTGACAGCCACACACACCAGATCTATCTTCTATTTTTGCCCTTCACCAAAGTAAAGCCGTCCTCGTCTACCTCCGTTTCTCTCGGCGTCGATCGAGGGATCGCCCGCTCTATGAGTGGAGGCGCTTCTTCTCCGTCTTCCTCGTCGTCTTCATCCACTCCATTGTCGTCTTCCCAATCTTCCTCATCATCACTCATGACCTTCTCCTGTGCATTCGGTTTCCTTCCCTTCGCCTTCTCTGCGAGGTCTTCGAATTTCAAGACAAGATCTTGCTTGCCAACGCGTGTTTCATCCCAGATCTGAACGATATCCTGGCCGACGCTCTCCGCGCTTCCATCCTCAATCTCCGCATCAAATTCATCCGACATCACTTGCAAAAGCAGCTCTTCGATGTACTGATCATCTGGTGTTGGGATTTGTTCCTCGAAAGCGTCAACGATCACCGAGGCCAGCCATGTGCGTTTCGCTACAGCCTTGGGCCCACCCCAGTTTTCCTGGACCGCGATTCTTAATGTGGTCCATATAGCTAGTCGAGCGATTACACCCCGCGCAAAGAGAACCGAGCTAGGGGGCGGCGCCGTTGGTGTCTGCGAGTGGTCCATCTTTGAAGATAATTTTCTTTGAATCTGTCATGGATAGTTGCGTGTCCTTCGGGGATTTGCCAAACAATCACACAGCCACAACACTGGCGATCGATTAAATCATCATGCACGCCGCACGGTGGAATGCAGAATGTGCGGATGGGCATAAGTGTAATTTAGGAATTTACAGTGTAATGGGCTATGTCTCTTCATTTTTATCTCCGTAAGGGTTTAATACTGTGCGCTCAGTCAACATTTTTGTGAACGCATGATGAGTCTAGTCTGCCTCGGCGCGAGTTTCAGGGTGAACGGATTGAATCCCTGGCGGGTGGGTTAGTAGGAGCCAGGAAAATATTTTCGAAAATAATTCAATACTCACATATGTAGAGTGTCTGACACAAATTGAGTTAGGGTACTAAAACGTCCACAGGCGCCGATGACTTCGCCCACAACCTCACGCATCTTGCATTCCCCAACCCCCTCAATATCAAACAGCTCGTAATTCCACCACTCCAGAGGCGTTGTATCCCTTCCATGAATTTGGTCCGCCCGTAAACTGGGCGTGATACCCAGCTCGGGATGGTCTTTGTCGTATTTGTAGAAACAAAAGGTCGAACCCATGGTACTAACGCCATACATCGTTCTCAGGGGACTTTCCCCTGCATAATATAAGGGAATGAGTCTAAAAACATAATTTTGAAGATGGATAACACGTACCAACAAGTTCTGCCATTCGAGCTCTTGTCTGCATGTCCGCCCTCTCACGTTTCTCCATGGATTCGAGATCAGAAGGAGACCTAACTTCTAGAAAGAAAACAGGGAGGAACGTATGGACGTCCAAAGCCCTGATGACCTCAAACCAGAAAGTTGGGTTCTCGGACGTGACAAAATGGGGATGGAGGAGGAACATTGGGTCGGCCCAGAGATGGTTCAGGAGGGTATTGTAGCCGGGATGGAACTCGAACGACGAGGGTGTGGGTCCACCAAAGTAAGCCAATGCGAAAGGAAGGCGAATTTCATTACCCCAAGTCATTGCGCTCGAGACTCGTCGAGGGTAAGAATGAAAGGCATTGAGCAACCTTCAAATTTGCTTCTTTGAATGTGAGAAAGATTAGATTAGATCGGCCTAGATCTAGTCAAGCCCTTTCGAGATATAAATAACTTTTCCGCCATACCCAGCAATAATTAGAGAATTAGCAGCGCCTACTTGTTAGCTACAGTTGAGCTGACGGTGCACTAGGTGGAAGCACAAATGTATTCTCCAGCCCACCTTCATAAAACCTGGCTGACCAAACGCGATGCATGCAGCATCATGTCAGTACGCATAGTAGTGAGGCGATCGCAATGGTTGTACGGAGCGAAGTAGAAACCAAACCTCTTGTCCCATCCTCATACAAGTAGACAATCGATATTTGTGGGGAAAAGAGGTTGCAGTTCCCCAAGCTTTGAGTCAAACGATTGACCGAGGGTTAATTATATTTACATGGTCTCTACACATTTAAGAAACACGCCGCTACAGTTGAATGCATTGAAAAAAATATAATGAAATTCGAGCTATTAGCTCCCAACATAGTCCAGTCCCGATATATTCAGAAAAGCGTATCTTCTTTGGTATCTTCCCTTGAAACGGTTGATCAACGCCACGCGTCTCCCTTCATGGCGTCCTCGTGAACCCAGCCTCCACAGCAACATCCAACACCTTCAATCTTTCTGCAGCAGAATTTCATCTTCTTCCCATTCTCGAGAATGTGGCGCAAAGGCGGCCACCACGGCCCATGGATCACCCTTGCACGCGCGACGGCTTTGTCGATTGAGAAGGATTTAAAAATGGGAACCGACACCATCGGGCTCTGGGAAAAGACAGCAATCACCATGAACATAAGAGTGCCATAGTAATCACTCCCCTTCTCTTTCTTCCCGAATTCGATTGTCTTCTTCGCGTCTTCGGAGTCCAACCTTCGTACAAGCTCCACAGAGGTAAACTCATCTTCGCCGCGATTGTGACGATTAATGGTGTCGATAATGAAGCGATGTTGGACTGGAAGCGTGGCGTCTCCTTTGTGTGTAATTTGTATCGCAAGAGCAGAATCCCGCTCTTGGTGCGGGAAATGTGGTAAATTGAGAGCCGCGACCATGCAGTTCTTCATTGGGGTCGAATAGTATTCGACCCACTGCGCTAAATCGGTGTACCCATGCGGAATGCCTGACTTCTCTTCGACTTCCTTGTTCAGAACCATGGCGGCTTTGCAGGCCATTTTGTGTTCTGGCCAGTGGCTTTGCTGGCATTCCTTTGACTATTTTTTTTTTTTCAATATGTCAGTCAAGTCGGCTAGATTCAGACAAATAAACAATACTTACGCAATAAAAAGCAAGGTGGCATCTGCCACACTGTTGAAGACGATTGAATTCACAACGTCCGAACCGGTGGCAATAGGCGCAGTTCCGATGTGAATGAACGGCGGGGGCATCGTGGAAGGGGTTAGGCCCCATAATTGTCATGAATGGTGTCGACATGAGCGTGCAGGACAAGGTGAGTAGAAGGGTAGTGTTCAATTGTTATAGCGTCGAAGGTCCAAGGTCCAAGTTCATGTTCCCTAATTAAGTAAATCGCGATTTTCGATCAGGTGACCGTTTGCGCGCCGTCTAATAGTATTAGTAATAGTAACCAATCTAGATCTCTCCCATAGCTCATGAACCTCTTCCCCGTAATCCCAGTAAATTATAAATTGTCTTACCCATTAAATAAACAGAATATAAAAATTACTCATGATGTTGCAATGTAGCTACGAGGGAGCGACGAAAAATCAGTCTCTTCATTACAGCTAGCTAGCAAATGATTGGAAGTACAAATGTGCTCTCCGGCCCATTTTTGGGAAATTAGCTGCTCGAGGTACTTATAAAGATGGTCATTAGTATATGGCTTCCTAGACATCCTTCCCTGCAACAGTTGATCAGCGCCACGCGTCTCCCTTCATCGCGTCCTCGTGAACCCAGCCTCCACAGCAACATCCCCCTTCCTCATTCTTTCCGCAGCAAAATTTCATCTTCTTCCCATTCTCGAGAATCTGGCGCAAAGGCGGCCACCATGGCCCAGGGATCACCCTTGCACTCGCGACGGATTTGTCGATCGATAAGTATTTTATAATGGGGATCGCCAGCATCGGACTCTGAGAAAAGACAGCAAACACCATGAACATTAGAGTGCCATAGTAATCTCTCCCCATCTCCTCCTTCCCGAACTCGATTGCCTTTTTCGTGTCTTCGGAGTCCAACCTTCGTACAAGCTCCATAGAGTTCAACTCGTCTTCGCCGCGACTGGCACGGCTAATGGACTCGATTATGAACCGATGTTGGAGTGGGAGGGTAGCGTCTCCTTTGTGTGT
>Ga0307517_10005498_pt1 | contig 19060 bp, 5 predicted proteins | sample 23_EM_MG_FD_194515 | JGI IMG/M metagenome (GOLD analysis project Ga0307517, IMG submission 194515) | Populus trichocarpa ectomycorrhiza microbial communities from riparian zone in the Pacific Northwest, United States - 23_EM | ecosystem: Host-associated > Plants > Roots > Unclassified | place... | reverse complement strand
CCCATGTTTTGTATCTTACAGAGAGACAGGGAAGGTAAAAAAAAAAAGAAGAGAGAGTAGACAATTACATGTTGGTAAGAAGATAAGTAAACTCAGAGCCCAGAGGACAGGAGTTAAAAAAAAAAAAAAGAGTTTTGACCATGAGAGAAAGCACATACATTATTAGGATTTTATTTTATTTAAAAAAAAAACATTATATAAGTATTATAGGGATTGAGTTGTGTGTTTTTGTCTGTGTCTTTGTTGCCAAAAACAGTGAAACTCATGAAAGTTTAGGACTTTTCAGGTCATCTTCTTCAATCAAAGAGGAGTAGAGGACCCATCTTCCTCCTCCTTTTTTTTTTTAAAGCTTATTTTGCATCTCTTCGTCCACTTTCTATCTTTCCTGTTCATGGATCCCAAGGGCTCTAACTCAAAAAACCCACATGAGTTACCCACTTTCTTGACCCACACCCACCCTTCTCCTCCTCATCCTCCTCCACAACCTCATCTTCAACAACCACAACAACTCCATAGCCAAAACCAACAACAACCCAACATGGGAGACAACAAACCAGCAGAAATCAAAGACTTTCAGATTGTAGTAGCTGACAAAGAAGAGCAAAAGAAACAGTTAGCACCAAAGAGAAGCTCAAACAAAGACAGACACACAAAAGTTGAAGGTAGAGGTAGAAGGATAAGGATGCCAGCTCTTTGTGCAGCGAGAATCTTTCAATTGACAAGAGAATTGGGTCACAAATCTGATGGAGAGACAATACAGTGGCTTCTACAACAAGCTGAACCATCTATAATTGCAGCAACTGGGACTGGTACTATACCTGCATCAGCTTTAGCAGCTGCTGGCGGTGCAATTTCACAACAAGGAGCTTCTCTTTCTGCTGGTTTGCATCAAAAGATTGATGATTTAGGTGGGTCCAGTAGTAGTAGGGCCAGTTGGGCAATGTTAGGTGGCAATTTAGGGAGACCCCATCATGTTACTACTGCAGGATTATGGCCCCCAGTTGGAGGTTATGGGTTCCAGTCATCATCTAATTCCACTGGTCCATCAACAACAAATATAGGGACTGAAGCTGCTGCTGCTGGTGGTTCTAGTTATTTGCAAAAACTCGGGTTTCCAGGGTTTGACTTGCCGGGTAACAACATGGGGCCTATGAGTTTTACTTCAATTTTAGGTGGGGGTACCCAGCAGTTACCAGGATTGGAACTTGGGTTGTCACAGGACGGCCATATTGGGGTTTTGAGTCCACAAGCTTTGAATCAGATTTATCAGCAGATGGGGCATGCTAGAGTGCACCAGCAGCAGCATCAGCAACAAAATCCTTCTAAAGATGATTCACAAGGATCAGGCCAGTGATTAGTAGTTGAAGGAAATAGGCATTTTGTTGATGTTGAAAGAGAGGCTGAGTGATTTTCGTTAATGGTTTTTTGTGTTGTATAATTGATAAACAGAAAAAAAAAATGCGAGCAAAAAAAAAGAGAGATACTTTGGGAGAATTCAATAGGGACTGGATTTGGTTTGCCATTCACTTCTTCTCCACTGCCTCACTCAGGTTTTCATATACAGGTGCGTTTTTCTCTTGATTGATATTAGATTTTCTTTTTGGTGTAAATTATTGAGGTGGTTATTGACCCATTTTAATGATTTTGCTTTGATGTGGAATGTGCAGATGGGATTGTGCACAGCCAAATAGCTTGGTTTTGGGCTTAACTTCTTATTTGATTCAGAGGTGTGTTGATTATAGTGTAAGGCATCTTTAATTATTTTGTTCTTCTGTAGGTCTGGATGAAGTGGTTGAATTTGATCAGTTTGTTTGTGATATGAAACATAGAGTTTCATAGTCATACTTTTGTCTGATTTCACTTTGTATCATGCTTTGCAGAGGTGAAGCTATTAATTTTTCACATTTGGCTGTCTGCTACATGCATTTGACTTGCTGTTTTGTGTCTGTATGAAATAATATCTAGTCATCATCTTAATTATACAAAAACTTTCTGCTTTTTCTAGCTAGAAATTTGTTCCTAAAGAGCCATTTATGTCTCTCTTTGTTTCTTGAAATTTCCATCCCAGCATTCTGTTTTAATAATCTTCTTCATTACCAGGAGATTACATTAATTGTGTGTATCTGATCATGGCACACCAGTTTTTTCTTATTTTCTGTGCTGTACACCTGAGACTATAGTAGTCCCAATAAGTATTGAAATTCTCTGAAGTTGATGCATTTCGGGATCCTATTTTAACTATCTTCTTCAAGCATAGGGAATCACCTAAATTTGTGACCAACATCTGGTTACGTTTGTAAAAAGAATCCGATCCTCTTACGCTGTTTTGACCCTTTTTTTATCTGTTCACTATAACTCAAATTTATAGCTCTGACTGTAAGTTTAGAAATTCTAGCAAGTTGTTATCACTGTCACAGTCAAACTGTCAGTATGAAAAACCACCCTTTAATAGGATGGCCAATTTGGCCACGATTCTTGCAACGATGCAATGAAGGAAGTCCTCACTTCATCTGTTAATTAACCCTTCATTTTCCAACACCTCTAACCCATGTAAGCCATCCTTTTCCGGGTAAGAGAACATCTCAGAAATCAGAAGATTTTAATGTAGACAGAGTTACGAAAGCTGTGTGTGCCACCTTATCGATGCCTTGAAACTATGATTTTGCAGGCTTTGTTTTCATGATATAAATTCTAGTGAATATTGGTTTCTCAAGTTTCAAGATTTCACACCGTTATGCTTCTAGGAGCTCGTGTTTTTAGTTCATGTAGGCATAGAGTTCGCTGAGTTCTGGTTGAGGTTTATTTATGTATGGTGTCAACACTCCTTGATAGTGTCATGTATTTAAGCATTGGCAAAGTTTGAAGCAGTTTTCTCCATGTTAATAAACTTGGATTTTAGACTGTCATCAGAAAGTTTCATATAGTTAAATAAGTGTCAGCACTTGAGGATGGACAGATGAAATGTGTACATCTGTTACCTTCTACAATGGTTGAACCTCGCTATGAATTAGTTTAATTTGTGAAAATCATCTCTTTGTGATCAGTGTTCTGCTTTCAGCTTATTTATCACAATCTCCTGTTATTTCTTGTGGTACTGGACCGTTCCTCATATTGTGAAGGTTATCTACATCCTTCACCTGGTTTTAGTATATCTGTTATCTAAGGAATTTATGACCATTACTGTGTATGCAGTAGATAATCTAGAAGTCCCTGCTGTTCATAATTATTTTAATCTGTGCCTTTTTCACCTATAGTTTTGATAATCTTTTACTGTAGTTTTCTAGCGTGAAGAATTACTGCAAACATAGCAAGATGAGTCCCTAACGCAACAGTTTGCTGTTTGCGGAGAATTGTAGCTTTCCTAGGTGTAAATGGTGTTCAAATCACCAATTTTACTGGAAAGGAACCTGACAACAATTTTATAGGATGAAAATATGAATTTTAGAATTTAAAAGACTTGGTGGGAGAGAAGTGCATTAACCATATAGTGAAATGCGTCACATGAAGTAGATGTTTTTGTACATATTGTCTCTCATTTTAATGTTATTGAGGCTTGCGTACCGAGTGGGCTAGAAGTTTTTTTGTGTTTTGAAATTTCAAATCTGAGACTGATATTTAAGGCAGCGTAGTATTTATTATTGACTTCGTCCTCTCAGTCATTCCTGTGGTTGGCAATCGATTCTCTTTCCACATCTGTTCTTCTCTATGGTCTCTTTCTGCTCCGATTTCAATTTCTGCAATTACTGTCTTGTCTATTTGCTTGGTAACTCTACTGTTCAGTGATAGTATGTACATGTGTTTTTTCCAAGAGATTGACCCCGGATGCCACGAGCTATTTGATTTAACACTCAGCAGGACCTCCCACCCATTTAGCCCTAGTCTCATCAAACTCTGCAGCATCTTTCTTTCACTCAGAGATTCAAGAAATCCCTACACGATAAGCCCAGCAGAATTAGCTCACTGGTAAATTCAATTTGTGTCAAATGAAAAACCAGAGATACTTCCTTTGGATCGTCATTTGAAGTAAATTTTTTATTAAAAGAGCTGTCATTAAAAGTTTCATCTTTAAACATTCCATGTGAAGCATCTACGTTCCTGTATTTGTCTGTCATTTCGCTCTCATTTTCAGGTTGCAATCAAATGAAGTTGAGAACTTATTTGTAATGCAAGTCGGAGACAATTTAAGCTCAATGTAATTGAGAAAGCATTAGACACCATTCCTTGTTGTCAAAACATGAATTCAACTACTTTCTTTTATGCATTGGCACACAAGACATCATCTTCAGCACACGGTGTCTTATTTATTATTTCAATAACCATCCCTAATGTTGATCTCTTTTATATCGTTATTGTATGTCCGAATAACAGCCTTGAGAAATTCCATGAAAATTGACTAGGCAGAACCTAACCCTTTTCCTTGGCTGACGGGAATACATGCCGATCTGTGTTTAAAACATTCATGATGATTGCCGCCATATTTAGCTAAAGAGGATCGATGACTCAACAAAACCTGGTGAAGCAGAAAGCAGACTCAGAAAATAGCCATATCAGGAAGCGTTCACAATAATGTCCAGCGGGGCTGGTATCTTACATGAAAGGAAAGTGCCAGGTTGCATGCAGTGAGAGTATCATTTCTATAAATTTAGCATGCATGCCCTTTTGCTCCTTCGAGTTGATTCTTGCCGTTAAAGATCATTTCCCTGCTCCCTCGTATGTAATAAAAGATAAAAATTTGCAATTACATCCCGAGAGATGAATTTATGGGCATGGAGGTCGATGCCAGAAATGAGGCAGGAAAGTAGATTTTTCCCTGTCTGGCCCACTTCGAGTTGTACACAATGTCACGTGACAGGACAATCAATGCAAACACACTGCAAGACATGAATAGAAACATGACCACACATTTTACCCTTCCATGTATTGTCCGCTCCAAGTTTCAAGCACATCATGCTAGTCAGTCTCGCACATACGTTGAACAAAAAAGAAAACAAAAACTAGTCATGAACGGGGGAATCTCACCTTTGACAAAGTTATTAACAGCATCACACGCAAAAAAAAAGAGAGCCACACCATGAACAAATGTAGTGACTGTCATAAATAGCAATGCAACAGTATGTTTGCTTCTTTTCTTTTCCTTCTGTTTTGGAGAGAAGAAAATGAATCTGCACATGGGGTGTTGGCTTCTAAGTATAGCCAATAAGTATAGTGGGTGCTCTCTAATTTGGCTAGTGAAGGCATTTGGTATCTGAACAGAATCAAATTTCACCTGGGGACGGGGGCGGAGCCAAGAAATTCTGGTTGCGGAACAAATTAAAAAACTTTTTCTACGGGGCTAAAAGTTATAAATTACTAGTTTTAGGGTTAAAAGTTACCGGCCCCCGCCTCCCCCTCCGCCCAGAGAGTAGGGAATAAGACAAGTTAAGTGGTTTCGAGAGATTTAGAATGTGTTTGGTATGGTAGACAAGACTGAAGGGATAAGTAGGCATTGATCCGGATTTAATAACTATTACTATTATGTTTCATGTTTGGTAAATATGGAACAAAACAAACACCGTGCTATGAGGATAATAATACTCTTATATTTTGTCTCATTTATATAAATATAAAAATGTAATTATTTATAAATGGTGTTCAAATAATAGAAATAGCTAATCCATTGTTTGAATGTGAAATTATAAATAATGAATTTATGCTAAAAATAAATCATTTTATAATATATTATTTTTTCTTTCTTTCATAAACAAAAAAAATATTTTTTTTTCAATTTCCTATTGATTTTTGTATTTATAATTTATATAAATAAAATAATCAATTATATTAAATTCATAAACAAAAAAGATAATTTATTTATTTTCTAAATATTAGTTTTATTTATTAATACACACACATATATATAAATTAATTATTTTATATAATAGTATATTTTGGTACCTTCATATATAAGATTTTTGTTTTATTTTTCTATTTTGAAGTAATATATTCAAATGATTACTTGCGTTTGTTTATTTTTTAGAATAACTTTTGTAAAACAGATATTTTTTAACATAATAAAACTATTATTTATGTTTACAAATATTTTATTTATTTAAATAATAATTTATTTTATATATTTTTATAAATAAAATATATGGAAAAATCCAAAGTCCGAAGAGAAGAATATTTTCTAATTTAAAGAAAATGGTTATGAGTAGTTTTGGATACTTACACAAGTTTTGTCCAATTTGGAAGGACAATACAAAGAGATTATCTCTTATATTGTTCTATGTGTACACCAAGCATCTTTATAATTTTTTTTTTTTTTTTTTTTTGTGATTCGATCAAGCATAGACTCAGGATTTGTTCAATTCATTCCTAGACAATCAATTCTAGAAAATAAATTCAGTTTAAGTCGATAAAAACCTGATTTTAATTATTTTAAATAATATTATTATGATATTTTTAAAAAATATTATTTATTAACCTAAATCGACCAGGATTATCTCGTTTAACCTATGACTTAAGTTAATTCTCTAATTAGGTTTAATAATTATGATTTTTTTGTTGTTTTGTTTGTGAGGACCACCATGGCCTATCAATGAAATTAAAAATGAATAGCAATGCCAAATCAAAATGCGAATGGAATGGAGAAACTGGCAGCAATTTACCAAGGAAGAGAATTCCAAGATAAACGAAGGAAGAGCGAATTCCAAGAACCAGCTTCTGCCCCATTGGAATTTGTCCATTTTTTCCCCTGAAAGAAAAAACCAAGGAAGATGTGACACCGTGCTCCTAGAAAAGCCCAGATAAAAACATGTCACGGTGGTTCATTTATTCTAATTTTAAGGGATGTTTTGAAGTGTGGTTGAATTATATTTTTAAAAAAATTTAAATTTTTTTAATTTTTTTTATATTTTGATGTGTTGATATTAAAAATAAATTTTAAAAAATAAAAATATATTATTTTAATGCATTTCTGAGTGAAAATATTTTGAAAAATAATCTCTACCATTCTCCCAAATATACCCTAAACAGAAAGAATATATTTATCTAGTTTTCAAGGCTCGAGTCTTACCTGGTTAAGGTCTGCATTACCGAGTTATATTGGATCAATTTTAAAACAATATAGTTTTTATGATTTTTGTTGTTTTTTAAATAAAATAATATTATTTTAAATAAATAAAAATAAAATAATTTTTTAAGCGCATTTTAAATTTTTTTAAAACTTGACCAGGCTAGTTCTTGTTTAAGTTTGATTGGATTATAGGTTATGAGTTTATTTATCATGTCACACAAGTCTAAGTTTGGTTGGGTTATGGGTTTATTTATCATATCACATAAATTTAATCGGATCAACATGCAAAATGTTTTAAAAAAATCCGGTTTAGATAAGGTTTTGGTGGACTAAATTAACTCATTGATTTAATAACTTTTGGTTATAATAAATTATTTTTTTTATAACATTCCTTAGTATTTTTATCCTAAAGTAATAATATGGGGACAAAATCACTTGATTATAAGCCAAGTAGATTAAAAATCAAGACGTATTCCACAATAATACATTGGGCCTGGGAGTTTTTCTGTTGCTCATATATACGAGTCCATGATAGAAACTCCAAACATAAAAATACATTGGGCCTGGGAGTTTCTGTATTTTCTTTTAATCCTTTTCTTTTTCTACAGGAAGGATGTATGACAAATTCTATTCCAAAATTGAAGTATTTCTGCTTGTGTTAATTCAGAAAGAAATTAAATAGTTTACCTTGAAATATTTAAAAGATATTCAGAAGTGTAGAATACAAATCAAATTAGAAAGCATCATAATATATACTTGTGTAGAAAACTCCAACATGTTTAAAAATTTTAATAGCTTGTTTAGAATGTTTTGGTGATTTAATAAAAATATAAAAGGGATTATTTTGTTTAATGGAATCAAGAAGAAGGAACTAAAACAACTACCTCACAAAATACTATGGATTACAATATTTATTTCAAACAATATAGTTTATTTTTGTCGTTGAACTTTTAGACTTTCCAATTGCATCCTCTCAAGTTACAATACCATGGGTTTTTTTTTTCCTGTTTATATTTCTTCCAATTTGTGTGACCTTTCATGTCTTGGTTTTTACTTAGTATTCAGAGGTTGCTTGGTTTCTATTTAGCTATATAAAATATTAATTGGGTTTGAAAATTAAAATTAAAAAAATAGGGATCACATTTAACAAATAATAACAAAGTAAGCCACAATTAGATTTTGGCGCTAAAAAACCTCAGTATGATCCCAAGAGTTTTTGTTTTCCTATCATTTGATCCTTGTTTTTTTGAAAATTAATATTTTGATATCAAACTTTATTTTCTTCGTGTTTCAGTCATTGTATGTTAAGCGATGAGAGACAATGTCATAACAAAGTCTGAAGAGAAAGAAAATACTTAAATGATCACATTTTCACCACTAAAATGAGTTTCTCTTCTCCAAATGAGTTAAATGAGGTGATGTATTTCGATAAAAATACTAGAAAAAAATAGATCTGAATCCATTTAGTATTTTTCTAATTTGTTTGATTTTTATTTTTTTGGTGTTGCTTATGGTGTTTTTTTTCCCTGTTCTTTGATAATTTGTTATGCGAGTGGGCATGACCTCATTTTTTTTTCTATTAATTGATTCTTTAAGCTTAGATATTGCTTAATAAATCATCTTTCTTATTTTTTAAGCTTTTTAATTATTATTTTTAAAATGGTGATTGATCTTTCAAAATATTTTTTTAATTTCATAATGTTTTGAAGAGATCGATATAATTTCTTTGTAATTCTTATCCTCTCATATTTTATATAAATGAGTTATATTTTTGACATATATATAAAAATAAAAATAATTTGCTATTAGCAATAAGAAATAATTTTTAATATAAAATAAATGAGAACATGCAAGATAAAAGGGACAGAAAGTGTCAAACATTTGTGTTTGCATATCTTATTTTTTCTTTTACTAGCAAGCTTAGCTTTCCATTTTATTATTTAATCAACATTAACAACTTCTTTTTTAATTCATCATTTTATTTTACTTTACTTTTAATTTAATTTATTAATCATAAATAATATTTTTTTTAATTAAAAAATTATGATACACGAAAACACATTTATAATGAAGGTTTTTTTTTTTTCATGCTAAAAATTAACTTGATATCTTATCCACAATAGCATGGGTAGAAGGCTATACTAAATGAATCCAAATTAAGATAGGGATAAGGATGAAGATTTTTTTATTTTTTTTTCCATCATGTTATCATTGAGCATTAACGTTTCCTCAAAGCAATTCCTGGAAGAATGAATGGTTTTCTTGGCACGTTGACTTTTCAAATTTGAACGACGCTGGACCAGTCAAAATGGCAAGGCTATAAAAATAAGGCACTGTTTCTATCAAACTTTCTAGCCCTCGTTCCATTTCCACTGAAGAGAGCTGGAACCCATAGTGCCGCCACCACCACCACCACTTGTACTCGTCTTCCATGAACCAGCCCTTTGCTCTCCAAACAATCAAGACTTCTTTTGAAAATAGTCCTTACTTGGCATCAATTACTTCCCTAGTTGCCTTGTGATAAAACTCTACTCTACATCTACATCTACATCATGGGATAGCAGAAAAACATGACTTGTTTTTAGCCCCTTCAATTGCTATGAGTGCGTGTTCTTCTATATGGGAAAATATTACATGATCCAGGTTCATCTAGATCGAGATTATCTGAATATTTAATGTAATGCACCCGTTGTTGTTCATGGTTAGATGGAAGATTACTGCCCATTATTAGTTGGCTTGTAAAACCTTCAATATAAAAATAATAGATACGATTCCATTTGTGTTACTAAGGTAACATTATATGTTATATCTCAAATCTCATTATATGTTTTGAGTTTAATAATTTAAATTAGGTTAGAAAAACATAAATAGCAAATATTTAAGTTTTTTTCATTTTTTTCATGAATTAAAATATATATGTTCAATTTGAATTATAGAATTTACGTTTCTGAACATAATGAGATACGTGATGGGTCGGATTTATTGTCAATTTGAAATATAATTTATTATTTATATTTGGTTTAAACTATGTAGGATTATGTTTAAACTCACGCGAGCAAAGGGTTTTTAACCCATATTTTAGGATTTTTAAATTATATTTTGTACAAGAAGATTCATAACATCAACATATCAATATAATAATAATAATAATAATAATTTGAAGTAAAAAAATTTTAAAATTTTAAAAAGGTTTTTGAAAGATATAAACAAGCATGATTTTAATCGGGTAAATTTGCACTTGAGAATGCTGATTATAAAGATTAGTGTTGGAATTACGTCTGTTTTGTCACAAACAGTTTTGATGCAAAATCCAAGTACAATAATGAGGAGGAGGAGGAGGAACCCACCGGCCACCACCAATGCCAATAATAGAATCATCAAGCAAAATGAAAGAATCAAATGCCACTTTAGTAGTGGTAGAGTTGCCCCTCTCCACGAGGACTCCTTGTACCAATCAAAATAATGGACTATGACCGACATCAAGTGCTCGATGAAGCATGTTGTGTCCTTGCTTTCTTAATTAGCTACTCTTCTAGGTGGAGTCAAGGTCTGTTTATCTATGAAATGGTTTTAATTTGCTCATTGTAAATATACCAGTCTGGGGGTGAAAGTCTTCTCAAGACTCTATTATTATACAATCAACTTTATTTTAATACACAAATCTAGTATAAGAAAATCCACATGCAATTTGGCAATATTTAACTATATATTACACATCAATTTCACATCAATTTGGCAATATTTAACCATATATTTATTTTATTTTTATTTCATTTTTTTTAGTTTAACGTGGGTGTCCGGGCCAGCTTGCGCGCACCTCGACTAATCCCACGGGTTTTGAAGTTAACAACCATGTAAGCCTCCAGTGGCTATCATATGAGCAACTATATGGCTCGAACCTGAGACCACAAAGAGAACAAACCTCTTGATCCCAAGGTTTTACTACTGGACCATCATTTTAGATGGTTTTAACCATATATTTATTACACATATAGCTCAAGGGAGACAAGCTGTACACATCAATTTCTTTTTATATAATTTTTTTAAAAAAATTTGATTTACAAAGATAACTTGTTAGCCAAGTTGCACACTAGTTTTTTGTTTTTTTTAATCTCTACTAAGGAAGCTTCCTGTCTATTAGCCAATTAAAGCCAACCTTTTTTTTTTAATTTTATTTTGGTAAAGATCAGAAAAAGGGCAGGACACCGTATTATTCTAATATTTCAGCTTACGCCCCATACCTTGTTGGTGAAGAAAAGACGAGTATTTTAGATTTGTGTCACTATGCTTATATCTAACTATAATCCTAAGTCATAGTATACATGTTCTTTTGAACCAAGATCACATTATCCACTTCATGTTCAAGATTGTATGGAATATTGCAGATATTTTACCTTAGTTAAAGAGTTCCTGGAGACATTAAAAGAGAGTTTGTTTTAATTTGTGGAGATGGGTGTTTGAGAGTGTGGTTACAGTTGTTTTTCCCTCGAAAAAGTATTAAAATAATATTTTTTTAATTTTTAAAAATTATTTTTGATATCAACACATCAAAATGATCTCAAAACACTAAAAAAAAATATTAATTCGAAGCGAAGAAAAAAAATTAAAAAAAATTAAATTTTTTCAAAAGTGATTTTGAAATGCAAAAATAAGCAGAGCCATCGATGTCTTTTTTAAAATGCTTTTCAAACTATTTTTTTAATCTAAAAACATATTAAATTAATGTTGTTTAGGATTTTCTCGATGATTTTGACATGATAATGTTAAAAAAATCAATTTAATATGTTTTTAATTAAAAATTATTTTTTAAAAATACTCTACACCGTATTACCAGTAAGACGTTAATATTGACAATACCACAGTGGACAAACTTGTACATGACTTGCTTATAAGAAAATCACTAAAATCAAAATAGATTGGTACGTAGTTATTGCAATTTGGCAAATGTCAACTTCATTAATTTACAAAGTATCAAGAGCAATAATAATCTTGGTGTTTAATTCCCACAAAGTCGCAACTTTTATTTTTGAACATGAACGGATATCACTTGCACAAGAGTTTAAGTGGTCTTTCAAGTTTTTATCACAGGCGACTTTGATTGGTCCTTCGCCTTTCTTTGCTTTGGACTCCAAACCTGACCCTTGACGGAGAGAAAAAGCTTCAACTTTCCCAGCTGTTCCGAACTCCAACAACAATGGGAACATGTCGATTGCACGTCGTTTGATAGTGACCAGAAAAACGTAAACATGCTTCCTTTGGATCGCTGTCTTAACAAGTCAATCCTGGACTCTCAAGGCATGACGTCGTTTTTGCGAATAATTCTACATATGTTTTAATTAAAAAAGAAAAAGAAAAAAAACCTTATCCAAGTGGCACTTTCAACGTGTACAGTATGCACTTGGCCAAATGTGCGATCCAAGGAAGGTCTGGCTAAAGATAAAACCCTAAGAAAAAAGAATCTGCAAAAAGGGCATAAATTGTCTCCATCACAATGCATAATTCACTGGGATTCATTCACATCTTAAGCCCGCCAACTTGGACCTTGCCTATATTATATTCCACAATGGGACCTCCATTTTGGTGTTAGGCCGCCAAGATCAGCCGTGGATTCTATTAAACTATATACCTATCATTGTACATGGGTCCCTCTTGGGCGGCTCCTCCATCGTATATGAGGAGGATCAATCCCTTGATGTTCCAAAGCAGCCTCTCAAAAGATCTCCTTTATTCCCACCAAATACCCTAATCCTTTTATCCAGATATTTCTACACAGCTGGAGGGTGCTGCTTCTTGATAATTGACCCGTGAGAAGACCTGATCAGAAAGGCATGGGGATAAAATAAAATAAAATAAAATAAAATAGGAGGAAGAAATTGCGTTATTACCAAATCAATTTGATCCATTGAGGATATGAATTCGCAAGGCACCCCATTAGGCATTAATTAAGGGTATTGATTCATATGCTCTAAAATGTCAATCCATGTGATAGCATTCAGAAATCCATTAGACAAGTTGCTGCAGACCACTTTTTAATGCGTGAAAATTAAAATAATTGTTCAACACAAAAAAAAATAAAAAATAAAAGTGCAAGATCTGCAAATATGTTTTCTAGAAAAAAGAGAGAGTAAAGAATAAATATTAATTTATTTAAAAAAATTAAAAATATAATATATTAGATCGATCCAAGTTAACTCAAGTTCAATTATCAAATACACAATCAAGGTTATCAAAATGACTTGGTTTAGTAACGTTGTTTTTTTTAAATAATATTTTATTTTATTATATAATAATAAAAATAAAAAATTCAATAATATTTTAAGGATGACGTGTAAAAACTTTCCAACACTTAAAAAAACAAAAACTAGCTAAAAGTTCAATAATATTTTAATAAATAACACTAATTAATTCAAGAAATTAATAAAGCAATACACAAACACACACACTAAATAAACTTATTAAAAGGGTTAAAATATAAAAAAAATAAAATAAGGGTAAAGAAGGGCAGGCAAAAAGGCCTGAAGGCCCACCATGCTTGACCCAATGAAAATCAAGCTCGGCGTGCAAGCTTCAACTATTATTATTATTATTATTATTATTATTATTAGAAATTAATAAATCAATATATATAATTTTACATTAAATAAACTTTAAAGGGTTAAAGTATATAAAAATAAAATAAAGGCAAAGAAAGCAGACACGAAAGCCTAGAGGCCCAACATGCTTAGCTCAATGAAAATCAAGCTCGATGTATGAGCTTCAATTATTATTATTATTATTTTTTATAAGGGGTGTATGACATGTCGTTTGACCATGTTTTTCTTTATAAAAGAAATCAAGTGATGCATCGTCTACTGTACCAAGATTTCGGCGATCAAAAGTAGCCGAGAAATTAAGGTAAGAAGTTCAATAATATTTTAATAAATAACACTAATTAATTCAAGAAATTAATAAAGCAATACACACACACACTAAATAAACTTATTAAAAGGGTTAAAATATATAAAAATAAAATAAGGACAAAGAAGGGTCAGGCAAAAAGGCCTGAAGGCCCACCATGCTTGGCCCAATGAAAATAAAGCTCAACGTGCAAGCTTCAACTATTATTATTATTATTATTATTATTATTATTAGAAATTAATAAATCAATACATATAATTTTACACTAAATAAACTTAAAAGGGTTAAAGTATATAAAAATAAAATAAAAGCAAAGAAGGACTAGACACGAAAGCCTAGAGGCCCAACATGCTTAGCTTAATGAAAATCGAGCTCGACGTACGAGCTTCAATTATTATTATTATTATAAAGGGTGGATGACATGTCGTTTGACCATGTTTTTCTTTATAAAAAAAATCAAGTGATGCATCGTCTACTGTACCTAGATTTCGGCGATCAGAAGTAGTCGAGAAATTAGAGTAAGGTGTTTTATACCTAAAAATCCATTTCTCAACCATTCTTTAACCCAAAAACACTTAAAAAGAAATACTTTAAAGACCTAAACAAACCTGTTTATGCCTTCAAATAACCTAAAAAATGGTCAAAAAATAAAAAAATCAACTTGAAACCTAAAATCTTGTTGAGGCCAAATATACTCTCTCAGGAAATTGCAAGGTAAACACAACATCGTAGTAGAACTACTCTCATCAAACAAAATTATTTGACACCAAAATCAACTATTTTGGTGGTAAGAATCGGTGTCAACCAATGATTTTGTCTTTCTACCATTAGAAACCAACTACTCTTTCTCATATTTCTTAAACTAGAAACTGAAAAATGATGAAAATAAAGTTTTGTATCAAAATAAAGTTTTGTATCAAAATAAAATTTCAAAAACTAAAAGAATTGAAGAGTTGGAAATCAAACATATAAAGGATTAAAGTGAACTTTTCTTGTTAATTTTGAAAGTGCCACATATTTTTCCTTTTTTTTACTTTGGCTCTCTTTCTTTCAATCTTGCCCTTCATTAACTAATTAGAAGCAATTGGTCATCAATTTAGCCACAAAGAAACTTAATTGAAGAGAAACAAAATTCAAGAATTAAAAAAAAAAGTTACTAGTTGAATCCATAGTGATTCAAGGCATTTGTATAATGCATGCGCAAAATAGAGATCTCTTTTAGTTTTTTCTTTAATGTATATTATCCAGAAAAAAATATTGTTTTTGATGGGTTAGGCAAATCCTCATGGGGTAGGAATTTTATATTGTCTTTGTCATCTACATATTCAATAACTACCAAACTGTTACAATTAAATTTAATTGGAACTCACCTTATTGTTTTTGTTTTTTTCTTTTTTTAAAAAAACAAAGAAATAAAGTAGATATTGAATTAGACCTAAGAACATTATTGATATAATATCAGATAGAAAAGAAATAGAAATGTGTTTGATTGAGGAGACAAATATGGAGGCATAAAATAAATATATTTCTAGGACAATTTTGTATTGAATTTCATTTTCAAAACAAAAGTATAAGGAGACATGTTCCCTCTATTTTTATTGTTTTCACCTCTTTTATCTTAAAATAGTAACTAAACATTATCATTAAGAAAATTCAAAAAAGAAGTAATGAAAATAATGAAGGAGAATATTTCATTGCTATTTACATATGGAAATTACGACGGAAATTTTTTCATCAGTAATTTCTAATGGAAACAGTGATGGAATAAAAAAAATAAAAAATATTTTGTCAGCATTTCTAATGTATCAATTTTCATTGATGATTTTAAAAGGAATCAAAACCCTATAATCCTCTCTTCTTCTTTTTCTTTCTCTCCGACAATACAAGTGGGATCTTGAGAAGTTGCCTGGTATGCCATCTTTTTTCAAAAAAAAATTAATATTGAATTTATAACTTGAATCTAATCAATTTATTTACTTATGTCTTTTTTTTTTGCTTGTATTGGGGATTAATAATGAAACATATGGATTGTTTTATGCTTATTATGCTTGGAATGTGGTTGCGTTGCATTGTTAGGCTTTGTTGTTTAAGTTACATAATTAAAATTTTGATTTGGGAAGTAATCGAGTGTTGGTGGTGTTTGCTTGGCCAGCTAGTTTGATTTTTTTCTATATATATTTTTTATTGAGATAGAGTCTTATGATTTTAGTTATAAACAGAGAGAAAAAAAAAAAAGAGAAGAGAAGTACTTAAATTGGGTTGTGTTAGAGAAAGGAAGACTTATCATGCTTAAGTAATAATACTTGTTGTTGAATGTTGAGTGGGTTAAGTATTTACATAAACCCTATAGATTCCATAATAAAATATTATGTTTGAAGTTTTGATACTCATATTCATGTCATTTTATTTCAATACAAGTGAAATTGAAATTTTAATTTGGGTTTTATGTAATTTTTATTTACTGATTTTTACCTCTCTGTGTGTTTGTTTGGCTACTTAAGCTTTGAATTTGATTCTTATTTTTTTTATTGAGTTGATTTTGATGTTATATACAATGTTGACAGATTGATTGATTTATTTTGATTGTCAAAGCTTTAGTTTGAGGTTAATTATATATTTCTGTTGGTTTTGTATTTCTTGCAATGCAAAACATTAATAGTATTGGTTATGAATTTATTATTTGTTTGTTTTTTCAAAAGACGAGAGTTAGACGAAGAAAAATTATTTATCTTTTCCTTTTTAATTTTTAGAAGGTTATTACAAGTGATGGACCCGATAAAGATCAGCTTTATAGTTTGTCTATGGCATCATCCCGAGAATCTAGAGAGGATTGCATTGTTTCAATTGTAGACATACCACATTCCAGACCAAGCTATAAATCATAGAATTTGATGAGATTGTCTAGAAAAGTTTCATGAATAGCTGTCAATTGAGATGCAGAATATGTGAGCATAAATTAGAGCAAAACTCCAACATGAAAATAGGATGCATTGAGGTCAAATAAGTGTGGCTATAAGTATCTATTTTCCTTCCCCTCCTATACCTTTTAGTTCAGAATATTTTCCTCCCCCTTCCTCTCCACCTTCTTAGGAATCTTAATGTGTTGTTCATATTTACATTTGTTGAAAAATAATGTTTATGGTATTACTTTTATCTTATTATTGTGAACTATTTTAATTAATTTATAAAATTTGTACAAGTAATTTTTTAGAAATGCATTTTTGTTATGGTTGTGGTTTACTATGAACTATCTCATTATTGTGGTTAGGGATCATAAGAGACAACTAAAAAAAATTACAATATTTGATGGACTCGTCAATGGAAAGACAATTATATTCGTGATTCTCTTGATATTTCCATTGGAAATCTCACACCAGTTTCGAAACCTTTTAAAAAATTTACAGAACAAGTAGCAACTTACAAACAAAATAGCCGGGAAAAATATATGTTAGGAAAATAAATGGTAATGAAATTGCCGACAAAATGAAAAGCCCGACGAGATACTTTTCAACGACGGTGTTCCATCGTTGATTCCGTTGCATTTTTCAATGTCGATGGAATCTACATTATACATCGATGATATATTTCGTCAGCTTTTTCTAATTTTCTAATAGTATATCCAATAATTTTAGTTAAATAATTATAGTGTTCACGTGCTCCAAATACCTTTTCTTTTAGATTCTAAACAAATCATTCAATATATTTTTCCAACTCTTTTTTATAGATTTGAACCTAAGTAAATAATATAAGAGATAATTCCACTAACTTCAAGAAAAGGTCTATGAATTTCAGTTTAAATATCATAAAAAAAAGTCTAGGATATTTATGAGATACACTAATAAACACTTACAAGAAGTTTTTTTTTTTCCAAGGAGGGATAATGTTACTAAAATTATTTTCCAGGCCATTTGATGTAAATAAGATAGTATATGATAATGGGTGCTTACTATGGTTACCCATAATGACTTGAGAAAAGTTTATGATTCACTAATTATAATGTTTTTCAGTTTGTAATCATGTGAATTATTCCTTTTCACTATTTAAATAATACCTTTTCTTCTTCTCTAAGATAGAATTTCTTTATTGAAATTATATTATTCATGAATATGATAACTATACTTAAAAAAAAAACATTTCTTATTCATACCTATTTTTTATATTGTTAATGGGTAAAATATTAAATTAAAAAAAATTAATATAACTCAACATAGTAATTTAAAATTATATTGTATAGATAAAAAATCATAAATATTTATCATAATAAAATGTTAAATGCAAATCTCTCGTGATTTTTAGAGAAAAAGGAAAACTTTAAAACACCGTTATATGCTACGAGGAAAGTTAGACAGTTGGAGGCATATAAATAACGTGGGCCTAAACCAGGCGGTCACGCTGGAATTGCCGCCAAAATAACCGGCAAAAACACCCACCCAACTTGCACTCGCCACGTGCTCTCTAACCACGTCACCATCTCGTCGTACGGACAGAAACACTCACTTCCTTGATTAAGAAAAATGATGTCATTAATTATTGTAAGACCCAGAAAAATAAAAAACAAACGCCACGCACACAGTAACAGTTAACGAAAGTAACAGCACTTCGCAGAAGTAACAGCACGCCACGCAGACAGTATAAGGATGGTTTTTATTTAGTAATATATTAAAATAATATTTTTATTTTATTTTTTAAAATTTATTTTAATATCAGTATAAAAAAATCTAAAAATATTAAAAAAAAATAAAAAAAAAAATCTTAAATATTTTAAAAACACAGTGACACCACTAAAACAAATAGCTCCGAGTTCTCAGCCTCTCTGACCGCGGGCAGCAGGAAGCCGTTAATTTACCCAATAAGAAACGGACACGTCGTTTAAATAGTAATCCGGGAAAAAAAATAAACGGTCATAAAAGATAGTTAAAAAGGAAGGTCGTCACCCTGATGGCTAGAATTCTCTCTCTCTCTATCTATTTCCAGCTCAGGTCTGGTTTTTTTTTTTTCCTTGGATATTGGAGGAACATATTTCTGTAGTTTTTTCTTAAAGGTTTTCTTGTTGGGTTAAGCTTGAAATTGTTTTTCTTATAGATTGAGGGTTGTGTTTTTTTTTTATTTAAT
>Ga0307517_10005497_pt1 | contig 19063 bp, 8 predicted proteins | sample 23_EM_MG_FD_194515 | JGI IMG/M metagenome (GOLD analysis project Ga0307517, IMG submission 194515) | Populus trichocarpa ectomycorrhiza microbial communities from riparian zone in the Pacific Northwest, United States - 23_EM | ecosystem: Host-associated > Plants > Roots > Unclassified | place... | reverse complement strand
TTTTTTTAATTAAGATTTCAAAATAAAAAAAAAACTTATAGTGAGGTACATTTAAAATCATAACGTTTTTGAATTAATTAATTAATTTTAAAATTGTGACTGACATAATAACATAATTTTAATTATACTTTATTGCGATAAGCTTGGAATATAAAAAAGGTGTATTAGAGCGTGTTAATAATTTAAAGTATTTTTTGCTTGAAAATATATTAAATTTTTTTTTTTAAAAAAATTATTCTTAACACCAGCACATCAAAATAATATAAAAATATTAAAAATAATTTTAAACAAAAATAAATTTAAATTTTTGCAAAATGCGGTTTCAGTCGTCTTCCCAAACACTATCTAAGATGCTGTTTGGAACACAGTTTTAAACGGAGTTTCATAAAAATTTAAATTTTTTTTATTTAAAATTATTTCTTTTATATTTTTAGATTATTGTAATGTGTTGATGTTAAAAATAATTTTAATAAAAAAATAATTTTAATATATTTATAAATAAAAAAATATTTTAACGATAACAAAACTAACTGTTGAATTGAATTGTTAACCAGATGACTATATTATGATATAAATGGGCTTGAACTATAGTACTGTAGGCTTGTTTGAGCCCACATGAATATTGGGCCATGTACTCGAGTTCCAGTGAATTAATCAGGCCTTCTTTCTTTCTTTCTTACTTTAAAACTGTGGGCTAGTTTAGACTTTAGAGATAGTTCGTTCACAGTTTAGCTAGACATACACTATTCCGGTCAAGCTAGAGGAATTGCACGAGATTTTCCTGAAAGCTTATGAATTTATTGTCATTGGTACGGCGTTGCCTTGCTGGAGTCCAGCAAAAGACATAATGTGGGCGTTGTTTGTAATTTGGCTAGGGCATTCCCGTTTGTTATTGTGTTCTAAATGGCAGTAAGGAAAAGTTTAAGTTTTTTTCATTTAAAATTATTATTATTATTATTATTTAGATTATTTTAATATGCTAATATTAAAAAAAAAGACTTTTAAAAACAATTGTTGTTACTGTATAAAACATTTAAAGATTATAGCTATTTGGGTTATTTCAGAATCAATTTCTTTTGGATCCATGCCTAGGTGGCAAGGTCGCTAGCAGCTTCTAACTTTCTGTTGGTTATAGTTGGTCGTTTCCTTCCTGCCATGTAAAAAGAGAAGGAAAACCGTGTCCTGCAGATCAGCAAGGCCTCATCCGAGGCAAAATCTATTCATTTGGGAGGCTTTGGCCCCTGTAATGTATACGGGAAGCGCAAATTTATATTGAAAACAACATAAAAAAAACATTTTCATGAGCCCATGTTTTTATGTCCTTCTGCCAAATGTTCTGGCTTCGAGGGAATGTCCAATGAAGGAAACCTCTTTTGATCTTCTTCAACATAACAAAAGAGACAGCTATCCATGATTTTTCTGATTTTTTTTTTCATGGGAACCAAATTAACATTAATGAACGTAAAAATGTCTACGGAGCCGTCCAAATAGGCAAAGTTGCCGAGACATGTTCTGCATCTCTTACATATTGGTCCCACCTTCCCCTACTCTGTTCTCTTTCATCAAAAACACAGTTGACCTTGAACCACCACATGCTTCCTTCATTCCTCTCAAGGCTACAAACACAGCCGCCTTTCCAAGAACAAATTTTCCCATGTAAACCAGTCATTTCTTGACAACTTGTAATATAAAACAAAGACCACCCTCTTTTATCAGCTCAATCTTTGCCGTTCTCCTCTCTAATTGTCAGAAGATGAACTTGAACATAGCCAAACATCTTGAACTACCATAAATTTTCAAGCTTTATCAACCTTTTCATGTCTTTTCAATTCACATAGCTTCACTTCAATGCCAAAAATGGGCTTAAAGAAGCTCAAAATCTGCACTTCTTGGTCAATGCTAATCTGGGTCGTTGTAGTTTTGAGTTTACAGCATTTAGTCAGGTGTCAAGATGTGGGGGACTACAATGAAATTGACAATCCTGCAGTTCTTCCACTCATTACACAGCTTGTTTATAGCAGGATGTCAAATCTGACAGCAGTTATTAGCAGGGATATCAGCAACCGATCTACTTTCTGTATCAAAGACCCGTAAGTTACTACCTTTACTGGTATATTTTTGTTCAAGAGAAAAATTTACAGCGACCCTTCTTTTCTTGTGTTGTTTTGGATTCTGGGTTGTCAGTGAATCATGTTAGCAATGTTAAATGCTTTGAATTGTACTTGATCTAGCGTTTCCTTTTGTTTTCTTGGGTTACTAATGTTGGAAATTTGAGAACTTGTAGCCTTTTTCTTTTTAATTTATTTTCTGAGATTTCTCAGTCTTGAATGATAATGCTGGTATGACTTCTGGAGGCATCACAAAAGTGAAACGGGGAACTAGCTATAGCTAAATCCTGTGCTGCTTTCTGTTATCTCGGGTTATTGGTCTCAAGCTACATATGTTTTATGCCTGATCTCCTCCATTTGATGTGTCTGTCCATTTTGTACCGTGGAGTTAAGTTGAAAGCTTAATTTGTTTCAGGGAAGATGATTGGAACCAGGCATTCAATTTTTCTTCCAATTTGGATTTCTTGACGAAATGCATTCAAAAGACTGGAGGTATACAAGTACTTGGATGAGAAATAGAAGGCCTAAAGTACTTTGCTTACAATTAGTCCTTTATTTTCATGAGTTGCAATTCTTTCTTGCTGAAAAAATGGAGAAAAAAAATAAAGAGAAGAATTTCTTGTCTGTGTATTGTTTTCCTTTTTCGTTATACCATGTTACTCCTAGTTTAAAGCAATTTAATTGGTAATGTACATGTTCTGGACCTTATGGTGTATTTAATTTGTTCAACAGGAGATATCACACGGCGGATATGCACAGCAGCAGAAATGAAATTCTACTTCAACAATTTCTTTCAGCCTTCAAGCATTGATAATTATTTGAAACCTAACAAGAACTGCAATTTAACCTCGTGGGTTTCTGGTTGCGAGCCAGGATGGGCTTGCAGTATTGGTCCAAATCAGCCAGTTGACCTTGAAAATTCAAAGGAAATCCCTGCAAGAACTCGCAGCTGTCAGGCTTGCTGTGAAGGTTTCTTCTGTCCCCATGGTCTTACCTGCATGATACGTAAGTATTAGAGAATCATGTTAATTATTTCTTGCGAGTAACTTTCAGATGAGAACCCTCAAAGTTCTAATTCTAATTAACTCTATTAGGAAACTCCATGAGTTATCAATTGCTTTTCTTATTTCATACTTACTATCCGTTCCCCTGGAAACAAAAACTTGAAGTGTGATGTTTTTTCACTTTATTTTACTTGTATCACTTGAAGAAATGGAAGAAGAACTGTTATAGTATTCAGTTCTCTCCTTCAAAGTGTACCACCTTGGTTTAATTTCTTGGTGTAACTTTACTTCTCTTGAGAATCAAGTGTTACTTCATTAATCTTTATCTAAAATTATACTCTCTGGTTTATCCCTGACATTTTTCATTTGTTCCGAATTGGGATCTTGTGCTTTGAAGCTTGCCCGCTAGGTTCTCACTGTCCACTTTCAAGACTCAATAGGGCAACTGGAGTATGTGAACCGTAAGTTTGGATTCCAGCTCGATATTGTTACTCTACTCTTTGGATCTGAATTGCTTATAGGCTATAATGCATATACACTATGTATGGTTTTGCAGGTACAGTTATCAACTACCTCCAGGACAGCAAAACCATACCTGTGGAGGAGCAAACATATGGGCTGATGTTGGCAGTAGTAGTGAAATATTCTGTTCAGCTGGGTCATACTGTCCAACTACGGTCCAGAAAAATTCTTGCAGTAGTGGGTATTACTTTTTGACCAAAACTTGCTTAACAACCTATTGTTTCTTGCTGCAAACTATCTCATAATGTGTTAACAATCAAGTTGTAATATTTCAATTGACATATAGTTTTTATGATAATTTAAACTCTTGGAGGTCACCTTTCTGTTCTTTTTTTCTGATGGGATGCGTGTTTTCATCATTTTTCAGACATTACTGCAGGATGGGATCTACATCTGAGACACGTAAGGATTTTCTTTATTATTATCAGTCTTTAATCATTCTTGTTGTTGTGAATTTGTTTACTGTGACATCTATGTTAACTGAATTTATATATTCAGGATTTGTATTCTTGCTATTGTAGACTATTCTGTTTCTATGACTCCAATATTGCTTTTCACCTCTCCTTTATTGATGGTCTTGACCTTTGCCAACTGACTTGCAGCCTGCTTCAAGTTGACTTCATGTAATGCAAACTCCCCAAGTCAAAATATTCATGCCTATGGGATTATGTTAATAGTAAGTTATCTCACTTTACATTAAAATCTATCTCATACTTGTTCTTTATGTTCCAAATGTTAACCTAATTAATAACTCATGACCTGTTTATGCTTCCTGAACATCTTACAATATTCTTCGTTTTGTTCATGAATTCTAACGATGCATTCCTCTCAGGAAAAGTAGCTAGCTAATAGAGATGAAAACTTTATTTGCTTATGCAGGCTGCTTTGACTACTCTGCTACTTATTATTTACAACTGTTCTGATCAAGTTCTCACCACTCGAGAGAGAAGATTAGCCAAATCCAGGGAAGCAGCGGCAAGAAGTGCAAGAGAAACAGCACGAGCACATCAAAGGTGGAAAGCTGCTAAAGATGCTGCTAAGAAGCATGCAAGTGGATTGCAAGCTCATTTCTCACGAACATTTTCTCGTAAGAAATATGTCACGCATCCTGAGCAACTTAAGATTTTGGATCAAGCTAAATCTGAAATAGATGAAGATTTGTATCCTACAAGCTCAAATGCTTCGATTACATCTCTGGCTTCACCTGCACCATCAAAAGGAAAGAAAAAGGAACCCAATGACCTTATGCAGATTATGCATGAAATTGAAGATGACCCTGGTAGCTATGAGGGGATCAGTCTTGAATTTGAAGATCCAAATACTAAGAGACATATGCCAAAGGGAAAAGAAATGAATACGCATAGCCAAATTTTCAAGTATGCATATGCTCAGATTGAGAAAGAGAAAGCTATGCAGCAACAAAACAAGGATCTCACATTCTCAGGAGTAGTTTCATTGGCCACCAATACCGAAATCAAGAAAAGGCCTCTAATTGAGATTTCATTCAAAGACCTAACCCTTACTTTGAAAGCCAAAAACAAGCATCTATTAAGGTGTGTAACAGGCAAAATCAAGCCTGGCCGTATTACAGCTGTAATGGGTCCATCAGGAGCTGGGAAGACAACCTTTCTTTCTGCTCTTGCAGGAAAAGCAATTGGATGCAGGATGACTGGTTTGATTCTTATCAATGGGAAAAATGAATCCATCCACTCATATAAGAAAATTATTGGTTTTGTTCCACAAGATGATATTGTGCATGGAAACTTGACAGTTGAAGAGAACCTCTGGTTCAGTGCACATTGCAGGTATTCCACATTTTGACTCTGACACATTTCAACATTAGTTTTTATCTCATTTTTTCATATGAATTTTTTGTCATGTATTATTTAGCAAGTTTCTGTATAATAAATTAATTTCAAACAATAATTAAAAAGTTCATCACCAATAAGTAACAGTGTATTGGACACAAGACAGGTGCAATTGAGTTTATGACTAGGTGTCCGAATAAGAAAATGCTACATTTTGATAGAGGAATTAAGACAAATAATCCAATAGGAATAAGTATGTAAAGCATAATTACTTCTGGTCAATAGGAAAGGTAAATATCCAGCAAATGAATAAGGCTCCTATTGCTCCACATCTAAGTGAAACCACACTCACCAAGTGTTCCCTACATGTAAAGGCTTTAACCTCCTTGCTTTATTGGGCATTGTTTACTTAAGTCTACCATATGCTTGGTTTTGAATTATGTCTTCCGATGCTCAAGTATGGCTCTTGGAGAATTCGAGTATTGCCAATAAATGGGGTCAGTTTCTTAGTGAATTTGAAGTGAAAGGCCAGAAGCTTTTTTTTAATAAAAAGGATAACATGCTTGCATGCCTGCATATTGGTTTTGCCAATACATATGCATGCCTGCATGCATGTTTGTGTTGCTCTTTCCTCCATTTCTTTCAATATCATGCTCTTCAAATTTGTTCCTCAATGTTCCAGATAAGATTTTTGTATGGGTATGCATAAAAAAGAAACAATAAAAATGTGTGTGTGTGTGTGTGTAGGGTTGTTTTACTATGAATCATGACTTGGAGCTAATGCTCTTTCTTCTGTGGAACTTTTCTGCCTTACCTTTTACTCGTGCATTCCTCATGATGATTTCTGTACAATCCTCCCTAACCAACCTTTTCTTTTCTTTTTTTCTGTGCAATCCACTCCTGGTTACTGAAGACTATCTGCTTTCATGCCAAAACCAGATAAAGTTCTGATTGTTGAAAGAGTTATTGAGTCTTTAGGTCTACAATCAGTACGGGACTCTATGGTAGGAACAGTGGAGAAGCGAGGAATTTCTGGAGGCCAGAGGAAGCGAGTAAATGTTGGACTGGAAATGGTCATGGAACCTTCACTTTTGATCTTAGATGAGCCCACATCTGGTCTGGACAGTGCATCCTCTCAGCTTCTTCTTAGAGCACTTCGGCGTGAAGCTCTTGAAGGGGTAAACATCTGCATGGTTGTTCACCAACCAAGGTAACTATTATGATAACTTGTCTGTATTTTTGAAGATCTTTAATCTTTAAGTTGTAGTTTAAATTTGCTATGCATTCCTATGGTTACACAGTACCGTATTAATGAGGAAAACCAGGTGCAAGGACATTAATAAACATCTCATGCAGTATGCTTGTGGTTTTTAAGGTGACCTAATTTTTATCCAAGCAATATAACTTGTCACACTGTTAAATAGGAAGCCAACTCTAAAAAACTAAAATTTGATGAGATATGCAATGGAAGTAAGGCAACAGGCAAATAAGAAGACAATCATTTACAAGAAAAATTGAGAGAGAATTCTATCAACCAAGAAAAATTTTAGACTCTATTTCTTCCAATGCAAATCCATACTTTGATCTAATCTGAATGTGGGGGCTTCAAAATTTTAGTATTTTCTTAACTAATGGGTAGAACTTCTGCTTCAGCTATGCCTTGTTCAAAATGTTCGATGACTTGGTACTTCTTGCAAAAGGTGGCCTTATTGTCTATCATGGTCCAGTGAAGAAGGTTGAAGAATACTTTGCAGGCCTTGGGATTCGTGTCCCAGAGCGTGTTAATCCTCCTGACCACTATATTGACATTTTGGAGGGTATAGTGACATCAAATGCGAGCTCAGGTGTGAATTATAAGGAACTTCCTCTTAGATGGATGCATCATAATGGATACCCCATGCCTCCAGATATGCAAAAGTATGCTGCTGGACTTGTTATGTCACCTGTGGAAGCAAATCCAGATCTGAGATCAAATCCTACTGACACTGGAATGGGGGAACAGTCTTTTGCTGGGGAATTATGGCAAGATGTTAAGAGTAATGTGGAGTTGCATCGGGATAAGATACGACACAATTTTTTGAAGTCCAGTGATTTATCATATCGGAGAACTCCAGGAGTATTCCAGCAATACAGATACTTCCTTGGCAGGTAAGTTCCAAGTGATTTGTGACCTTTTCAGGTGTTTCTGAATATATAATATTCACAGAAAGCTTCATATTAGCTGAAGTAAGCATGTTAAATGCATCCTACACATTTTCAATTACTATTTCTTTTTGGGGTAGAGGTGCATCAGTGCATTTGAATTATTTATTATGTGAAAGATGTCAGTTCTTGTGGACAACCCTGATAATGAAGTCACTGGCATGATTTTCTTTTGAAAGATTTGCTTAATGTTTTAGCTCATCCTGTTGGATTATTTCTAGGAGAAATGGTAGGCTCTGATCTGGAAACTCCCAAGAAGAATATTTATAGAATATGTTTCAATCCATAATGACTTCCTATTTTCACTTCCAAAATGCTAACTGCAGCCTACATTATATTTAAGCATTTATCGAGTGAATAATTAAACTCCAGTGCTTTTGCCCCTGGAAAGGGAAAATATGATTTAACCTTCACTGATGAAATGTGAGTAACCATTTCTGCATTCTGCTTCTATTCTTACTCTTGATCTTCACAATCAACAGGATTTCTAAACAGAGACTAAGGGAAGCTAAAATCCAAGCAGCAGATTATCTGATCTTATTTCTTGCTGGAGCCTGCCTAGGATCAATTACAAAACCTAGCGATCAAACTTTCGGGGCTACTGGTTATGCACATTCCATTATTGCAGTTTGTGAGTAGGAAAAACTCAGTTACTCTAGCTGTGAGGTTTTTTTTTTTTTTAATTTTTTTCTATTCTTGGTTTATAAGGGCAGGAGTTTAAATTTCTTGAAAGATCTTTGACTTGGTTTTGCCTCTAGCTAACTCTCAGTTGACTCTAGTATGGTTACTTGTAGGACATAAAACAAACAGCAGTAATCGATATATCATTTTCATGCACATTTTCCTAACCATTACTCTTATTACTGATTTCAGCTCTCCTTTGCAAGATAGCGGCTTTAAGAACATTTTCTCTTGAGAAGTTACAGTACTGGAGAGAGAGTGCCTCTGGCATGAGCAGTGTAGCTTACTTTCTTGCCAAGGATACATTTGACCATTTTAATACAGTGGTCAAGCCAGTGGTTTACCTCTCTATGTTCTATTTCTTCACCAACCCAAGATCTTCCTTCGCCGATAATTACATTGTCATGCTGTGTCTTGTCTACTGTGTAACTGGAATAGCCTATGTACTGGCCATCTTTTTTGAACCAGGTCCAGCCCAGCTGGTGAGTGAAGGTGCTTTAGCTAATTTCCACTTCACAGGTCATCTGTTTTTACTGACAAGTTTCTTTCTTGCAGTGGTCAGTTCTTCTTCCGGTTGTTTTGACTCTCATTGCATCACAACCAAACAAAAGTGAAGTTTTGAAGTTTGTAGCCAAGCTGTGCTATCCTAATTGGGCTTTGGAAGCGTTTGTGATTGCAAATGCTGAGAGGTATGACAATCGCCTTTGCTAAAGTAATTTGCAAATGCATGTTGTGTACTTTTTTATCGTTACTGATGACTTGATGAGACAAACCCTAACCCTGTTCCTTTTCCTACTCAGGTACTATGGAGTGTGGTTGATTACTCGTTGTGGTTCTCTAATGAAAACCGGTTATAATCTTCATTATTGGGGTCTATGTATATTCATCCTCATACTCATAGGTCTAGTTAGTCGAGTTGTGGCATTCTTTGGGATGATAACCTTCCAAAAGAAGTGAATTCATAGTCCAAGCACCATTCTTTTTCCATTCTATCATACTTGCAAATGTGGAAAATCATTGAAGCCATATGCCCACAAACCCAAATATTCTGGCCTCCAATCAATTTTATCGCATTTTGGAGTTTATTCTAGATTTGCATATTGGAATCTTGGAAGTGGATTGTTATTGATTTAGTCAACTCCTGCAAGAAATGATATTCTTTTCGACAAAGAAGAGGTGTTAGTAGCTAAAAACATTCGATTTGTTTCCATTCCATGGGTTACAACTGATTCGCACCTTGTGCTCATTGGGAGCCACATGGATAGCATTGTTATTGCTGTCAAAATTTAAGTTGGATGACGAACCTAGAGGTTAAACTGATAAATTTAGCTCTTCAGTTGCACGCAAAGATGCATGCGCCTTTACCCAATTGAAATGACTAGTTTTTTGTATATGAAAATCATGGTGACAAGGAGAAACGGAAAGCAGAAAGGAAAACAAAAAAAATACAAAGTACTTGGAACTTTTCACCCTTCACAATGTTGAGAACATGGGCCTCCACTACCTATCCTGCTCTACGTGGATTCGGAAGTATAGAGGAGACTTCAGCTGCTTCTGTATCAAGTAATTGCTGCCGGCAACGAAAAGAGCATTTAAGTTATTAAGAAAGAACCTAAACCTCCGGTTCCCGTAGCTCTTCATTTGGAATGAAATAGACATGCCCAAGCAATTGCTCGGATCATTCTAAGTTTCCACAGATACTCATTTCCATATAATATCCCCGAGAAATTTAAGGGCTGGAACACCTCTGATCTCTACATCAACTAAAGGTCCCTGTATCAATGTCAAGTTCGAGAGTTCTGGATCATTCTGTATCATGTCAAGAGCACGCAATTGATCCTGAAATTTCCAAAAAAAATGATTAACAATTTGTTTTTGGTTAAACCTCAGCTCAAAATGTTACTCATCGTAATGAAAAATATTATTTTTCCTATGCTGCAAGTGCAAGGGATATGAGTGGGGTGGTTATATTGATTTTCAAAGCTGCAAACAGTAACTGAATTAATACCTTTCTTTTCATTGCACAAAACTTGCAGTCAGTAGCAGATGGAGGGAGAATTTGATTGACAACAAGCCTCTTAACAGGAACATTCTCCTTCTTCAAGGATGCACGCAACCTAGATGACTCATTGATTGCCATTACCTTGGAAAAACAAACGAAATGGTAATCATTCCTTTTGAAGCAAAACTCCTAATAAGCTAATATACTTTAGCTATCCTTTTCAGCTCCTCTTATGCAAATGAGCTACTCTAAAAATTACACAATTATACTCTGTCCATTCAAGGGTATATTGTGCATTGGACATGTTTCCCCGACTGTTAAGCAAAGCACGGAAAAGTGTGCATTGCTCCATTCATTTTGTTTTACTTTATTTTTCTTTTAAGGGAAGAAAAAAGTTCTCCCCTCAAAGCTTAGACTTAAAGAGGATTACATTAAGCCAGCAAACAAGCCCTTCAATCAACAAGGCAGATGCTCATTAAAAAAATAAGCATAACGAGTATTTAAGAAGATTTTTTGACATATTACCGCGGGAATCGTTACTATGACAAACTCTGTGGAATCTGTGTCACGGAAAAGTTCACGCACTTTTATCATCCTTTCCCTCAATTGCTCCAATTTGTCAGCCTGCAAAAAGAAAGAATTAAAAAATAAAAGAGGGGGGGTGGTAGGGGGCTTGTGAATTAAAAATGTGGAGCACAAAGCCATCTCCCAGTGAATTCGGGCTTACAGCATCCTGTTGGGTGGTTTGCTCCTGGCCAAAGACGGATTTGATAGCTGAGGTTGCTGAAGTTATTTTTTGTCTAAGCTGCAGTACAGTGAAAACAGTTTTAGAGTAATGCAAGGTAACCAAATAGAAAACTGTTTCAAAGGAGATAAAACAAGTTCTCATCATTAACAACACAATCCATACACCCTAGTTATTCCTTTGATATACAACATGGCGTACAACTCTTTAAAAGACACCAAATTCATGTAAAAATTAAATGGTGTGCAGTTCATTCATTATAAGTAATGTTCAAGGAACTACCTACGACTTACACTGTATAACAACACTTTTTCTAGACAAGCAATTCAAGATTAAATTTTCCAGGTTTTTCAGAAGTGTCAAGAACACATTTATGTTTTCATTGTTTCATGTTGGTGTTTCTACCTTCAATATCTTGCCAATGGATGCATCCAGGAAGTCTGGTAAGGACAAAAGTCGCAATGTATGGCCCTGTAAAGAACAATCATGAACCTCCATTGATTCATTGTAAACATTCACATAAATCTGGTGCTTATGCTCACCGTGGGTGCAGTATCAAAAACTATTCGAGTAAACATACTATATTCCTGTGATTCAAGAAACTGCATCACCTGCCATAGTCTTTATTTTCAGCAAGGAAACCAAAAAATACAGAGACAGTCCACTCACAATACAAAAAGAACAATGAAAAACGAAGATAAAACATACTTTGGCAATTGCCATAGCTTCATCCAAACCAGGAGGAGGTGTGTCCAGTAGCTCTCCCAATTTCAACTCTCCTAACTTTGTCAATAAAAAGATGAAAAACAGGTCAAGAGAAGTAGGGTATCAAGCATAATCCATAATATAAAGATAATTCCAATTTTTTTTTTGATGGAGGGGGCAGATAGATCAAAAGTTCGAGGTGAAGGTTCTTAAAATCATAAGTGCTACTTGTCTAACTTTGAATGACATACAGAAATGGAAAAAGGAAAATCAGAGAGATTTGCATTGACTATCAAGTTATAACAGCATTGAAACCATGAGTGATGAACTGGAATGCAAATTCAATTGGTGTAAGATGCTATCTTTGCAATGCCAACAACTATAGACTAGGAATTACCTGTTCAACGAGCATTCCAAGTCCCATGCCCTCCATGAAGTCTTTGACCCCGGTTCCACCACTTTTCTGAGTTGCGCTACGAAATTCTTCCCGAGCCTTGTCAGGATTTATCTGTTGCAAAACTAAAAATCTGGCTTACTGAGTACATAAAACAGCAAAACCACCATAAAAACACCAACACATATTTTTTTTATTTTTAGAATAATGATTATCTCAAGGTGCACATGAAAAAAAAGAACCACCATCGAAGACAATCACGGGAAGATTTATCCCTCATACCTCAAGTGCAAACAGTGGACATTCAGGTCCTTCAACAGGTACTAGTGTACCTCCAGTCAAATCCTGAATAAAAACACAGCACTCATGTTAAGCTCTACTAAAATGCAAAGCAGATATTAGTAAACAAAAGTACAAAACAAGAAAGGTATTTTATAGTCTCCAACCTGAGCAAAAGAATCACTCAAGGAGTGTGCTGGATCAGTTGAAACCACTAAAGTGGGGTGTCCACTGTTTGCAAATTTCACAGCAAGTGAAGCAGCACAGCTCGTCTTTCCTACACCTCCCTTCCCACCAAGCATGTAATACTTCCGCTGTGTCCCAGCAACCATATCATCAAATCCGGCAACATCTTCCACTGGAGCGGCCACTGATCTCACTGCCAAAGAGAACAGACAAAACAAAACAAACCCACTTCAACACAGTCAAATTCTCTAAGAAGCTGCTGAAACAGAAACTCTTTAAAGAACATTACTTTTCTAAATTGGAAACCACAATTAAACATAATATATTAAGAAAATCGTTCCCTCCTCCATGACATATAAATATTTCATCAATGAATTCATGAATTAACAACTTTGTATTAACACTAAACTACACAATTCATCAATCAAAATCCAATTAAGCAAAGCTGGCCACTGAAACAAAGACAAAGTAATGACTCTCAATTCATATTTCAATCACAAAATATTAAAAAAAAAACCCATCAAATTCTACACTTAAGCCAAATCCCAGTTAAATAATCCAACTTTTACAAATCTTGAGAAACCATGATAAATACGTTAAACAAGAAAACAGGTAAAACCCCCAAAAAGTTTCTATCTTTATTGATAAAATAAAGACCCAACAACAAAGAATCAGGAATTGAACATAAATGGGTTTGAAAAACTCACCTCTAAATGAACTTTCATGATAAGCCCTTTGCTTGATAGAGAGAAGGACAAAGCTTGAAGTTTTTGGTGCAAAAGAGAGCAAACCCACTGTAGCCATGGAGTTTCTTGAAGTAAATAACTTGCATAGAGAAGATGAAACTAAAGAAGAAGCGGGAGGAATTAGAGAACACGAAGCCATTTTTAATGCTTTGGCTTACTGGTTAGTGCTTCTGGCAAGAAACAGAAGAGACTGTTTTTGTTTAGGATTTTGTTTGTGTGTGTTTATATACTTTCTTCTTGGACAAACCTCATAACAGTCCCCAACTTATAAGAAGATCTCCATTAGGTCACCCAATCTATTTTTTTCTTCTCAATTAGGTTTCCAATGCATCAATTAATTCTCAATCATATCCTTATCTTAGTTTAAACTAATAGATTTATTAATAATTTATGTCAAAAAATCGAGTGAATTCTTCTTTCCCACAAGGAAAAAAATCATGCAAAATTGACCTTGCCAATTGATTAGGAGACAATACAGATACAAGTTTTCTTAAACCATTCTGTTGCCACCAGCAGTTCATAAATGGCGCGGTCTAGCTACCCTTTGTATCTGATCGGAGTAGACGCGTAGAGGACAATGATCTGATAGCCTTCTCTGCAGACCTGTCAGATTTATAGAGCAACAAGGGATTGACAGAACTTTTGTGATTACTGCAAAAATTCTAAAAGAATGCAAGAGAAACATCACCACAATTAGGATGATTTGAACCTAACTGATGCATTTTGTACAGTTAGAAGTATAACAGGAAGATTGGAAAGTTTGATTTTTAATCCTTTATATGGTATTTTTTGACAACTGAGCCTGTTTTGATTTAAAAGACTTTCAGAAGAGAGAGATGGCAAGAGATTGACAAAAAAGCTTTTACTCAATCAATTGCTTTGGAATTCAGAAGCTTGCAGGAAAAGAAAACAGATCAGATAGAGAGATTAGATTCAATGCAAGAGTCTGTGTGTACCACATCACTATTACTCACAAATTGGGCTAGCAAATAAGTGAAATAATCCTCATGAGTTTGATTTTTAATCCTTTAGATGGTATCTTCTTTGTGAAATTTTCTACTGCTTCCTCCATTGTCCTCGTGTAGCTTTAGCTCGTCAATTTCTTCTGCTTGGTATGGATAGTAGATGCAGGACAAGCTCTCTTGTTTTTCCTACCAAAGCATGAACCAATCCAGGAGCTCACAAAATTTCTTGCAGATTTCTTGTGTTCTGGTAGACATCCATCATCAAGCATCATAAAGTCTGAACCCAAATTGTGAGTATTCAATTGAAGATCGCAATGGAAAGATCCCAAAGGCTTGTTAGTTCTGGCACAAGAGGAAATTGTCATATCTTGTTCGGCAGAAATTTCTGAATTAAATGATTGTAAAGCCTCTTGTTCTCTGACAGATTGTAAGCAATCAGGATGCCTCTGATCAGGTGCACTCGCGATGCTTCCACATGAAGTTTTCAAGCTAGGAACCAGCTTCATTACCAAGGCATCAATCAACTTAGCACTACAAGCTGCATCTTCAGGTGACAATTCAAGTTGTTCAACCATCTCCTCAGCTACCGAAACTGCAGTATCTGAATCAAGATAAAAAGAGAACTCCACTTCCCTTGATTGACAACATGAAGTTTCCGTAATGTTCAAAGTCAATGAAATCGTATTGTTGTCGATTTTCTCCCCTCTTAATCTGAATTCATTTTTCTCGTTGACCTTGCAAATTTCTGGAGTTGAAAACTGGAGCTGCTCATTGATACTTTCTTTACAAGATCCTACCAGAAGCTTCTTCTTGTTGCAGTTCATCGAATGGGATTCTGCAAGTGGCAAGCTGATCACTTGCTTGGGCATGAGATTATTGGGTAACTTCATAGAACTAGAGACAGTATCTTTTGAATTTTCAGTTGCTAGGAATGGATCTTTCAAAAGCTCTATCGCCGACAATCTCAAAGAGGCTGGAACTAGGCACTTCTCTATGAACTGTTTAACTTGGGGATCATTCACCTTATCAAGGGAAGCCGGCTTCACGCCTGAGATAACCTTCTTATATATCTGCCCTGGATTTTTGCATTCACAACATGGATATTCACGAGTAACCATCTCTAACATGCACATGCCGAAGGAATATACATCGACAAGCTCATTGTATTCCTCTTCACAAAGCTGATCAGGAGCCATATATGCTGGAGTACCTAAATCACATAAACCAGTAGGGCGTTGCATAACAATGGCTAATCCAAGATCTCCAATCTTAACCTCTCCATTGTTTCCATTAACAAATATGTTATCGCATCTCAAATCGCCATGAATGATAGGAGGTTCATGAGTATGTAAATAGTGCAAACCTCGAAGAATCTGCCTTGCCCAGTTCTTAACAGCCTTCGCATTAACACCCTTGTGTTTCTTGCAATACTGACTCAAACTCCCAGAAACGAATATCTCAGTAATCATGTTAAGAGTTTTCTTCTCATCATCGATCCAAAAATCATAAATCTTGATGATGTTCTTATCTTTCAACGACTTCAATAAGCGAGCCTCAGTGGTCAATCTCTCTAGTTGTTTTGGTGATACATGCTCGACGTTTACTTGTTTCCATGCAACTTCAACTCCATCAACTTCATCGAAAGCCCTATATGCAGTCTTGACCACTCCTCCTCCCAGGATTTCATCAGACCTAACGAACCGACCTGTAGGATCTTTCTCCAGGAACTGATGATCATCGCTATTTTCACATGAACCTAAATCCATGTCTCCTAATAAAAAAATAAAAAAACAACTGGTAGCCCTCCAAAAACAAACTACGAGACAGTAGAAGCAAAAAAACAGTGTCTGCTTTTGTTCTCTATATATCGCTGTTTGTTAGTGTACTTCCCTAAGGAAAACGAATCCGCATTCAATACATTTAAAAGAACTAGGGTTTTCAATATTTATATGAAACATGTATTTCTTTTCAATCCGGTAATCGAAAATTTTTAATTCCAATTTCATCCCTCAAATTATATTAGCATGGTTTTATATATTAAGATTTTTTTTTATTTGTATTTTCTTACATATACATAGTGTCAAAAGATATTTTATCAATTTTGTGAAATAAAACTTTATTTATAGTTAAAGATATAAATTATAAAAAGACTAAATTAAAAAAAAAAAACCATATCAGGATATTGGAATGAAAAAACTTAAATTTGCTTTTTATAGTTTTAATTTATCTACTTTTTGGTCCTTGTTAATTTAGCATTTCACATTTCAATCTTAAACTTTATATTTTATTTGCTAGATATTGAAAGATGAGAGAGAAGATTGCGGAAAAATATTAAAGAGAGAAAATTAAAGTGTTTGGATGATGAATTTATTTTTACCAAAAAAATTAATCTTGGTATTAATAATTTTGTTTTTTTAGAAGAGTTCAAGGTGGTGTTTTTTTTTAACCATGCTCGAAAAAAAAATCAAGGTTGTTTACGATTTTTTTTCTAGATTCATTTATTTTATAAATATTGTAAGTTAGTTTTTGGGATTGAAATGGATTTATATATAAATATTTTTAAAAAATTAAATAAAAAAAAGAATTCTAAAACTCTAACCTTGATTTTTCAATTATCATGATCAAAAACTAATGTAGAGAAAGAGATGTTGTCTACCTAGGGAACTTCCTATGTCCATTTAAAAACAAATGTAGCAGACATGGTACGCTTACTTAAAAAAATAAAAATAAAAAAAGCAAGTGCGTAGATATAGCTTTTTTAAAAAATCAATATCCTATCTCTAATTTTGTTTACTTTAATTACATTAGTTTTTTTATTGAGATTTTATTTAATATTCTCTCTTTTATTTTTTATTTTTTTAATTGATACCATATCAAAATAAAAGCCTGTTTATTTTTGTATTTTAAAAGTATTTTTGAAAAAAAATGAATTTTTTATTTTATTTTTTGCTTAAAATTAATTTTTTTGATATTTTCAAATCGTTTTAATTTGCTGGTATCAAAAATAATTTTTTAAAAATTAAAAATATATTATTTTAATATATTTTTGAACAAAAAATACTTTGAAAAGAAATTACTACCATATTTTTAAATACCCTAAATCAAGAGAATAAGATGATTGTTGCTTTTTGTATTGCATAACTAAGAAGATATTCACGAGGAGTATGCATCTTTTGAACATACAATTTTTTCAATCATCCATTTTATTTTATAAAATCAAATGATGGTATTATTTAATAAACATTTTACTTTACAATAGATTTGATATATTGGAGGATTCTAAAATGATATTACAATACCAAAGATTTATTCCACATCTCGGAGTTAAATTTACCAATACCTTATCTTTCCATCCACTTTACAATAAAAGCAAAAAACATAGAAAATAAACAAAATAATATTTACATCTTTATTTTAATATTAGTTTTTATTTTTGTTGTTGTTGTAAAAATAATTAATATGCATATGTTTTAAAAAACCTTGGCATTTATATTCAATGAAAATATCTATTTTACTATTTTTACTATTACCTTTTTTTTATTATTTTCGCCAATTAATAATAATAATAATTATTATTATTATAGTTCTGTTCAAATAAAAATAAAAATATTTTTTTTACCTTTTGCTTTATAATTGCTTTACAAACTCGGATAAGTTTTTAATTGAACAATCATGCTTTTGATAAAAAAACAAATCTCTCTAAAATTAAAAATAAATAAAAGAATAATAAAAATGAAGTTCTGTCTTAAAAAATATATATCTTTTTACTAAATTTAAATCATTTGAGTTTTTCTAGATATTTATTTTGATTGCTTTAAGTTTTTGTTTAAATAACCATGCCATTAATTAAAAAAAAAACATTGTTCCTTCAAAACAAAAAAATTCATAAATGACGAAAATGAATTTTTACCAGAGAAATATTTTTTTGTAACAAACTTTAAGCCATTAGAGTTCTTATGAATATTTATTTTAATCATAAAAAAATATATTTTTGTTTCTCTTGAATTTCAATTAGATGAGTTATATTTGCATGATATATTTATTTAGCCTATAAGATGAATAAGAGAAAACAAATAAAATAAAATAAAATAATAATCAAGAAAAAATACTTGTATGTGCATGTTTTTTTTTTACAAGAAAGATAAAAAATAATGATATAAAAACATGCATATGTAACATCAATGTCTTCTTAATTATTCTATGTTAAAAAATAAATTGATCCTACACGGATCTACTTGCTAGTTTTTCGAGACTGAAATAAAATAAAATAACCTGACCAAAAGCCCCTGAATAGTAACGAATCTTGCAAAATTGAATTAAGGCCCAAATCTCGAAAGAATCACGTAGGGCCAGGGCCCATTATCAGTTTAATCAATTGCAAGAAAATAAAAATACATATTATTTATTTATGTGTGAAAAAGACCAGGACTTCGATGTTGCTGAGTATTTTGGAGTGAAATTTGCTGATGGGTAGCTGTTAGATGACGATGATAAAGATGGTTTGACGAAAGATGAAGATGAAGATAATGGTTATTTTTTTAAGTATTTTTTATTTTTAAAATTAGTTTTTTAACAACAACATGTTAAAATGATTGAAAAATACTAAAAAAATAATTTAAATTATAAAAAATTTAATTTAATCAAAATATTTTTTAAATACAAAATAAACAAGCTTGAAATCGATGATGAATTTGTTGGTGATGATTTTAAGAATTT
>Ga0307517_10005496_pt1 | contig 19063 bp, 24 predicted proteins | sample 23_EM_MG_FD_194515 | JGI IMG/M metagenome (GOLD analysis project Ga0307517, IMG submission 194515) | Populus trichocarpa ectomycorrhiza microbial communities from riparian zone in the Pacific Northwest, United States - 23_EM | ecosystem: Host-associated > Plants > Roots > Unclassified | place... | reverse complement strand
CACCGGAAGCACTTCCTATTTGTGGAGATAGTTAATATCCGAGCGGTCCGACTGCCTCCGAGTGTTAGCTCACTCTAGGCAGGTGAGTTGGACAGCCCTGAGCTGAGCAGGGTGCTCGCGAAAGGTCCGAATGGTTGACGGGTGTCCTCTGGCTTTACATTATTCTACTTAACTAAAGCGCGAGACACCCTATTCTGATAACCAACGATCCTCGTGAGAACTTATTGAGTGAAGCTTTCAGGCTTAACGATATTAAGTTTTACCGCTTGATTCTATTTTGAATTATCTTTATCTTTATTTTGATCCTTACTTCTACTTTGAGTCTTCGGTACGGTCGCACTCTTAGGATCCGTCTTCCTACAGAGTGCCCCCGTTACACGGCCCCAGGGCCTGACACGATCCCCAACTCAGTTTGGAAGATGGTGCATCGCATGGCCCCTCACCTCATCCACGACCTCCTGGCCCCCTTGGTGGCCTATGGGTCCCACCCCCTCACCCTCAAAAGGGCCGACGGCATAGTCCTTGACAAGCCCGTGAAGCCCTCATACGACTCCCCTTCATCCTTCCGTGTAATAGTTCTTCTCCAAACCTTTTCTAAGATCCTTGAAAGGATAATGAACTCTAGACTCTCCTGTGTGGCCCGGGCCTCTGGCCTCCTCAACCCTCACCAATGCGGCTCGCTTGCTGGCCTGTCGGCTTCGGACGCTGTTACCACCCTCACTCACGAGATGAAGACCCTTCAGATGGCTGGGAGGAAAGTCTCCACACTCTTTCTGGACATTAAGGGGGGTTTTGACAACGTCAACCCCTCCTGCCTCTGCTGCATGCTTAGAGCCAAAGGGGTCAACCCATACCTTGTGTCTTGGACCAGGTCCTTCCTGTCTGGCAGATCTTGCCGGCTCCTATACCAGGGATCGCCCAAGGTGTTCGCCCCGGTCTCGGTGGGCACGCCCCAGGGCTCCCCTGTCTCCCCGCTTTTATTTGTCATTTATGTCTCCCGCCTCCACTCATAGATCCCCCAGGGCCTGACGCTCTCCTACGTGGACGACTTCGGTCTGACAGCGTCTTCCGACTCCTATCGGGGCAACATCCAAATCTTACAGTGGCAGTACGCCAGGCTGAAGGCCAGAGGGGCCAGGCTGGGCGTCAGTTTCTCTGTCCCCAAAACAGAGCTTATCCACTGGCGCACGAACAGGGATAAGGCCCCCATTTCCGTCGCTCCAATCCACCTGGATGGGTCGGTTTTCACCCCCAAGGGAGAGGTCCGATGGCTGGGCTACTGGTTCACACCCTCGATCTCCACCACCCCCCACTTCGTCAAGAGGCTAGCCAAAGCCCAAGCTGCCTTCGTGGCGGTCAAACGTCTCTCCCCTCCGGGAATTGGCCTCCCGCCTTACCTCTGCCACAAACTTGCTTCCTCCCTCCTCTTGCCCATTCTCAGCTATGGCGCGGACGCCTTTGTTCCCACAGTCCACATGACCAGGAAACTTGCCGCGTTCTGGCACAAGGTCCAGAGATGGACGACCAACTGCTTTATGAGCACCCCCACGGACATCCTGGCCATTGAGGCCTGCCTCCCGCCACTCGATCTCCTCCTCGGGTACAAACGCCAGCTGGCTCACCTGAGGATCCTCTGCTCCCCGCCAGAGATCAACCCCGCAGCCGCGAGGCTTCCCCCCTCGGTCCAGACTCCCTCCCTTCGCCGCCACTCCCATGACTTCAGGGCCCTAAGTGCGAGGAATGCAGGCAGCCGCCTGCCCCTCCCTTGGACGCAGCCTAGACCGCCCTCCAAGAACAGGGCCCACCTCCCCCTTGACACCCTGCCCCACTGGATGCTGTTCCTTCTGGGCCCCGATGGGCTCGATCCCCTCCCAGTCACCTCCCAGCACCTCGTTACCGACTTCTACCCTGAGCCCCCCCCGGGCCGCTCCTACCGGCCGCTTAAACTCAAGTGCAAGAACCTCCTCATGGAAGAATGGGACCGGGCCGCTCCAGACCCAGCCAGGTACCCCTTCCGCCCCTCGCTGAAGCCCCACCCGTTCATGGGCCTTGACAAATTCACCGCGGGTCGCCTCCACCTGATGAGATCTGGGAAGAGCTACCACTGCGCCCACCCCTCCTGGGATAGCGAAGTCCCCACCACGTGCCCCAGTTGTTTGTCCGCCCCCGCGACGTTCGAGCACGCTATCCTCGAATGCCCGGCTAAGGAGCCAGCCAGGATCCGCCACCTTCAGGGGGTCCTCGAGGTCGCCCCAGATGCCCCTGTATAGTCCTCGGCCGCCCTCTTGGGCGCCCTTGCCCGCTTCATTAAGTCTACAGCTACAGCCTACCCCCCGGGAATGTTTTCACGCCCGTCGTCTTCCACTTGCTCCATTTCTGTCCGCTCATCTAATGTAGTTTCTTTTAGTTACTTTATGTCGTCTCAGGAAAGCTAGGTTTGAAATTTTGGTTTTTCATGCTATCCGCTGGTTTAAGGAGGGTTTCGTTTAGTTTACTTGTTTTAATTTCGCGCCCGTATGTGGGCCTGGGACTGGTATGGACCCCAGTTGAAGAGCAGTGTGCCGGATATTTCCTTTGTTAGTTGTTTTGGATTTTCGGTTTTGTTTTCGCCATAGCTAGCGCTCCATGCGATTTCTTGTACCTTAACAACCAATATATAATATAAAAAAGAAAAATATAAAAAAAAAAAAAAAAGAAGCCCCCGATTTCCTTGAGGAGCCTGCCAGGACCCGCCACCTTCAGGGGGTCCAGGAGGCCGCCCCGGATGCCCCAGTGTGGTCCTCGGTTGCCCTCTTGGGAGCCCTCGCCCGCTTCGTTAAGTCTACTGCTACAGCCTACCCTCCGGGGATCTTCTCACGCCCGTCGTCCTCTACATCCGCAGTTTCTTTCCGCTCGTCTAATGTAGTTTCTTTTGGGTACTTTATCTCGTCTCAAGAAAGCTAGGTTTACCTGTTTATTTTTCATGCTGTCCGCTGGTGTAGGGAGGGTTTCCTTTGATTTACTTGCTTTAATTTCGCGCCCGCATGTGGGCCTGGGACCGGTACGGACCCCAGTTGAAGAGGTATGTTCCGGATATTTCCTTTATTAGTTCGTTTTGGATTTTGGGTTTTGCTTTCGCCATAGCCTGCGCTCCATGCGATTTCTTGTACATTAACAACGAATATATAATATAAAAAAAAAAAAAGAAAAAAAGAAGAAAAAAGCCCCCGATCTCCTTGTGGGTGGAGCTCCCTGGCTGCCCTTCCGCCTCGCCCCCAACGAAGCCCAACTCGCCATTCACTCCCTCCCCATCGCCTTCCTCCCCGAAGACCCAAACGAACTCTTCCCCTGCCTTGCGGAGTCGATCCTCAACTCCAAGAACATTCGCATCCTCGCCGCCAGATACCTCAACCCTGACGCTCGTTCCAGGGAAGGTAAGTCCGCCACGTCCATTATTGTCTCTGTCCACCCCAGGGACGTCGCATCAATAGGCTCCGCTATACGCCTCTTCTCCCGCTCAAGAAGGGTCGAGCGCGCCTACTCCTCGAATAGGTACACGCAGTGTAGGAACTGCTGCGGCTTCGGGCACGTCCCCCCCAGATGCCCTTCTGCCGACCCTGTGTGCCCCTACTGCTCCCTCAACCACACCCGTGCCATGCACCGATGTCCCAACCCCAGGTGCCCTGGAAATGGCCATACTAAGACTACTCTTGGCTGTTGCTCTTCCTCACCATTGCGCTGCGTCAACTGCGGAGGCGCCCACACTGCGACTCACAGGGATTGTGACTCCCGCCCGTCTCCACCTGCTCTCAGGCGTTCCGCCGCTGACAAAACTATTACTTTCCCGCCGCCCATTGGCGACGCAATGGACATGGCTGCCGACGAGGATGACCTCTCGCCCCCCGCTTCACCCACTCGCTCCCTCCAGTCAGCGTTCGAGATGGCTACTCCGAGAGCCAGAAGCTCAACGATACTTCCGGCCCCAGTAGGCCCCACCCAAGGCAGCCGCCCCCTCCCTCCCACGGAGCCTGTCAGCCCCTCTCCCATGAGCAGAACTCCATCGGGCCAGGCCCGCTAAATGCAGCACAACCAACCACCGTGGGGCGGCGAGCAGGACTCCCCTCCCCCCCCGAAACCCTTCACACTCGTTCAACACAACTGCCTTGAGAGCTGGGATGTGTTTCTTTCCTTGTTTGCGTCCTTCACGCAACTGGCCCACCCTCCTTTTATTGTGGCCCTACAAGACCCCCCAGTCTATAGGGGCAAACTACCCTCTTTTAATTTGTTTACTGTTTTTTCCCCCCCCACAACCGGCGGCTGTAAGCCCCGTGTAGCTTTTTATGTTTATAGTCCCTTTTTGCCAACTATTTCTCTTTTGCCGCGGTTTTTCGGAAGGGGTAATGTAATGGCACTTGATCTTTTCACCCCGATGGTTTCTTTAATCCCTCTACGACTGGCTTCACAATAATCAACTCTTACAGCACCAAGGGGTGCACCAACAACACTCCCTCCGTTCCGCCAGACATCCTCTTTCCTTCTAACACTCTCCCCACTCTCACCTTGGGCGACCTCAACATCCATCACCCCACGGCTGATCCCCTGAGAGTCTTCAAGGAGGATGAAATCGCTACCTCGTCCCTCTCTTTCGATAGACCCACTGACCTTGGGTTCTCCCTCCTCAATACCCCGGGTGTGTTCACCCGTTTTTCCATGTCCCTCCTTGGGCGCCCTGGCGTCATTGATCTTGCCTTTGCCTGTCCGCTCCTCGCCCCGTACTTCTCAGGGTGGTCTGACCCTCTCCCTTCCACTGGCTCCGACCACGTCCCGATCCTCCTACGGTTCGAGGCCCCTCTGTTGCGGGCCCCTCCCCCGACCCCCAACTGGGCACTGACCGACTGGGCCCCCCTTGAGGCCAGCCTGAAGGCCACAACGATACCACACCCCCCCCCCCCTACCTACCACGTCCTCGCTTGACATCTGGTTCTGAACGAACATGGCCAGGGTTACAGCCCAATTTGCGCTACAGACCCCGTTAAAGAGGGTGACTTTCCGCTCCAAGCCGTGGTGGTCAGAGCTCTTGTCGATGCTCAGGAAGGCCTACAACTCGGCTCTTCGCTCCTCAAAAAGGGATCGCTTCGACGCGTCCCTCCTCACGTCCGCAAGGGCGGCGAGGTCCGCATATTTCAAGGCCATCAAGAAGGCGAAAAGGGACCACTGGTCCTCCTTCCAGGCCTCTGCTACCCCCCAGTCTGTGTGGGCGGCTAAGAGACTCGCGGTTGGCCGCCCCCCCCCCGGTTCCCAGAGCTTCCGGGTGCCTCCACCCCACCTGAGCTCAACCAGGCGCTCGCCGACCACTTTTTTCCTGGAGGTGCCCCCAGGTCTTGTGACACCATCCTGCTCCCGTTCAGGGACTACCCCCCTCTCTCCGGAGACGAGATCGGCAGGGCCTTGGCCCACTCCTCGCCATCGTCGGCCCCAGGACCTGACTTGACCCCCAACTCGGTATGGAAAAGGGTGCACCGTGTGGCCCCTCACCTGATCCTCGACCTCCTAGCCCCGCTGGTTGCCTACGGCTCCCACCCCCTCAGCCTTAAAAGGGCCGAGGGCATTGTTCTTGATAAGCCAGGCAAGCCCTCCTACGATTTCCCTTCATCCTTCCGGGTGATTGTGCTGCTCCAAACCTTCTCCAAGATCCTCGAGAGGATAATGAACTCTAGACTCTCCTGTGTGGCCCGGGCAACGGGCCTCCTCAACCCCCACCAATGCGGCTCGCTGGCAGGCCTCTTGGCCTCCGACGCGGTCACCACCCTCACCCACGAGGTGAAGTCCCTCCAAATTGCCCAAAGGAAGGTCTCCACACTCTTTCTTGACATCAAAGGGGGTTTTGACAACCTCAACCCCTCCAGCCTCTGCGGCATGCTTAGAGCCAAAGGGGTCAACCCGTACCTTGTGTCATGGACCAGGTCCTTTCTTTCTGGCAGCTTATGCCGGCTCCTATATCAAGGTTCCCCCAGAGTGTTTGCCCCTGTCTCGGTGGGCACGCCCCAGGGCTCCCCAGTCTCCCCGCTCCTGTTCGTCATTTACCTCTCCCGCCTTCATTGCGAGATCCCTCGCGGTCTCACCCTCTCCTATGTTGATGACTTCGGTCTGACCGCGCCTTCTTCGCCTTACCGACGGAACATCCAGATCCTGCAGAAACAGTACGCCAGGTTGAAGACCAAAGGGGCCAGGCTGGGCGTCAGCTTCTCGATACCTAAAACAGAGCTCATCCACTGGCGTAGTACGAACAGGGACAGAGCCCCCATCTCCAAAGCTCCGATCCACCTCGATGGGTCTATCTTCAAGCCCAAGGACCAGGTTAGGTGGTTAGGCTACTGGTTCACCCCCTCCCTCGCCACTACCACTCACTTCATTAAGAGACACGCCAAGGCCCAAGCGGCCTTTGTGGCGGTCAAACGCCTCTCTCCCCCAGGGATCGGCCTCCCACCCTTCCTCTGCCACAGGTTGGCCTCCTCGCTCCTCTTCCCTATCCTCAGCTATGGCGCAGACGCCTTCGTACCAACAGTACACATGACCAGGAAGCTCGCCGTTTTTTGGCACAAGGTCCAGAGATGGACGACCCACTGTTTCGTGTGCACCCCCACTGACATCTTGGCCATTGAGGCCTGTCTCCCACCACTTGAGCTCCTCCTCAGATAGAAGCGCCGCCTGGCCGCGCTTAGGGTACGCTGCTGCCCCCCTGAAATCAACCCCGCAACCGCGAGACTCCCCCTCTCCGTTCTGACGCCCTCCTTACACCGCCACTCCCCAGGCCATAGGTCCTTGAGCGCAAGGAATGCGGGCCGCCGCCTGCCCCTCCCGTGGCTCGAGCCCAGAGCACCTTCCAAAAACAGGGCTCACCTCCCTCTCGACGCCCTTCCCGACTCGATGCTTTTTCTCCTTGGCCCGGACGGCCACGCCCCTCTCCCTGTCACCTCCCAGCACCTCCTGTGCGAGGCCTACCCCGACACCACCCCTCACCGGTCATACCCACGCTCAGGCTTAAGTGCAAGAACCTCCTCATGAGAGAATGGGACAAAGCAGCGCCAGACGCTGCCAGGTACCAGTACCAACCATTGATCAAGCCCCACCCGTTTATGGGGCTAGACAAATTCTCAGCGGGCCCCCTTCACCAGATGAGATCCGGGAAGAGCTACCTCTGCGCCCACCCTTCCTGGGACAGCGACCTCCCCACCACCTGCCCCAGCTGCCAGGGCGCCCCCGAGACGTTCGAGCATGCCATCCTCCACTCCTCCGCCAAAGAGCCCGCCAGGTCCCGCCACCTCCAGGGGGTCCTCGACATCGGCCCTGACGCCCCCGTCTGGTCCTCGGCCGCCCTATTGGGCGCCCTCTCCCGGTTCATTAAGTCTACAGCTGGTGCCTTCCCCCCAGGCATGTTCTCGCCCCCGTAGTCCGCTGTTTCCTCTGTTTCTGTCCGCTCCTTTCATGTAGTTTCCTTTGGCTATTTTATGTTATCACAGGAAGGCTAGGTTGACTGATGTTTGTTTTATATGCTGTCCGCTGGTTGAGGAAGGGTTTTCCTTGGTATACTTGTTTTAATTTCGTGCCCGTGTGTGGGCCTGGGACCGGTACGGACCCCAGATGGAGAGCTGTTTTCGGATCTTTACTTTGTTTGTTTGTTTTGGATTTTAGGTTTTGTTTTCGCCATTGCTAGTGCTCCATGCGATTTCTTGTACCTTAACAACGAATATATGATATATATAAAAAAAAGAAGTGAAAATGAAAAAAAGAAAAAAAAAAGCCCCTGATTTCCTTGCCCTCCCGCACTCCATGCTTTTCCTCCTGGGTCCTGACGGGCTCAGCCCGCTCCCAGTGACCTCCCAACACCTACTCTGCGAGATCTACCCGGCGCCTCCGCCGGGCCGCTCCTACCCCCAGCTCAAACTCAAATGCAAGAACCTCCTGATGGAAGAATGGGACCAGGACGCACCAGACCCGTCGAGGTACCCATACCGCCCCTCGCTCAACCCCCACCCCTTTATGGGCCTCGACAAGTTTTCAGCGGGCCGCCTCCACCAGATGAGATCTGGGAAGAGCTACCTCCGCGCCCACCCCTCCTGGGACGACGACGCCCCCGCCACCTGCCCAAGCTGCTTGTCCGCCCCCGAGACATTTGAGCACGCTATCCTCCGGTGCCCGCCCAAGGAGCCTGCCAGGAAACGCCATCTTCAGGCGGTCCTTGACATCGGCCCTGACGCCCCAGTATGGTCTTCAGCTGCCCTCTTGGGCGCACTCGCCTGCTTCATTAAGTCTACGGCGACAGCCTTCCCCTCGGGCATGTTCTCACGCCCGTCATCCTCTGCCTTCTCGGTTTCTTCCCACTCGTCTAATGTAGTTTCCTTTGGTTACTTTGTCGTCTCAAGAAAGCTAGGTTTATGTTTTTATGTTTTATGCTTTTCCGCTGGTGTAAGGACGGTTTGCTTTAATTTAGGTGTTTGAATTTCGCGCCCGTATGTGGGCCTGGGACCGGTACGGACCCCAGTTGAGTTGAAGATGATTTGGTGCCTGAAGTTTTCTTTGTTAGTTCGATTTGGATTTTGGGTTTTATTTTCCCCATAGCTAGCGCTCCATGCGATTTCTTGTACCTTAACAACGAAGATATGATATAAAAAAAGGTTAAAAAATAAAAACAAATAAAAAACAAAAGAAAAAAAGCCCCCTATTTCCTTGCTCTCCCCAATACACCTAGACGGTTCAATCTTTCCCCTCAAGGATGAGGTCCGATGGTACTGTTTCACGCCCTCGTTCTCGACCACCTCACACTTCACCAAGAGAGTGGCCAAAGCCCAAGCTGCTTTCGTGGCCATCAAAAGGCTCTCCTCCCCGGGGATGGGCCTGCCCCCATTTCTGTGTCATCGGTTGGCATCCTCGCTTTTATTTCCCATCCTCAGCTATGGCGCTGACACTTTCAAACCCACTGTCCACATGACGAGGAAACTCTCAGCCTTCTCGCACAAGGTCCAGAGATGGACCACAAACTACTTTGCGTGCACCCCTACTGACATCCTGGCTGTTGAAGCCTGCCTCCCCCCACTCGACCTCTTCCTCGCGTACAAACACCGCCTGGCCTGCCTGACGGTGATATGTTCCACCCCGGAGATCAGCCCAGCTGCAGCCAGACTCCCAGCCTCCCTTCAGACGCTATCGCGAAGCCGCTATACCCCCGATCATAGAGACCTCGCCCGCAAGAATGCGGGCAGCCGCCTGCCACTACCATGGCTTCAACCGAGACCGCCCTCGAACATGAGGGCCCACCTACCCTGGGACGCCCTCCCCCACTCGATGTGTTTCCTCCTTGGCCCTGACGGCCACGCCCCCCTGCCGGTCACCTCCCAGCACCGATTGGGCGAGGCATACCCCAACCCCCCCCCTGGCCGTACCTACCCGCAGCTTAAGCTCCTATGCAAGAAACTCCTCATGGAGGAGTGGGAGTTAGCCGCGCCAGATCCTCCAACATACGCCTCCCGCCCCTCACTAAAGCCCCATCCATTTATGGGCCTCTCCAAGTTTGACACGCGTCGCCTTCACCAGATGAGGTCTGTGAAAAGTTTCCTCCTCGCCCACCCGTCCCGGGACGACCACGCCCCGACAACCTGCCCCAGCTGCGGAGAAGTACCAGAAAGCTTCGAGCACGCCGTCCTCCACTGCTCAGCGAAGGAGCCAGCCACGACCCGCCACCTTCAGGGGGTCACTGGACGTGGACCCGACGCTCCCGTATGATCCTCGGTAGCCCTCCGGGGCGCTCTCACCCGTTACATCAGGGCTACGGCCACAGCCTGCCCGCCGGGCATGCTTTCTCGCCCGACTTCCTCGTCTGGCTCGATTTCTTCCCCCTCTTCTAATGTACTATCCTTTGGTTACTTTATGTCGTCTCAGGAGAGCTAGGTTTACATTTTTGTCTCTGATGCTGTCCGCTGGTTTAGGGAGAGTTTTCCTTGATTTACTTGTGTTAATTTCGCGCGCGTATGTGGGCCTGGGACCGGTACGGAACCCAGTTGAAGAGTAGGGTTCCAGATATTTCCTTTGTTAGTTCGTTTTGGATTTTAGGTTTTGTTTTCGCCATTGCTAGCGCTCCCTGCGATTTCTTGTACCTTAACAACCAATATATGATATAAAAAATAAATAAAAAATAAAAAAAAAGCCCCCTATTTCCTTGATTCTTTACGCTACCTGGTATTTCTTTCACGACTCTTGTACTTCAGAATATAACGCCTTCTATTCTGATACCCAAGTTCCACGCCAAGAACCCACGAACCCTGACCCTGCTCTATCGTTACGTGATCAGCCTTGACCTGAGATTGTCATCTCCGAACCCTCACGCTAACCGACTGTTATCGTTTAGGACCTTTCTGTCGTTCTGTGCCTTGGACTAACGTCCACTGCCAAGACCCCGTTACACCCTGCCTTACTGTTCCCCCAGCTTTCCTTCCTTCTATCAAGTCACCCTATAGTCTTTCCTCCAATTCTGGACACAAAACCCATACAGCATAAAACATTGCCTCCTTACTCATTACTGGTGACCGCTTCGCCCATTCCTCAATCTCTTCCCTCTTTCATACCCAGTCACTGATCGGTCTTGTGGAATCATGTGGAACTCGGGTGCTTCCTCTTGGGTAATGTATTGGACCTAGTAATGAGACACTCACTAGATATGGGACACTTGGGAATTACAGTGTCCCACATACTAAAAAAAGAATACCTCAACCTAGGCGAGATCTATTGATGTGTAATCTATCTCTAGATTGCTAACATATCTTTAAACATGCTCTAGCAATATTCCTCCCCCGTTGGCAAAACTGATGAAATAATAGTACACCATGTAGAGAAATAACCAATTACCTATATCGTGAGTAATGTATTTTATATCAAATTGATGAAAAATGGTAAATTTATTCTAACTGCTGGAGAAGGTAGAGGCACATCTTCTCCTGAGCCTGCATGTTGTAGAAAGTTGATTCAATATCTACAAAGTCCAAGTTGTTGATTTCAATCCGTATCATATTTGTCATACACAAAAATATCATATTTCGACTCTCTATATAACCTAATACATATTTTAAGTATTCTACGAGTTTATCAATAAAATTATACTTTTGTTTCTGTAATTCTAGTAACCTTTAAATAATGGAAACTGTTAGTTACATCTTGTAAATCTTGTATAAAATTCAAATATTATACTTAAAGATACTCAACTTGTAATTTATATTTACAATGATAGGTAATATGAAAAGATATACTTTCCTACTAGTTTCTAGTAAATAGCATAAGTTGATGATTTTCTATCAATTGTATCAGATATAAAATAGTCAATATATTGTAAATTAGGACATTTTATACAGGAGTTAGCAAATATTTTCTTTAAAGCCTAAAGGCATAATATTCATTATAGAGCATTATTATAGACTGATCAAGTATTTATGGAATATTTTTCAGCTGTTTTAATTAAGTATTAATAGAGGCCTTAATAGTTTTATAATTCAAACTGAAAGATATTGTGATTTTCAAAGGTTGAACTGATTGACATCAATGACTTGGACTTTGTAGATCTTGAATCAACTTTCTACAACATGCAGGCTCAGGAGCAGATGTGCCTCTACCTTCTCCAGCAGTTAGAATAAGTTTACCATTTTTCATCAATTTTATATAAAATACATTACTCACTATATAGGTAATTGATTATTTCTCAGGCTCTACACTTTATACTATTGTTTAATCAGTTTTGCCAATGGGGGAGTAATATTGCTAGAGCATATTTAAAGATATGTTAGCTATAGATGGATTTACAGATCAATAGATTTAGCTTAGGTTGAGGTATTTCTATTTTAGTATGTGGGACACTGCAATTGCCAAGTGTCCCATATCTAGTGAGTGTCCCATTACTAGGTCAAATACGTTATGCTTATGATACTCACCCTTTGGAGAGAGAGAAATCTCATGATGCTCAAGGAAGGTAAGTAGTCTGATTTCCTGCATCTCACTATATGTTCACTATGGATATCTCGTTGGCTTGAGATCCTATAGAGTAAGAATCCGGTCTTCGATTGACTTCGCTTGTAGCCTACGTCGCCGTCGCTTTCTGCTTCGAATCGGTGACATTTTTGCCTCCCGATTGCCTCTCTCCTTTCTACACTCATTACACAACTTCTTTTATACATCCTTTTGCCTTCTTTCTTCTAGTTTCCTGTTACTGATTCATATTTCACAATTGAGTCACAAACATCAAAGCTGACTCATTCTTTCCCTTTCAATTTTGATATCCAGTCATCTCACAATTCAGGTAAGTATTTGAAGATCTTTGCTAGATCTTTTGATTTGATCTTAATTTTATACGATACATACTGACTCAGGTTCAGTTTGATAGAGTTGCGCAATTTCCTAATTTCGGAATCATGGCCGATCACTCGATCCCTTGGCACTTGCACGCACACACCTGAAGATAATCGCCGAGCCACCATCCCCGATAGTGGATATAGGGGCTTTTTACGGTATTGATCTGTGGTCAGGGGATCATGGGTACTGTAAAAACCTGCTGTGTCCACTATTGCAGATCTCACCTGTACTAGAACACCAAACCACAATAGACCTAGCACCGCAGGTTAACAAAATAGCTAATACCAGTTAATAAGATCCAGCAAGGTTCACCTCCCAAAGCTATACTTGGTGGACAAAGCATTATTCCTTCTCACAGTGTTTTGTCTCCAATTGCGAAAGTCAAGAGCCCGATCCCTAATAGTGCATACAGTGGGTTTTTATGGTACTTGAGTACGGGTAATCTGGAACCGACATTCGGCTAGGCGATGATGCCCGTTCCTTCCCATTTTGGGCGGTGACCGTCCCACGTGACTACGCGTCATCGGAAATGATGAACTGACTATATGACGAAATCACATGTATTTGAATGAACTGGCACCAAGACCCCAGTGTTCATGTTGGTACCCTTCTGGGAAACTAGGTAAATTTGCATTATTAGTATTCTGAGTTATAAGCAGTTTTGGTTTGCATGACCACTATCCCTCATTTGAGAAAAGAGAAAAAAGCTTTTTAGACAAAGAAATTGAAATAACTCAAGAATGAAAAGAGTAGGTTGGATGGGAACAGAAGGAAAATAATAGTTGTTTACATCGGTATAATTCTAGATAAAAGAATGTGCATTTTTATATGCAGCCTTATCTCAGCTTTGGTTTTATAAGTTTTCTAATACATGTTTATGATGTCTATACAGTATTTAAAATATGTAGAAATTTATATATAGTATGTAATAGCTATGAATTATACACTTGAAAATATTTCTAAACTTGGTTTCAAGTACACCTTGAGGTATGCTATCTTTCTATGCAAAAAATGGGTTTGAGCTGAATTGCTAAAATAATCATTAATAACTCCCCTTTGTTCCAATTTTAAAATTAAATATATTTCAAGATACCGAGACAATACTCTACCATATAGTAGAGACTCAGTGCCATACGATCAGTTTTGTTGTTATTGGCAATCTTGACTGTTTTCACTGAACTGCACCCAAGTGTGAGCCGGATATCTTGGCACCCGTTCCATCTGAATCGCCAAGTAAGCTGTGTTTGTTCCTGCTTTTATTGAAAAGACACTCACGTCTTCACACTGGTTTTGAGCACGAAAGAGACAAGACCCTGATTTCGATTCATTTATTCCTGGATTATGTTAGTCTCGATAGTAGCTGTAAATAATAGTGGTCCCAGTGGTGTAGTAGGAACTGGGAATTCTATTCCGGCTGCGGGCAGTGGTGGTATAGATTTGGGAGACGGGGTGTCACTTTATTACAGAGATACAGGCTACCATGAATGCAACAGAATGTTAAAGATTGAATTAATTGCCGGATATTGCAGCTTGGTCTATCCCCATGAAGCACACCATTAATGCAAACCATAATAAAAAAACAAAACGTCACGACCATGCGCGCCCGCTTGAGGCACCACAATCAGTAACATTGTCAATGCTGTGATTGATTAGGCAGTAATGGGGTATATGACTTAGAGTATCACTTTCCAATCTGTGCGGTCTCTGGGTTCTTTAGTTTGCCTTGGTTAGGCTTCATTATGTAGGCATTGAATCCACCTTTTAGATACAGCCCAGCAATAAAAAAGTAGAGGGCATGGTCAATCTTTCTATTGGTCATGTCAAATTTCCTATCCATCATATTCCCGAGGTCCTTCAGGTACCCTTTGACATCATTGATCACGGAAGTAGCATTCTCGAGTCGGATACTATAGATGGTTGAATTGGTTTTCAATTGGTCGATATCTGCCTTCAGACTACTAACAAGAGCGTAAAGCATGATCAGTATAATGCAACATCGTGATATTATACTGTATTTACTCGTATAATCCACTATCTCAGTATGCAAGGCTATCTGCATGATCAGAGACAAAAACCCCCAAGAGCGATTAGTATTTTCCTCACAAGGTTAAGCCTGAGTGTGCTCATTATGCTTGATCTTGTTAACTGGTATTCGCAATTGTGTTAACCTGCCAAACTACACCTATAGCGGACTGAGCCAGGGATTGACGGAGATAGCCATGGATATAGAGATAGTGGATTATACGAGTAAGTATTGTATCGCAGAAGCCTACCTTATCGGTTTGGGGTTCCTAATGAGCTGGGGTGAATTGTCATTTGCTCCCTTGGTGGGTGGGGTCGTCATCAGAAGTGTTGCTTCTAGTAGGCTAAACCATCAAATTATTACACAAAGAATAGTTTCTAACATGGGTTGGTATACCTCAGAAGCTGTATAGTCTCTGGATGGGCGATACAAACCAGGAAAGCAAGCACCTGGTCTTGCTACAGCATAGCGGAAAGCAATAGGTCTTGCCAATCTGATAACGAGGGGAATTGCCATGGCTATTGATTAATTTTGGTTGATGTTGACCCTTTGTTCGAAAGTGTTTGTCTCGATTCTCGGTTGTTCGATGTTCGGGTGTTAAGAAGGGGAAAAGAAAAGAGAGGAAAAATGTCAGATCTTACTCTCTTCTACCACCGCTAGGCAAAAGGTCTTGGTGAAAGCTTACTCAGCGAAGGGTAATCAGCAGTGGTGGGGTGCGGGGTGACTAGAACTGGGTACTCAAAACAGGCGAATGCCAAATTGAATTAGTTTACCTTAACAAGGAACTTTCCAAAGAAAAACATCTGGTGGGAAGCTATTCAGGAGAAAAAAGAGGCCTTTATTTTTTTCTTTTTGATTGGGTATTGTATGGAAAGGTAGTTAAAGTTCAAAAATTGAGAATTTTGCTTATAGTAAAGCAATTGAGAGAAAATATGGTGCGTGGGCAAAGTTAACCGCACACCGATGATTGCTATCAACGGAACCTTTCTCATTACTCTCATGTTCAGCACCACCTAAAGAAATTTCTCTGGATCTCATATTAGTTTCTACTCTATATTCTACTATAAATTTTCATTTTTTACTTATTTTTATTTATATTTTCATGACATTGGGGTTGGTGGACCGCTGTTGTCAAGGCAGGAGTTTTTCATGTTCGTTGATGCGCTGTTAATTTTGTCTACTGACCATACCTAGGGCTATGATTAAAAATCCTGTTCAGTATGGGTGAATAACATATGGCGATAAAAGACAAAGGAGAAATTATGAACCCAAGATATTCTTTTTTACTTGGGGAACATATGTTCGGCCTCCGCAGTAGCCAGTAAACTCATGCTTGTCTTCCGCATACTAATAGCCTCCTTTCTTTTTTCTCTTACTTCCGCCCCCACCGGAATCGCCCACAATCCTGATCAATATTTGATCATACCTGTACCTTTATCTACTCTGCCCTCCGTTCTCGCGGTGCTACTTTTACTGCTGGTGCCGGAAGCATTTCTGAGCGCAAAGGCCCTCCCTCCCCTCCCCTCTTCCTCACTCACAGGTGAATTTGATCCAACGCTTTCCTCGGCACTACTATCGTCGTCTTCATCGGAGGAATCAATCACTGTACGTTCATCGACATCACCCTAGTCCCTCTGCAATTTCATACACCCTCCGCTGGTTAATGACTCCCCAGTGCCAGCGCGGCCGTGCTCCCCCTCAAAAGTGGTAATTGGCCTGCGCTCCGGCAACATTCGCGAAGCTCCCCCTGATCCTACGAGCGCGTTATCTAGGGTTTGGTATAGGCATTTTCTAAATCGAGTGGGACACCGGCACCGTTGGTTATTTGGTTGGAGATCTGGTGGAGAGCAACCGGGGGAGAGGCCAGTCGTCCAGAAAAGGATCGCAGGGGTGCAGATCTCTGCTGGTGATGTAATGTGGCGTTTGAGATTGGTGAAAGCGACCGCCTCCCTGGAGGCCCGAGGCTGCCATGATGGGAAGAGGGCGGGGCAGAGTCATTCTAAGAAGCTTGAGTGGCTCACTTCGGGGCGGGCGGGAGAACCGAAGGGAGGACAGCAAAATCGGAGGCATCATTGGGGGTAAGGTTCTTAGGATTATCACAATCCCGTAACTTTAGCAATATCAGGGGGCTATTCAAGGGGGACATGGAATTCCAATGAGGTGTGCCATTAGAGCTGGATCAAACAAGATGTCCGGTCGAGCTTCGTGGGCTTGGCTCTCCTGCCGCATGGGTCAAGGATCGATCTGGAGGAAAATCCTGGGCGGCAGCTATGGTGAAGTAGATGGGAGCGCGGTTCGGGGAAGAGATTCAGCTATTCAGCGGGGGCGAGAAGCGGGACAGTGGGGGACCGTTAGGATAGCGTTGCGATGAGGTGAAGAGAAAGTTTTTCGCCCAACACCAACATCTGTACGTTACCGTGCTCATCAAAGTTGTCATGTGGTTTCGTGGTGTAGTTGGTTATCACACCAGTCTAACACACTGGTGGTCCCCGGTTCGAGCCCGGGCGAAATCATTTGTCTTTTTTCTCACAAAATCTTTTTTTTCCATCATCTGGCATAATGCAATTGTTACGTACTTAGATACTAGCAGCCCCTGGACCGACCGGTCTAGCGTATAGTTTTACGTTTAGTATTTGCATTTATGTCAAAGTAAGACCTGGTTATGTATTGTTAGTCATTATTGAAGAAGCAGCCCCTCGACCGACCAGTCAAGCGTGTCCTCATAGTTGAAAGTGTAATATGCTGGCATAACGTCACATACGGGGATCCGGGACAACACCGGGATCCGGGACAACACTGTGGATCAACCACAATCAACTTTAGAAATCGAATAACTCCATGAACCGAAACCCAAAAAAAAAGAAAAAACAATGAGAAAGACAGGAGAGATAGGCTCAATGTAACTAGCGAGGTAAGAGATATGGCTAGAGAGAGTGGAAGAAAGCTTAGCCGAGAAGGAATGAAGATAGGAGTAAATTAATAGAGGAACTTACAAGAAAGGAAAAGAGACAAGGCATTGGCTTAGGTCTTCCGTGAGCGCAGCATCATATGAAGTGGTCGATCAGGCAGTATATGCGTGGTTTTTCGTTTGCTGGTTCGCAGCCGTGATGTAGTAGTGGTTTGCCGGGCATCGGTCTCTGAGGAGGAAAGCCAGTCACTCTCGCTAAGCTGACCAGAATGATTGCTTTGGACTTCCTCGGGCGCTGAAGCGGCTACTATTATGATTGGCTCATCGATAATCATAACATGACGCTGATTCTGATCCGTTTGTTGTTTTGAGATTATTTTTTTTTCTGTAGGGAGGTGCTTCTCGGTCCTTTGGTTGAAGATTGTGGTTTGGTATCTTTCTCCAGCCGAATATCCCGCAACCTCATCAGATCTGCCCCTTTGATGATCCTGGCCTCAGTAAGCTTCCGGCGGTCGGTTTTATTGTATATGGGATCGATTCCCTGAAGCTTTTTAGACTGTTCCTTGTAGAGTTCCCTGTGTGCGATTTCCGTCTCTAATTGGTGTCCCAGCTCGCGCATTATGCTTTTGACCCCGGTTATCATGACCTGAGAGCTATGTTCCATAGTCTGAACATCGTCTTTGAGCGATAGGGAGGCCATCCCTGTATCAAGCAATCGTTGAGCAACTTGTACTCGCCGCCGAATGTCCTTGCTCTTCCGTGGTGTTGCAATTAGCCCAAAAGTATCTCGGCAGGAGGAGACCTCTGGTCTCATTTTTCCTAACACCTTTCGCGCAGACAAAGGCCAAATCCCAGCTCCTTCAAAAGCTTTACAAATATTAGATGAGGTAAAGGTCTTCTTTCTTGCATTTGCAACCATTCGAATAAACAAGGACTTCTTAATCCCTAGGGTTTGCGAGTTGTGACCAGATCTCTGATAGTCATCCACTTCACAGCCATAGTAGTGCTGATAGGGAGCAAACAAGCCCACATCCAGGGGTTGGAGGAGATGGGTACTATGTGATGGTAGGCATAGAAGGAGAATGCTGTGGTCAAGACAAAATTGCACGAATTGAAAGGTAAGATGGGAACCATGGCCATCAAGGATAAGTAGCCGTGGTAATCGGCCTACCAATGGTGCTGTTTGTGGCTCAAAAATCTTCTCTAGCCACATCAAGGCTAGCCTATCGTCAATCCAGCCCTTGGGTGAGTAGCTGAAGACATAATCTTTCTCTTCAGCACTCAGGTTCTTATGCCATCCTAAATACTGAGCAGTTCCACGGTAGATAATAAGGGGAGAAAAGACAAGGCTCGCTGCACTAACTGTCTCAGCAACAGTCACCAGCTCACGCCCCCCATCATGGGTGACATTTGGGTTTCGTCTTCCTCGCCGGCAAAGGACTCGTGCCTGTGCAGCCTGTCCCAGGAGGAACCCTTTCTCATCCATATTAAGAACCTGAGAGGCTTTCAAACCATGGGTGCGAATGAGGCGGGAAAGTTTGGCAAAAAAGTCTTTGATAATCTGAGGATCATTTGCCTGTGCTCTTTGCCGCTCGAGACGACAGCTTAACTTGACTGTGATCGAAGGGTTCCTATCCAGAAATCTTGAAAGCCAATTTTTCCCAAAGGGTTCGCCCATCTTGCCTAGTCGCTTCATTTCTAAATGAGAGGCCATATCCCTCATCATATCAAGCCGGGGAGGGAAGCCTCTATCGTCCATATCG
>Ga0307517_10005495_pt1 | contig 19064 bp, 8 predicted proteins | sample 23_EM_MG_FD_194515 | JGI IMG/M metagenome (GOLD analysis project Ga0307517, IMG submission 194515) | Populus trichocarpa ectomycorrhiza microbial communities from riparian zone in the Pacific Northwest, United States - 23_EM | ecosystem: Host-associated > Plants > Roots > Unclassified | place... | reverse complement strand
TCTCTCTCTCTCTCTCTCTACATAAAATAAATGCAAGTATGCAACAACTGGACAAGAGAAGGAGAGAGACGCCCGCATTTGTGTTTGTATGATGAAGTCAAAAGCCCACCATCCCTCATTTCTCCATCTGACAGCTCTACCTTTCCTTTCTTTCTCTTAAAGGTTTCCTCAATAGATATACCAAACAAACAAACCCATCTTCGCCTCCCTTCTCTCTATCTGCTCCTTTCTTCTTCATAAAAAAATGGGTGCTTCACTCATCTTCATTTCTTTCAATGGCTACACTGGCTCTTAGTATCATCATTCACACCTTATCTCGCTCTCTTCAATCTGTCTTCCATCTCTGTGCAACTTTCTTCTCTCTCCTTAACTGCTATGGGGGTCCAAGATTTATGGGTTCTCTTTCTTGTTCTTGGATTCTTAATGTTTCGAGCTCAGGTCCTGCAATCACAGAACCTAACATGCAACCAGGATGACTTGAAGGCATTGCAGGATTTCATGAGAGGCTTGCAGTTACCCATTCAAGGTTGGGGTGCTACCAATTCATCATCTCCTGATTGCTGCAACTGGTTAGGCATCACTTGCAACTCTTCCTCTTCCCTTGGTCTAGTAAATGATTCTGTCGATTCTGGTAGAGTGACAAAGTTAGAGCTCCCAAAGCGAAGACTGACTGGCGAACTTGTGGAATCAATAGGCAGCTTGGATCAGCTTAGAACCCTCAATCTCTCCCACAATTTCCTCAAAGATTCACTTCCTTTCTCGCTGTTCCATTTGCCAAAACTAGAGGTTCTAGACTTGAGTTCCAATGACTTCACTGGCTCAATCCCACAAAGTATCAATCTTCCCTCGATCATTTTCCTTGACATGTCCTCAAATTTTCTAAATGGCTCGCTTCCTACCCATATCTGCCAAAACTCTTCTGGAATCCAGGCTCTTGTTTTGGCAGTCAACTACTTCTCTGGTATTCTTTCACCTGGATTAGGGAATTGCACTAACTTGGAGCACCTTTGTCTTGGCATGAATAACCTCACTGGTGGTATAAGTGAGGATATCTTTCAGCTTCAGAAATTGAAGCTTTTGGGTCTCCAAGATAACAAGCTTTCTGGGAATTTGAGTTCTGGTATTGGTAAACTCCGTAGCCTTGAACGTTTAGACATTTCCTCCAATAGTTTTTCAGGTACAATTCCAGATGTTTTTCATAGCTTATCAAAGTTCAATTTTTTCCTAGGCCATTCTAATGATTTTGTTGGCACCATACCCCACTCCTTGGCAAATTCTCCATCTCTCAATTTGCTTAATTTGAGGAACAATTCATTTGGAGGCATTATTGATCTGAATTGTTCTGCCTTGACTAATTTGTCATCTCTTGATTTAGCTACTAATAATTTTAGTGGGCCCGTGCCTGATAATCTTCCTTCTTGTAAGAATTTGAAGAATATTAATCTTGCCCGGAACAAGTTTACTGGACAAATCCCAGAAAGCTTCCAGCATTTTGAAGGCCTCTCCTTCCTTTCCTTCTCAAATTGCAGCATTGCCAATCTTTCATCTGCCCTTCAAATCCTTCAGCAATGCAAGAATTTAACGACCTTGGTCCTCACCTTGAACTTCCATGGTGAAGAATTGCCCGATAATCCTGTGCTTCACTTTGAGAACTTGAAGGTTCTTGTTATGGCTAATTGTAAACTCACAGGGTCAATACCCCAATGGTTGATCGGCAGCTCCAAATTGCAGTTGGTGGATTTGTCATGGAACCGCTTAACTGGGTCTATTCCTTCCTGGTTTGGTGGTTTTGTAAATCTCTTTTACTTGGACTTATCAAACAATTCATTCACTGGCGAGATTCCAAAGAACTTGACTGAATTGCCAAGCCTCATCAACAGGAGTATCTCAATCGAGGAGCCTTCACCGGATTTCCCATTTTTCCTGACAAGGAATGAAAGTGGGAGGGGGTTGCAGTATAATCAGGTCTGGAGCTTTCCATCTACTTTGGCGCTCAGTGACAACTTCCTCACTGGACAAATTTGGCCAGAATTCGGTAATTTGAAAAAACTCCATATTTTTGCGTTGAGTTCTAACAATTTATCCGGACCTATACCAAGTGAGTTATCAGGGATGACCAGCTTGGAGACTTTGGATTTGTCCCATAACAATCTTTCTGGGACCATACCCTGGTCCTTGGTAAATCTCAGTTTTCTGTCGAAGTTCAGTGTTGCATACAATCAGCTCCATGGGAAGATCCCTACTGGAAGTCAGTTTATGACCTTCCCAAACTCAAGCTTTGAAGGGAATCATCTTTGTGGCGACCATGGTACTCCTCCTTGCCCAAGATCCGATCAGGTTCCACCTGAAGCATCCGGAAAATCAGGAAGAAACAAAGTTGCTATCACTGGAATGGCTGTTGGGATTGTTTTTGGTACAGCTTTCCTTCTTACCCTCATGATCATGATTGTGCTGCGAGCACATAACCGAGGCGAGGTTGATCCTGAAAAGGTGGATGCTGACACAAATGACAAAGAATTAGAAGAATTCGGATCAAGGTTAGTGGTTCTGCTTCAAAATAAGGAGAGCTATAAAGATCTCTCCTTGGAGGACCTTTTGAAGTTCACCAACAATTTTGACCAGGCGAATATCATTGGCTGTGGGGGTTTTGGTCTAGTTTACAGAGCTACCCTCCCTGATGGTAGGAAGCTTGCGATTAAACGTCTCTCTGGTGACTCTGGTCAAATGGACAGGGAATTCCGTGCTGAAGTTGAAGCCCTGTCAAGAGCTCAGCATCCAAATCTTGTGCATCTCCAAGGCTTTTGCATGTTAAAAAATGACAAACTCTTAATATACTCTTACATGGAAAACAGCAGTTTGGATTATTGGTTGCATGAAAAACTCGACGGGCCATCCTCACTTGATTGGGATACAAGGCTCCAAATTGCTCAAGGGGCTGCAAGGGGGCTTGCATATTTGCATCAAGCATGCGAGCCACATATCGTTCACCGGGATATAAAGTCCAGTAACATCCTTTTAGACGAGAATTTTGTAGCTCATTTAGCTGATTTTGGTCTTGCTAGGCTCATATTACCTTATGATACCCATGTCACAACTGATCTTGTGGGGACATTAGGCTACATTCCTCCTGAATATGGCCAGGCTGCAGTGGCTACTTACATGGGGGATGTGTATAGTTTTGGGGTTGTTCTTTTGGAGCTTCTTACCGGGAAAAGGCCCATGGATATGTGCAAACCAAAAGGATCACGGGATTTGATCTCTTGGGTGATTCAGATGAAGAAGGAAAATAGAGAAAGCGAGGTGTTTGATCCATTCATTTATGACAAGCAGAATGATAAGGAGTTACAACGAGTTCTCGAGATTGCACGCCTTTGCTTGAGCGAATACCCAAAGCTAAGGCCTTCAACAGAGCAGTTAGTTTCTTGGCTTGACAACATCGACACCAACACCTAGCTTTCCTATCTATTTGATCGAGACTCTGGCTTGTACAGCTAGATATATTCCTTGTACACAAAATAGAAAATCCATCACAACCCATCACATTGGTGTTTTTTGTATGAGTTGATGATCCTGCTGTAAATATTAACCACATACTTGGGTTCTCACAGTTTGCTGCTATTCAGGGTGGAGGAGAGGTAGGAATCTAACAAAGGCAAGGAAAAATAGCTATATTGGAAGTCTTTGCGTTGGAATTCAGTTCTTTGTAGAGAAAATTGTTAATTCTCAGACGTGCACAAAATAAAGTTTCTGCCACATTTTCTTTGTGATGGTGGTTCATCACTGATGTAGAATGAGTTTGTTCACTTATCATGTCTATCTATGCAAATCATCATGGTTAACCATGTTTATCAGTTGCACGATGAAATTCTGGGCCTTTTTGGTTAAAATTATTCTGTGTTAGATGACGTTATTTAGCTCCCCTTTTTGTTTAGCCACCCTAGAAGGACACTAATAAGCCAGTTTTAGCTGCAAAGAGGACTGGTCTATTCCCTTGAAAAGGCCAGAACCTTACTATAAAATCCAGGAAGAAAATTGTGTATAAAAAAAACGCGAGTGTTGTAGTTCTTTGAAAAGAGTAAAGTCAAAAACTTAAAGAACATATACTGATTGCAAATTCCAAGAGTTTGTTGAACTTCATTAGCTTCCATGTGAACGCTAAAGAATCATTCTGTTCAGCTCTGATCCATACAATGCTTTCTTTTTTGTGCTTCAGTACCGTGCAGCCTCATTTGGATGTCACCGCGTTTTTGCCTTTCAATGCTATTGACCTTTTGGCTTGGGGTTTTTACATTGAAAGGTTGGCTGCTTGATAAGGATTTCTTGACTTGAAAATTTCGGCCAGAGAACTGCCATAGTTTAATGGAAATAAAGGTTGACAAGTAGTCATTATTGCCTCCCTATTTCACAAATCACGTTGCCGTTTGCCCTTCTAGTATATCAAATAAACTGTGAATATATATATATATATATCATGATGTTAGGGTTTATATACTGAAAACTTGTATTATTTTCAGTAATTAAGTACTTGTTTCTTGTATCAGAAACTAAGGTGTTGTAATTCATTAGTGGTTTAACAGGGTAGAGTTCATTTTAGAGCTTGGTTGCAAAGTCAGAGTCAATGGTTTCATCATTCTTTTCCAAAGAAAACAATCAAATCTAGCTTTTCGAATCTTGTTTTTAAACAGGGGACTTTGTAGGAATAGCAAATAATTTGGATCATCACTAGTTTACATAGTTATACGGGTAGGATTTTTTTTTTTGAACATATTAAAAAAAAATATAGCCATATATAACTATTTTACATTGCTATTAAACTTGGTCTAATGAATTAATTTTGAAATTTTTCAATGTAATTTCTTACCTAACTTGAGTTTAAAATTAAACTTTATTAAAGTTAGCCCGACGTGATTTATTCAACTTGCTTGGTTTAAAGACAACTTTGTTGGCCGGTAAAAAAAAAAATGAAATTGAATTTTTTTTTGAAATGGACAGAAAAAACCCTCATGACCCAACTTCTTACCTAGTTCTGGTTTAAAATTAAACCATATTGGAGTTGTCTCGACATGATCCGATCAATTTAACCAGCCAAAAACAACTCGGTTGACCGATAAAAAAGTTTAAGGATAAAATTGAGAAAAAGAGAGGTGAAATTGACAAGAAAAAAACATCTCGACCCGACTCCTTGTCTAACTTGGGTTTAAAATTAAATCATGTGAGAATTGTTTCGATGTGATCCACTCGATTTAGCCGTATAAAGGCGACCTAAATGGCTATAAGAAAAGGTTAGAGGATGAAAAGGATGAGATTGAGAAAAAAGAGAGGAGGGAAATGGAAAAAAGAAGGGGACTGAATTGTAAAACAAGAAAGCATCACTGTTAATGTATGTAAATAGTAAAATAAAGGTAATCAAACCGAATTTTATACTGGAATATCCCCCTTTGAACTGTGGATATCCACTGATTTTGGGGGTGGATCAGTCGTTTAGATTACATAAGGTATTTGCAGCGTGTCCACCAAAAATTACCTAAATCCATAAAGTCAACACACCATATAAATTCTCGGTCCACAGGTATGATTATAGAATAAATATTTTAGCTTCGTTCATTTAAGGCAAGACCAAGGACCAACTTGTGTGCTATTTTTATGCCCTTTCTAAAGTTTGACTGTTTCCTCTCTCTCTTTTTTTACCAAACATTTGATCTCGAGCTTCGTCTGAACATGCATGTGTCATGCAAGTTGCTGGTCAACTCCGGCAAATGGGAGGACACGATATTCTTTTCTTTCCCCGCACTATTTTTTTTCCCATTTATTTTTTCTGTCAAACAGTGGGAACTCAGCATTAAATATATATGGAATTGGAGGGTCAAAAATAGAAAAGTGAAATTATTTCTCCAAGATTTTTTCTGGAAATTAGAGGCATGAAAAATGGCATGCACCTTGCGTAGGAATCTCAACATATATAAATGCTAAAGAAGGGCCATTTGGCGATTCACTCAACATGGAGACCAAAGAATGCTCCCACTGCACTGCAAGGTACCTTCACAAGTCACGGCGGCAAAAAAAAAGACGCCAATTGGCGATTGCCATGCTATCCTTTCTTCTCTCGATCGTTTCCTTCGGCCATCCCAAGTGAGTGCAGATAACTTTTGGTTTGTTTAGGCCATAAAGAATTCTGCTAGATAAGCACAAACCCTGCAATCAATCTCATTGCTATCTGCGCACCAATTAATATTATGATAGTGACCGGTAGAGAATGCAAAACATGTAAGAAAACGAGCCACCATGACATGGGATCCACATTCATCATGTTCAACAAGAACATCTGATGCACCGCAAGCCTTTTTTCAGCAAATGGATCCAGACAAGAAATGGGTGCCTTTTACTTCCACTACTGGAGGTGGGGGTGCCAGATCCATTCACAAAGAAAGCAAAACATGTTGCTCTAAGTCCTTTCAGGTGGCGAAAGCACCATCGCAAAGTATCTTTGATCACTACCCAATACGTGATGAATTATTTCACCCAGGACTTTCTCAAACCAGCATTTTGTTTAGCCTCTTTATGCATCCTCGTCTCATTCCCATGTTTTAGCATCGGTACGACACCAATGGTTGGATTTGCTGTTTTATTTAAATCCATGGCTCTTGGTGGCTACAAGCACTGTACTGATACGAAAAATTAACATGGGGATTGTGGGCTTCTCCCTGAGATGAGACATATACCCGCGCAGAAAAAACTAAAAAACGAAAAGAAAAAGCTCCATTAGCTGGTTTAGAGAGGTAGGAGCATCGGGCATGTTCTCACTTGATGCTTTTGTTGACAAAAGGCATCACTGAAATCAATGCCAAAATATCCAAAAGCTTTTGGAGACCACGACGCATGGATGATTTGACCATTGACAAGAAAATGCTCTAAAAATTAGCAGGAGCCTCCTCGTACAAACCCTTGAATCTGCTCTCTTTAGTAAGTTTCCTAATTAGGAAGACTAGATGAAAGGGTTTTCGAGACAAAATCTTGAGCCTTGTCAGGGAATTTTTCAGTGGAGTCACTCAATCTTACATAAGCTAAGATAGAGTGCCTGCCTGACTGACAGCTTTATTGCCCACCAGATGATCTGGTCAATTTATCGTGTGACAGCCGGGGATTTGCGTTCAGCACTTGTTTTCGTCACAATATCATCATAAGAAACTTGAAAGTTTTCACCTCCTTCCCGTGTCTCTCTGACAAAATATTGTTCATTTCATCTTATGATGTTCTTCCAATAGTAATGACGAAATTCAAACATTTAGGGTTTAATGTGAATTGATCCGAAACATCAAAGTCATTGAACGTGTACCTTAATCTAAAGTATCCAATTATTTAATCCAATAATTTCAATTCATTAAAAGTAAATGCTTAGGATCACGAACGCGGATGTATGTGTGAAAATGTGATGTCTGGGCATCTGCGAAGATTTCAACAAGAAAGAAAATTTGAACATGGATGATGACAACTTGTCAGAATAAACTGACAGTTGTAGCATTGACTCGCGTCCTGGAAGGAATAAAGAGGATTTTCATTGTGAGTGTGTTTCAGTATATTTTTTTATTTTTTTAAATTTATTTTTAATATTAATACATCCAAAAAAAATTAAAACAAAAAAAATTTCAAATTTTAATACAAAACAAGTTCAATCTCAATTCTAAACTTTATGCTATACAAGAGTAGTAGATTGCAAACGGAATGCAGTGAATCACTGGTTTCAACTTCTTGTCAGAAATTCAAAGATCACAAGCCCCATTGAATATTATTGCATTATTTGCTAAAAATTATGTCAAGAACTCGTATCTATGGTGCAGGAAGGCCCATTCTTTTTGGTTTAAATGATGGGTGATGAAGTTAAATGGGAAATCTTCACCCCTTTTGGTAGTTCTTTCTGGGTCCGGGTGCGGTGCTATCTCTCTCAAAAAAAAAAAAAACAGAGAGAGAGAGAGAGAGAGACAGAGACAGAGAAACGGACAAAGAGGAAGAAGGGGGAGAATAAATAAACAATCCATTTCCGTAGTGGACTCCAGAAACTGAAAGACCCAACACGAAGATAGAAAATGTACATGGACCTTCAACGCGAGATCAATAAACCAAGTTCCAAGTAGATTCCAGACTGGGAAGCAAACCAATCCAACCAACTAAATCTAATTGGAAATAGAAAAAATATGCTGAGATTAATGAATAGTGCAGCATGGAACAGAAAAGGTTTTGCTCCGAATCCCACAAAAGTAGTAGTAGTTTATGGATATCCCACAAAGTAAACTTTAAAAGAAAAGATCACTTCCTGTTGGGAAGTGCGAAATACACATCTCAATTCTGAATAAAAAAAGTATGTATCTTAACAAAAAATTGATGAGGAATATTCAAATGAAAAATTAAGTCCAAGAACTGACAAGTAAATAGAAAAAAGTGATGCTGAAAGGCCATAACCAAGTTTTATAAGCATTTCCATAACCAGGATTTCTTTTCTTTTTTCTTTTAAATAAAAGCAATCACAAAACATAAGGACAACACAAATACCTGATCATCTTACGCAACTTTCAGAAATAAATCATGTGGTAGATTCTCTATATTTCAGCGTATTATGTAACAGCCATCATTTGCTGGGTTTACTTTGCAGTTTAAATTAGAACTTTACAGAGTGACTTGTTCTGGAGATTCATTGAGAGTAACACTTCTTGATGATTGCATTCAAGCATACAACCTTATGGAAAGATATGAAACACCCATATTTACAAAGGAAAAGAATTTGATTTCAATCAATAAGAATGTCACTTTAGACTTCCTATTCGGCATCCACGAAATTAAAATCTCACAAACAGTGAGCACTCATAAAATGATGGCATCTTTTAACATATACGGCACACTATCTCAAGAAAATAATATCAAATATCAGGCATTGGACTCCATATCGTCTTCTATCTCACGCACAGCTTGAAGGGGACCACTACCAAACATGTAGCCAGTGTCTGATAGATTATTTAGAGGGCCATTTCCAAATAAACATACCTGTGGCTCAATCTTATTCAAGCGGTTCCACTCGTCATCAGACAGAGACCAACTAAAAATGTCTATGTTTTTCATTATGCGATCTGGCTTAAGGCTACAGGGTAGGACACTGGTACCTCTCTGCATTCCCCACCGTAGAATAACCTACAACAGATAAGACAATCAACCTGTCAAGCTACAAGTAGGAATGCAATATTTTTCGTTTAACTCTTTGATGAAACGTAAAATCATATTTAAAAGTTAAAAAAGCATGTTGATATTATTTGAGCTCTAGGTTCAGAGTCTGCTTTCTCATCAGGCAGGCCCATTTTCTTGGTTTAGCAAAAATCTGGTAGGAGATTCCCATTTTGCAGTGGCCAGTTGATGTTTTAGGGTCAGATTCCATATGTCACCAGGGGCATTAGTGTGTGTTTTTGTGAACACATCGCCTAAAGTTAGAAAATCAGAGGGTGAGAAGGAAAAAAAAACATTAATTTAAAAATCCTCCCGTTGCTTTGGGAATAAATCTGTCAAGCAAGTTGGATTTGCAACAAAATACAGCTTTCTGTACCAGAGAAGAATTTGGAAAATACAAAAGAAAGTCTGAAAATGCAAAGGAGAAGGCAGTAAATGAAATAATAGGATGACATTAGCAGAAAAATGCTGACTAATTGGGAGTGAGTTTCAACCTGTTTTTTGTTAAATTTGAATTTTTTTTTGCTTCAATTTTTTTTTTTTATAGATTTTTTAGATCATTTTGATGTTTTGATATCAAAAGTGAATTTTAAAAAGGAGAAAAACATTATTTTAATGTTTTTCCCAGCGAAAAACACTTCAAAAAGCAACTACTACCATACTCTCAAATACCCTCTAAAACACGCCATAACATGAGTCATTACTGTGGGGAGAAAAAAAACACTGCCAGGCAAGGTTGTCCAAGGAGCATAATATTTTAATTGTTTCTGAAACAAAAAAAAAGAAGAAGAAATTTCAACATATCAACGGTATCAGAAAAGAGCCACCATGCTAAAAAGCAAAAGCCTAATGCATGCACAAATTAGTTATTGAAAGAAAATCATGATCTAATAAAAACAAATAAAATAGCCCGAACTAAGATTATAAAAGAAGAATCTTTCAGTCGTTAGCTTATCTTCAGCAGCAAATAACTCTCAATTTGTTTTTTCTATGAGCTTCTCCAAAAAGCAGACCATTATAGCGACAGCTTTAAAGTTTCCATATCCTGCCAACTGAAAAGAACTAAATGCTTATATTAACTTTCAAAACTGAACTTCAACTAGTTTAGATGGTCACTAGTGAGATTTATAACAACTTGCTGTTACTACCCTCTTCAAAACATGAAACAGATGTCAATTAGAAATGACACACAGAAAATAAAACCGAAATGAATACTTGAGATCATCAGCAGGCACCCAAATTACACTTTTGAGCTCCATGAATCAAACGATAGTTGCTTTAACCACCCTTGACTTACAGATGACCAAGACAGAAATAAAGTGACTTAGTATTGCAAAAAGGTTCCAAATGATAAGCATAATTTTTAGGAACATCAAATAGTTTGCAGAGATATAACTTTAATGATCCAAATGATCGTAAAATTTTCTTGAACACACTACAACAACAGGAACCATTGACCCTAGTGATGCTAGGGTGACAAAAAAAAAAACATAGATAGCTTTTAGAGAATTTTCAATTTCTAATTTTCTATTCAAGCACATTAGATTGATTGTGACATAAATATGTTTGATTGCAGTCCATAATGATTTTCACTATGTTTCCATCAGTGGGTTCAACATGAAAGGAACAAATAGAGAGAAATGAACCTTTCAAGCTTGTTTGGTAGACTTTTAATGAGGGAAAAGGAAGGACACTGAAAGAGATTGGAGGGTTTTCCTTAACTGTAACTGTCAGTTCCCTCCAATCAATGAAAGAAGCCAAAATCCCAAGTTGACTGTTAAGGAGGGGAGGAAATTGGAAACACAACTTAGTTGGGTTTTTTTTTTAATTACAATCAACCTTAGAAACTAGAATACAACTTGGCTTCTTTTTTTTTCAATTACTATCAACCTTAGAATTCCATGCATCCTCCTATAGTGCAGAACATATTTAGATATTTGTGCTTAAACTTTCCAACCAAACAAGGGTAAATGACTTCCTTTTTGCTCCCATCAATTCACACAAGGCACAAATAATTCCTGACTTTACTTATCCTTTTTTCTTCCTTAGGATAAAGCAATATTGAGACCAAAAACCAAACCACCATAAATTGGACTAATAGTATGCATTTTTCAGCAGTGAAGACATTGGCTTCAACTACAAGTTTCCAACAAATGCACTTCACTTTGTGCTTCAGAATTGTTCTCGAGCACATTGATGTCGAAAAGGGTAATAAAATAATAGTGGAAATGCCAAATAAAACCTTAGAGACCCACTAGGGCCTTCATAGAATCCACAAGAAAGAAAAACAATGGTAGTCTCGAATTCTCAGTTTGATAATCAATCATCACAAAATAGTAGATCCAAAACAAAGTCGTAGATGCACTTATGCTGGCAGCAAACCCTAACATAATCCCAAACAAAATAGGAAACTTAAAAGAATAGAAAGGTCTGATAAGTCCCTGAAAAACAATAAATTAAATAACTAATGGAATCTAATTGGTCCTTGATTGCATTTCACTTACCGATTTAGGTTTTCTTGCTTCTTTCTCTTTGTATTTCTTGTCCTACACAACATTTTTTCTTCAATTGCTAAGGCAGAAATATCTGCAGTTGCAGTTTCAAGGTTACTGGAAAGCAAATTTTAACATTTCATGGCTTTATTAAGATAGTAAGATCAAGTTTAATTTCTCATATCTAATCCCGCTGCTCTTCAGAAATTAAACCAGATTTTTAGAGCTTCTGTTCAGCTGGTTCAGGTCCTCTATAATCAGGTTTCCACAAATGAAGGACCCGTTGACTAATCCTGTATATTCTTGTTTTGTGAAATCACTAATCAGACCAAACAAGGGGATATTTCAAATAATAGGTCAAATCTCTAATCTAAATCCTACATCAACTATCAAATGAATTCAATCATTAATCCTAGTAACCTTTAATGCCATGACAGATACCAAGTTTGTTTGACAAATGACAAATTAACCTTGCCATAAAGCATTCACGCTGTTTTGAGATTATGATGGAATATCATGGATGACTACTGTTTTGAGATTATGATGGAATATCATTGATGACTCTAAATGGTAGCTTTTCCTATGCATGCCCGATGACCACAATGACATTTGAGAACTTTGATCCATATACTAGAGGATGAGAATAAGTCCACACTCCTGAACAGAAAAGAACCATGTGAAGCTTATCCATGTACTGGGGATCTCCAGAATATTAGTTACCACTGCTTGTATGAGAATCATTATATTTCCGAATCCACCTTTTTATTTGTCAATATGACTTCAGCCTAGTTTGGCATTCAAACCTATGTGGATGTTAAAGGACCATTCGCTCTATCTATGAATAATGCTTCATATTTAGGTTGTTTTGATCCATTCAAGTTCAGGCAACTTCCAGAACAAACTAAAATGAGATGTGACCTTCAAATGACCATGTGTGATATACTTTCCATTTCATACAACCTTGATGGATACGGAAAAAAAACTAGGTAGCTTTAAATTTTATCACAGCAAATGGAACATCCGGGAAGTTTTAGAAGCATCTAAATAGAATGGAATGCAAATGCATGTACAAGGACAATACCCACTGACCCTTGAAGCTTTTGTGACTGGTAAAGGTACTGGACAAGCCACATGTCTGCTAGACATATACAGCAAAATGAATGCAAGCACCATTATTAACTGTATGGTAGTTTGTTAGTTGGTCTTAAGTAATGATCCTTTAGTCATGTTGCCATATTGTGTGGTGCACAAATTTTCCTCTAGGACTTATTTTGTGAGGAAGTGATCGCATACTCACTTTTAAGATCCATGCAATTCATGCTATATAGTTGGTGAGTGGATTCATATTTCGCACAATTAAGTTGGTCTTAAGTGTATCCTCTTAACAATCCAAAGCAAATGAAGTCCTCGCTATTATGCAGCTATGACAAATTTCTGTCACCATGTTTTTCTCTAGTTTCAGGAACCAATTATAAGTATGGTGTTTGCCCTAGTTTTTAAATCAATGCCCTTAACATTGACATTCAGATAAGCACACATATTCTTAGTCAATATATCCAGGTGTTCTACCAGTAATAAAAATATTAGCACTGCAGATGAGCTGATATCCAGAAACAAGAAAATTGCAACTGTATACAAGTGACTGGCTATTTGAGGCAACCAAGGTAACAAGAAAAAAAATTCAACATAACATGCAGGGTCAAGGCAAGCATGGCAACAGCAAAAAATATTCAACATAACATGTAGGGGAAAAGGAAGTAGCACGGCAGATATAAGAAAAGGAGATGCATAACAGAGCAAAAGTTACCTGTTCGGGAGTCTTTTTGTGGCTTTCTGCTATCTCTGAAACGACACACAATTTCAGCATGGGCCCGTGTACTGATCTTGACCTCCTAAATGATATGCGAGGAGTGCCAGGTTCATCTTCCCCTGATCCACTATCAGATGGTCCAGGGCTCCAAGTGGGAACCCCTAAAGGTGTGTGAGCAGACACATGAATACCCTTTGATTGACAGAACTTTACCACTTCTTCTTGCCTCCAAAAAGGATGCAACTCAACCTAATATAACGAATAAATCAATCAAGAAACTCACATTCATGAAAAATCTATATTTCAATGACAATGTCATTATATCACACTGGTTTGAAAACATGCAGGTGTTAAATAAAATAGTTTGGAAATAATGAAGAAATTTTTTAGGAATAAGAACAAAAAGAAAAAAAGAACCTGTTTAATCCTTTTGATGGCAATCATAATTATAAATGTGTATACGTACATGTAAAAGTTATTTTGTTGAAAACATTCACTGTTTTCATCTCATAACACGCAACAAATTGAGTCAATTAGAGATCTGTGGCAGGATACTAGAATGAAATTTCATTTAATGAGGATCAGATGTCTTGGGGAAAACCATCATGGCAGGCTCAAAGCACGCTCTTCTTGACCTTAAGAATGTTCAAATCTCAACCATGTGTCATTCATGAAACATGTTACTCTTTTATTTGTCTCTAAACTAGAGCTACTTTTCACCATATAATATGCCAACCTTAAAGCTTTCTTGTATGTTGAAGCCACCTCCATTCCATCATGAATCCCCTCATTTTCAGTAAGTGACCTTTTGGGCTCGTTCTATATGACTAGATTCTCTGAATTATCTTATTGTAATATTATATGCAAAGTAACTGATACATCAACAGCTAAATCATTCATCCTAATTAATTATCATTCTACCACGTAAAATCACTCAAGAATTTCTCTATACTCTTCATACACTAACTGCCATTCTCACTTGTTATGAAGTTTGGGCTCCTAGACAAATCCTTTCCTCCACTCTTTCTATCTCCTTGTATATTTATTGTAAGCATCATTGCCTCTTCTAACTTCTCATAAATTAATATTTCACTTGCAAGGAGAAGATGCGCTGAATCTAAGTATTAACTCTTATATTCACGCATTTTAACCAGAAAATTTTTAAGGAACAGCATGCATATAACAAGTCAAAATTAGATGTGCAGATATGAAATTAGATTTGCGACAGAGATCTACCAATTACATCCCGCACAAACTGTAATGGGAAAAAAAAAACAGATTAAATGACTTCCTTTGATTTGTTTCCAACGTATAGTCACAGATAAGCCATGAAAGCGTATATACTTGCCAGCAGCCACAGAACTAGATGAATAAAATTTCTTATTGATGCATCTTCAACTAGTTTCTCCTTTCTTCTGCTTGCTTAAAACAAATTCAATGCCTCGAGACAATGAACTATGTTATATTGATGGTTCAAAGAAGTCCAGAAGAGGAAACAGACTGTTTCAAGTTTTAAGTGTAAGGTCAGCCTCAAAAGAAAGAAGCATCGGATGGTTGTGCTGGTTTTGGAAAGTCACATTTCAGGCCATCTTTAGATCTAAGAAAATGATTCTCTGTGGTGGAAGGAGTTATACACGAATCTGCTATTTGAAGATAGATGTCGGACCTTATACCTTGTACATTTAATTTAACAGCACACTTTTGTCTAAATCAATAAAGGAACAACCTGAAATGTAAATCTGTTCAAATGGATAACAAAAGTCAATAAGGATGATGGCCCAACCTGATTGACCGCAGGCACAACTTTTGCAAATTTCAGCAACTCTTTGATCTGCTGGACACTGAAATTGCTGACACCAATAGCTCTGACAAGACCCAAGTCAACAAGACCTTCCATGGCTTTCCATGCTTGCTTCAATCGATTCAAAAACTGCCTGTATTCACTCCCCGACTTCGAAGGAGGATCGGTTGCGTCACCAAAAGCCGAGCTATCAGGCCAATGCATCAAATAAAGATCCAAATAGGAGACTCCAAGATTCTTTAGCGAAACCCTCACATAGTTCTCAATCTTATTAAGGGAATTCATAGTGCAGTAGAGCTTAGAAGTCAAGAAAACATCCTCCCTCTTCAGCGAAGCATTAAATGCTTCGCTCAGGGCTTCCCCAACTTCAATCTCATTCCCATAAAGATGTGCACAGTCTATATGACGGTAACCAACAGACAAGGCAGTTTTCACGGCTTCGACACAGAGGTCTCCACCACTCTGCCAAGTTCCAAGTCCAATGGCAGGGATTTTGGCTCCTGTGTTCAACACAAAGTGACTTCCTGGTGCCCCAGTTTTCCCTTTCATTTCTTAAATCTTATTTCAGTCAGCAAAGTGTTCACGACGGATTCCTAAAACCCAGAAACCAGAATTTGCAAAGATGCAATAACTCAATCCAAAACCAAGAATACAGCAAATAGCAACTAGAGAGAGTGTTAAATCCAAAATCCTAATGGAAATGAAATACAAGAGTCAAGCAGGAACCCATCAATCAACTAGTACAAGAAAGAAAACCCAATTGAAATGGGATCCGAATCATTAAAAGAAGAAGAACAACAAACCATTCTCGATCCAAGAAAAGAGAAGAGAAGTAGACTAAAATAAAGCCCACCTCCTGTTTGTCAATTTATCCAAGTGAGAGTTTTCGTCCGTTTACCGGTTAAAACTTAAAAGAAAAGGAAATTCAATTCAGAACACGCTAATTCCGACACGAAATTGCAAAGACTGGAACAATATTAATAAATAAAGACTAGTTGGATGGATAGATGCCTTTGTAAAATAGTTAGCAAAACTAGATCATTGTTCGCAATGTGTTGCGGGTTAGATCACTTTTCTTGAAGTGAAAAAATATTTAGAAGTTATTAATGTATTTTCAGTGGGAAAAAAAATTTGTGGTAGAGTGAACCAGACGAGTTTAAAGATGATTTGAAAACTGTTAAAAATGTTGCTTGAGTAAAAAAAATTGCAGTATGACATGTTTTTAAAAAAGATTTAGATGAAAATATATTTCATTATATGATTTGGATTATAAAAATAAAATAAGTATATAAAAAATAAATCAAAATCAAATATGAAAACTAATTTTTAATTAAATCAACATTGAAATAAAAAAATTAATTAAAAAAACAAAAAAAACCTAAATAAGCTCGGGTTAATCTGTTAAAACTGCAACCTGGATCATCTTATTAGGATAACTCCACATAAAACAAAGCAAATTGAAACAGAACAAGAAGGTCAATTACCAACCTTATAAAAAATATATATTAAGAACGATTCCAAATCAACTAGATGTTAAAATGATAAAATTAAAAAATATATATAAAAAAACAAAAAACAAGAACTAACCTACGACTCGGGATAAACAATCCCAATATTACAAGATGAAATGAAAATTAAAAAATAAAAATAACTCAAGTTAACCCAAGCTAACTCGTCAATCTCGTGACTTAGGTGATGAGATTGTGATAAATTTATAGAAAGCAAAACGAAAAAAAAATTATGAATTTTAATCTCAAATCAACTAAATATTGAAGGGTAGAGTTGAAAAAAAAATCTAAGTTATCATGTCAAATTCGTAACTCAGGTCATGGGATCGAAATAAATTTGTAGAAAATTAACAAAAAAATAACCCGAGTTAACTCAGCTTAACTTGCTGAACCCGTGACCAAGGTTGTAAGATTGTAATGACCTTATAAAAAGTAAATAAAAACAAATTATGAAGTTTAAATTTTCAATAAATTCATTATTAAAGATTGATATTGAAAAAAATTCAATCTAAAGACAAGACACAATAAAATGACCTCAATCTACACGGGTTAACTCGCAAAACACGTGACTCGATTCATAAGATCGGGATAACTTCATAAAAAAATAAACAAAAATAAATTATAAAGTCTAATTCATAATCAACTCAATGCTGAAAGATGAAATTAAAAAAATATCAATTAAAATAGACAAAAAAACTTGAGTCAATTAGATTAACTCGTCAAATCCATAACTCGAGCCATGAGACCAAGATAACTTTATAGAAAATAAACTAAAATAAATCATTAAGTCTAATTATCAATCACATCAATGTTGAAGGATACTTTCTGTTTTTTAAATGTTAATTAAAAAAACAAAAAAAACTTGGGTTAATCTGTCAAGCCCACGACAAGAATTACAAGACCGAACTAACCATATATAAAAAAAACATAATAAATCATTAAACTTAATTTCTAATAAACTAAATATTAAAATATAAAATAAAAATAAAAATACAGATTAAAAAATAATACTATTAAAAAAATAATATCTTATAAAACGGTGATTTGGTCGTGGTGGTCAAAGACGGCACCGGGAAAGAGCACCAGAGCAAACCAACTGCGCCAAAACACGCCTAAGAAGAAATAAGAAGGTAAAACCCTACAACATGCTGAGCTGTGATGAGAAATCAATGTGCAGTGGCAAGAATGCAAGAGAAAGAAATGTTCAATAAATAAACAGCTATGCTCGAGACAAAACTATATACATAAAGGCATTTTCTGCATTGCCTGTCAGACCACTCTCCTCTCTTTTACGTGTGATTTTTATTTTTATTTTAAAATAGATTAAATGAAAAAATTGTGATACCAAAGGGAATCGATATGGGATGAATCATACCTAGATTTATAAATATTCAATTAAGCCATGACCGAGGAGTATTTATACATATACATTCAAATTCCTTTTATTCCATTTAGGTGTTTATTTTCAATTTAACCATGTTTAAAATGAAAATAAATAAATAAAAATAAATAAAAAACGATAAATCTTGAATTGGAAATGTTTTACTTGAACATATAATTTATATAATCTAGTCTTGTATAAGTGTGATTTGATTTTAGTTCAGAAAAACAAATAAATTAAATCAAAAACTAAGAATGCGTTTTCAAAAAATTCAATTTTTTTTTTGCTAAAATTTAATATGGTTTGTATGTTTTGATGTGTTGATGTCAAAAATAATTTTCAAAAAATAAAAAAACATCATTAACATGTATTTCAGCATGAAAAGTTATTTAAAAAACAACCACTATTATACTACCAAACACTCTTTAAATCGAATGATCTATTCACTCATATCTAAGTATATGAAAAAAAAAGAGAGTTGATCATAACCCATTTTCTATGGCCAAAAAAATAATAATTAATTTGCCCTAATGATTTAAAAAATAATAATATTTTTTGTATAGCTTAGTCTTTTCATTATTTTATGTTTTTTTTCTTCTAATTTATTATATTTTTATTTAGAGAGGGGGGGGAGAAAAAAGGAAAATAAAAGGAGGCGAGATGGAAAAATTGGCGAAATTGAAGGCATTTGTTTTTTTTTTTAAAAAAAAACAGAAGATGGTGAACGCTTGCCCATGACTGTCTAATTATTTTTAGCACCACATGACGTAATAAATTGGTTTAAATAACAGTTATTGTTAACTCATAAATACTGGCGGCATCCAATTAAAACGTAAAAGTGCAGAGAAATAACAAACCTTTAAAA
>Ga0307517_10005494_pt1 | contig 19078 bp, 14 predicted proteins | sample 23_EM_MG_FD_194515 | JGI IMG/M metagenome (GOLD analysis project Ga0307517, IMG submission 194515) | Populus trichocarpa ectomycorrhiza microbial communities from riparian zone in the Pacific Northwest, United States - 23_EM | ecosystem: Host-associated > Plants > Roots > Unclassified | place... | reverse complement strand
CCAACAACGTCTGACCTTTGCTTTTTTTTTTTCTAATTCTTTTTTAAAACCAATGATTTTTTATATGGTTTTTTTCTTATTTATATTTGAACTAATACCCCTTCTCTCTTTTATTTTGTTTAGAGAGCTTCTTTTAAATGATAATTTTTTTTTGTTACGCATTTAAATTTTGAAGTGCTTTTCTGATTCATCTATAATTCTTTTTTTTTTTATCTTTTATATAGATGAACTTTATTTTTGAAAATAGAAAATATTTTCAGATAATATTTCTAATATGTGTAGCCTTGCATAATGTTTTTTTCCCTTTTATTTTATTCAATCAATTTAATTTGTGTCTATATTTCTATTTTCCCCATTGCATAATATTTATATAAAATAATTTAAATGATATTTAATCTCACGAGCCATGACATTTACCCAGTTGTGTTCGCTAAGTTTGTTTATTAAAATAATTTTTTTATATAGAGACATGGACTCCCCGTATTCAGACCAAAAATCTTAGGAAGAATTCTTCAGGTTTTCTATATTTGCGTGAGATTTATAAACCTCCTTCCTAGCTATCTTTAGCTCCTTTCTTAAGATATATCTTGCCCCTCTAAACTCACTTTCCTTTTTTTCCAAGTCAGTCATCCCTCTCTCCAGGAGGTTAATACTGTTATAGGCCTTGGACAACTGTTGTTCAGTTGATTCCAAGGCATGGGTTTGAGCTTCCATTTTCTCCTGTAGCTTGGAATATGCAGTTCTAAGAAAATTCATCTCAATATATTGAGCGAACTTTTTTTCTCTAAGTTGGGCATTTCAGACTTGCTAGTTCGATACTTTTCAATGGCCTCTTTCATAACCCTTTTCTTCTCAACCCATCTATTCTTAGAGTGAGCACACACCATGAAGGTCTAAATAAAAAGATAAGAAAAATTATATTTCAGAATAACATAAAACTAAAAAAATATATATTAAAATTAACTTGTTATCTTACTTTAAAAGTCATGTGTTTTTATGATGGTTAGATAACGCTGGAAGCTTGGGTCGGTTAGTCCTCCCACATCAGAAGACAAGGTGAGGAGTTGTTTTAATGTCCTTTTCACATCCAACCTCCCAGGTCCCAACGTGGACCTCCCTTGAAGGACAATTTCCATTATCCTTTTTTCCTCCTTATTGAGAATGGGGAAACAAATGGTGGGTGATCCAACATGAGATTGGAGAAGATGTCTTCCACCCTAGAGGTTGGAGGAGCTTGACTAGAAGACCCATGACATATGTAAATTGAACTTGTAAGAGCAGGACAACTATGTGGAAGGGGAATGATCTCCACTTTAGAATCTAAATGAATAAAGATTTTCATTCTCTTCCAATAGGAACCGATTTTTAGAATGACTGAAGTGGGTATTGGCGCCCCAAGACACCCTGTTGAAGGGGAGCGAGACCCCCCTGTTGCCTCTTGAGTAATCTCGTTAGCAAGATGTTCAATTACAGGGATTTCTTCAGGGATATCCTCGACTTGGATTGGGATTATGAAAATCTCCTCAATAATCATTTGTATAAAAGACTTAACCCTTTGTCTTCGCTTCAATGGTTGATTTTCTTTGGAAGAGGAGTCACTGTTGGGAGAAGTCGTAGTCACATGACTAGGCATTGATGGGGTAGACCCACTGTATTCGAATCCAGCGATCCCAGGTAAAGACCCTGTACAAGAAAACAATTAGGGAATGAAAGATTTTGAAAATAAATAAATATATATGAAATCAAAATTACTTGAAATGCCATATAGCCTTTTAGCCATACAATTAATGTCATATTCAGTATGAAGGTTGGCCAACCTGGTACAAACCCTCTCCTCTTTTGAGTCTAAGAAAAGCTTTTTATTTACACTTACTGGGGGTGTCCTTCAGTAGTGGGTACAACCCTAAATTAGATTATACGTATCTTGAGGTCTGACTAGGCTAGTATACCTCATTTAAATTACCCTCTGCTTTTTCCACTGTTTTAATGGAGAGGACTTTCCCCTCATGGTATTTTTCATGGGTCCACTCCATCTATTGACAAAAGTAAAGAACCAAGGGATTGGAGGTCCCTCTTCAACGCTACTGATCAAGGTAAAATAATTTCAAAATACCGTGACCGAGGGCTCCTCGTTCAAAATCCTTAATAATTTTTCAAATAAATATAAAATGATCCATCCGTTAGGATGAATTTGCACAAGACTAAGGTTACAATACTTTAAAACATCCCTCACAAATCCCTGTAGAGGAAATGAGTATCTAAACTTGTATAGGCATAAGAGGCTTATAATGATAATATTACCCCCATCATATTTGCTAGTGACCTAAGAGATACGATCATCAACTTCAGTGACGACCACCGGATATTCTCCTAGTTGATTAGCATTAGTTAGGGATACTTGGTCCCAAGACACTGAACTTTGTGTGTTGTCCATAAGAGTCATAAGCAGTCTTAGTCGCCTTCTTAGGTTTGAAAATTTTTAGGGAATATCCTCATCCCTTCTTCCAGTAGAAGAAGGTTGGACATTATTCCTCTCAGATCTAAGGTATTCCTCTCAGATCTAAGGCTAATTTTTATGGCCGAAGATCTTTGACGAGTGGTTCTAGTTTCAGGTTTTAAATTGAAATCACCCTTAGGAATTTTTCTTCTTTTTTTCTTTCATAAAAGTCATAATTATAGAAATACTTAAGATAAAAATATCTTATATAGTAAATGATTCATAATTTTTTATCTCTTAAGATAAAAATACTTAGATTTCAGAGTATTAATAAACTTAAAACTCAAGAACAAACATCTTCAAGTACAAATATCTTTGTTCCTGGAATTTAAGGTTTTTTTAAATTATTTAATACATTTCTTATAAAGATACTAATTTTATTATCGAAAGGTTTTTGAGTCCAAGTATATTAACACATTTTACAGGTATTCAAAACTTTTATTGTAAGCATAAATTTATTGGATAAAAAAAAAATCCAAGCATATTAACATATTAATTAACCATTATCTCAAATACTAAATAACTTTTTATATATATCTTAAATTTTAAAACATTGTCACATAGTCTGAATTGAACTCAGATGAACACCTGACCTTCCCAAACCTCTTTTCCTCTTTTCCAAGTGCCATTCACGCTACTCTAGCGGGTCCAATAACAAAAGTTATCAAAAAAATTTGAAATAGTTAATCTCCAGGTAAGATTCTACCCCCATTTGAAACCGGTCCGCTTCCAAACGGGCCAGCTGTTTCACTCTCTTCCCTCGCTGGATTCCCCGTCAAGCACCCCCGCCACATGTTTCACACACTGCATTTACTCCACGTGTCAATCCAGAATCCTTCACATCACCGCCTGTACGACCCGGCGGCGATCTCTGCTTTTTCTCCCCTGCATCTTACCACATAGAAACAAAACCCGTCTAAAAGAAGAGACAGAGTCATAACTCATCAACCAACCGCTTTGTATTTAAACTGCCCCGTCTTTACACATATCAGATTGCGGTCGCTTCTTTAAATTTCCATTTCCAATTTCTAAAAGAAAAGTCTAGTCGGGTTCTTTTTCTCTGTGGTCACTTCTTCTCTACCGATTTAATTTCTCCCATTTATAATTCTCTTTTCAAAATCCTTGCTGATAATCATCATCATCATCATCATTAAATGCAAAATTAATAGCCTTTTTTTTTCACATTCTCTGTAACCGTTTTCCTAACAATTTTCCGCTTGTAACCGTCATGAATAATAATAAGCTTCTCACTTCCACCACCACCCGCTGCTGTCATGTCACCATTTCTCCAATAACCGTCGGGTTGTCCGTTGATTTGTGTTGAGAAGTTTCCTTATGCATCCGCTTTGCTGCATCTCCACCGTGTCCGATCACTCGCCGGCGAATCTATCGATGGCAGTCACCGCCAGATCCGACCCCGGATCAACCACCGTTCATCCACAAATTCAAATTCAAATCCAAAACCACAACCAACACAACACTAATCATTTCTCAAACCACCACCACCACAACCACAGCACCGCCAGCAACTGCAGCAGCAGCAACGGAACAGATGGTAACAAAAGTAACAGGACGAGTCACCAGAGGGAGCAACCACTTGTACAGGTGGATGTGAAGATAAATGATATAGTAGGGAATGGGATATCGGGGGTTTTATATAAGTGGGTGAACTACGGGAAAGGTTGGAGGCCGAGATGGTTCGTTTTGCAAGATGGAGTGTTGTCGTATTATAAAATTCATGGACCTGATAAGATTTTCGTTAATCAAGAGACCGAGAAAGGATCCAAAGTTATCGGTGAAGAATCTATGAGACGTATTTCTAGGCCTAAGAATGGGAATTCGCAGAATAGGCGTAAGCCTGTTGGTGAAATTCACCTCAAGGTGAATATATGATAATTTTTGTTTTTCAATTTTCAATGGCCTCTTGGATTTGGATTGTCAATTATTCTTACTGCGATTTGTTATCTTTTGTTTCTTCTAATGGAAGATTTTACTTTCGATGAAAATTTAGTGGAATCATGTGATTTTCCCCCAACTTTCAGTTATATTCTCTCTAAATCAATTTTATTCATTTATCAGAATAGGAATTGTCTTTTTTTTTATGGTTTCTCCCATTAAATCTCAATTTATGTTTTTAGGTATCATCAATCCGCGAGAGCAGATCAGATGACAAGAGGTTCTCAATATTTACTGGCACAAAGAGGCTGCACTTGAGAGCAGAGACACGTGAGGATCGCTTGGCATGGATGGAAGCATTGCAGGCTGTGAAGGATATGTTCCCTCGTATGTCTAACAGTGAACTAATGGCTCCTTTGGACAATGTGGCTGTCTCAACAGAGAAGCTGAGGCAGCGGCTTCAAGAGGAGGGAGTCAGGGAGGAGGTGATACAGGATGGCGAGCAGATCATGAGGACTGAGTTTGCAGCGCTGCAGAACCAGATAGTGCTTCTCAAGCAGAAGCAATGGCTTCTCATCGACACGCTTCGCCAGCTAGAGGTACATGTTATGAAAAGTACAAAAGAAAATGCCATTGGAATTCGGAATTCTACTTCTTGTGCTTCTACAGTTTCTTCTACCATGCAGAGTCGTGCAAATTCCATCTGATTTCTTTAGATATCTATAGGTGGGGTGGTTTTTTGCATCTGTGTCGGTAAGTAGAGATGCACTTTGTTGATTCTTTTACGTGATTCTTTTGTATAGAAGTTCATTTGGAGAGGGTTTATGTGTTAACATTTGTGTATTATTCAGGCAATGATCAATATTTTATATTCCTTTTGGAAGAGAAGAAGAAGAAGAATTAACTAGGATTTCATATGAGAATGCTAGATAGGAGGTTACTTACACAATTCTGACTTTTAGAGTTCAGGTTCTCCATTTTATTCTATCTGTTAGTCTAGAAGAGGCCTCATCATGTCTTTCTCTCACATCCTGAGAAATTATCGTAATGGTAAAATGAAACGAGGTATACCATTTACATGGTAGCAGATTCCTTCGCAGATGACATATTTTCCTGAGTTCAAAGTCATGTTTGCTAGGCAATGAGTTGTCGTTCTACTAGCTTTCTTGTCCCTTCTTCCTTCAAAAACCTAAAGTTTGAACCTCTCCTTTGTAACAAAAAAAAGGTCATGTATGCTAACCAGACAGATACATCTAGCTTGGTTTTTTTACCATGATTTATACACCCAGTGTATATTTTTTTCTCCTAACATGCACTTTGGTGGCATACAAAGTTGTATTTTTTAAGTTTTTATTGTATATAGGTAATTTATTTCTCTCATAATGGCAAACTCTTATAGACGTTCATAGTATCTTTTATTAAGAAAATTCTATATTTTATACTTTTATAAGTTAATTTCTCGCTTTTCGCAAGTGTAAGAAGTACCTTGCCAATGTGTGCATTTAGATACCATTATCATATTTTTACCTGAAAGTATTTAATCTCTGGAAAAAAAAATATTTTACTAGTATTATTAGCTATTCAGTCTAGCAGCAGAAGTTTCTAGGAAATTATTTCAATTTGGTTGCCTTGACAACATTAAAAATTGTAAAAGAAACAGTGATATTTGCAAATCAGGTGATTGTCTCGGTGGAGATTGTGTTTTTAATGGTGTTGTTTTTACTGGTTGTTGTGGAAATCAAAGATGAAATACTGGTTTATGAGAGTGCCGTCACCAAGTGCTTTGGTACATGACTTGTTAAGTGAGTTCGGCCACTCTAGAGATTTTTCTTTCCAATCAGTTGAGTTTTCTAAGCAATCTATTTGGCTCCGACCATATATGTGCTCTATATAGGCTGGGGACTTGCTTGTTCATCCATGCTTTCTTTGTGCATGGGGAGTATGCATTTTGTAGTGCTGTACAGATACACATCATCATCACTTAAACATTTTCTTTGGCAGAATATTATTGAAGCCTTGGGTTCAGTAGTGAGGTTTGCAGGAGTGGTTCCTGCGAATTACTATTGTCATCATCACTCAGCTTTTGACAACATCTCCTTAAGTTCACTCCCTTAATGAACTCTCCAATTTCCTTGCTTACCCTGTGTTCCAAACTTGGTATTGTAAAACAGATTCTATTGAAGCTGGTGAGTGTTGCAAACAAACAGATCTTGGTTTTCCTATGGTGGAACTTGTAGCCCACCTGCGAACTTCTCCCACAATGACTATGAGGAACTTGTTGACTTCAAAATTTATAGTATTAATTTTATTTTTTAAGGATTTCTTTCATTTTCCGCTCCAGGAGGATGGTTGTGCAACTTGCCAGTGTTTCTGAGGTTTTATACTCAGATTTTATCCAGGTTTTCTGCTAAATTATATATCTGCAGCAATGAAATTTTTAATTTTTTTGCAAGTACGCTTAACCTTGTCGTTTTTTAAGATGGCTTTTCTATTGCATTAGAATTCTGCCATACCATTATGTATTATTTTTTTTTAGATATTTTCTTGATCTTCAGTAACTCGATGCTACAACCCACTTGGGTAAGGCAAGAAAGCTGATGTAGAATTAGACCTAAAAACTATACTACGTTGGCCCCACATCAGTAAGATTTTTCATGTCAAGGATTGCTCAAGTTATAGCCAAAAAAAATAAAATTCCATCCCATATGTTCTCTGTTATTTTACTGGGAGGTATAAGGTAGAGAATTGTTCAACTTTGCAGTAGGAAGGAAAGATCAAAGTTCAATATTTGCTACTTTCTCACACATGATGAGGTTTGTATGCTACAGTAAAGTTTGTGAACTGCTTAGAAGTTGATTCGATGAATTTTTAACATTTTATGCATCTTACAGTTTTGATGTTATACCTGAGGCTAAGGATTGATTGCCTAATGGAATTATGGGCTATAACATCGTATCCTTTCTTTAATATTTTACCATTGTTTCCATAAAGATCCTTGCTTACTTTGTAAACATCTGTGAGGTGCATATCTTCTCTCCATGCTTTGATTCCCGATTTGCATTTTGTTCCTTTGCTTGCAATATGAATGTTTGCTTTTATTTGATGAATCAGATGATTAGCCAATTAAATTTTACTGTTCTAGTATTAATGATTTTTTTTTCAGTTATTGATTGCATTTGCATTTTGAATGTATGTTTTATTTTAGTACGAGTGTGACTAAATGCTGCATCAGTTTCTGTTACAAGGTTTCAATCTTAAATATTTCCATGTGTAACCCGGGAGCTGCTTTTGTTTTGTATTATGCAGACAGAAAAGGTTGACTTGGAGAATACAGTAGTTGATGAGAGCCAAAGACAGTTGAACGATCAACGCACATCTTCTTCCACTCTGCCACAAGACAAATTTAGTGGTAAGTTCTGCAATAAAAATTTTTTAACATCAAGAGCTGATTTTGTAAGACACTGTGATTCATATACCAATATGCCAATACTTGATTGGTGTTTAGGTCCTGTCATAGTCCAGTATATTCTTCTGTTAGTAAATGAACTCAGCATTTCTGGATTACCTGAGAGATGTATATGATTGTCATGAGAATATCATGCCCGGGTACTAAATATCCGAAAACCAGTTTGGTGCCTGATTCTCAACAGGCCACTCTATGGCATGTGTCTTACTGAAAACTAATATTTGTTAAACATTGAAACCTTTAAGACACAACAGCCTCTGACAGAAGGGTCATGATATTATTACTTGGAATCTGGGATTATTTCTATTCTCCTCAACTGAACAATGTAAGGTGTAACTGGCAGCATATAGCATCATCTAGTGTCTCGGTCTGGTTTTCATGTTGTTCTTATGAACAGAATGATTTTGCTGTATTGTGGTAGTGTGCTGATTCAACTTGTAACAATAGGTCAGCTTTTGTTTTATTTTTGTGCATTACATTGTAATTGCTGGTTGTTTGTGGAAGTCTAAATGTGTCAATGCTTGTTTTTACCTTTCAATTTCTTCTTTCATCATTGTGGCTCTTTAATTTTCTGATTTTAATCATCTTTGAAATGGTTTTATGTATTTTTTAAATTTATCATCTTGCCTCTCTCTATGGATGCTTTGAAATTTGATTCTCATTTGTTTCTTTTCTCGAAGCAAGTGTCAGTGAATCTGATGATGATAATGAAAGAGTTGATGCTGCAGAGGAAGAGACGGATGATGAAGAGAATACATTCTTTGACACCCGTGATTTTCTATCATCGGGTTCTTTTAAAAGTAACGAGTCTGGTTTCCGAACATCATCATTCTCTTCGGATGATGAAGGGTTTTTTTCTCTAGAATCAGAAGATTGCATTGATCCTTCAATTAGATCTGTTGGCTCAAACTATCCTTACATTAAGCGTCGTAAGAAGTTACCTGACCCAATTGAAAAAGAAAAAGGTGTCAGTCTATGGTCGATGATTAAGGATAACATTGGGAAGGACCTTACCAAAGTTTGCCTTCCTGTTTACTTCAATGAGCCTCTCTCTTCGTTACAAAAATGCTTTGAAGATTTGGAATACTCGTATCTTCTTGATCGGGCATATGAATGGGGAAAACAGGTCAGTTTATGTGTTAGATTTTCATGCTATTCTTTTTCTTCCACAAAATGGTAATTAGCTCTATTATTGGTTATGCATGTCACTTTAACAAAGCTGTGCGACTTCATAACTGGTTTTGTTCTATATCAGTTGGATGCAAATTTATGTATAGCTTCTATTAAAGTACCTGCTGTATCTTTTGCCCATTTAGTTTATGTTTCTCAAATGATTTGTTGTTTCCTCAGCCATATTTTTAGTTACCCATCACAAGAAAAATCTATCTTTGTGTGAATTCTAAGAGGATTATTGGATGGTGAATGATAGAATTTCCTTTCAACCTAACTCTTAGATATAAATAGCATGTTACCGTAACTATTACCTTTTTCTACTTACGTCCTATTAAAGAACCATCTCAACCAAAAAGTATAAGTTGTTAGGAGAGGTCCCAAGATATAATTTATATTATTCTTTAACACACATTCTTAAGTAAAAGCCTACACTACCTTGTGTTATTAGTTAATTTTAATTAGAAAAAAGAATGAGAGATGTAAAATTCGAATTTTTGATAACCTTATGGTTATTAAAACTTCTGATATTATATCAAAAAATAATCTCAACTCAAAAGCTTAAACTGTTAGATGAGACTCCAAGATATGTTTTATATTATTCTCTAAATATACCCATCTTAGAAACCCATTGCTTTTTCTTAAACTTCTGATTCAGCATCTTAGAGTGAACATACTTTTCCTGAAAAATAAGTTGAACCATGAAACTTCTATCTTGGATTCTGGTAATCTGGTTATGTCCTCATAACTGTTTGCCTTTCAGATTTACAATTTGATTCAATGCAGCAGGATCATGGATTGTGCTCGTTATTTTAGTATGTAGTGAGACCATGTGCATGTTGCATATATGAACTTTTTTCGGGTTTGCTCTTGCATGTATTCTGTACATTCAAGGCTGCACCCTGTGGAATGCTTATCTTAGATGTCAAATATTCATGCTCCAAAAAAAATAGTGGTGGGTATAGATGGGCCTCCTGATTTTTGTTTTTTTATCATTGCAAATGCTGCACACTTCTGTGTTTCGTGTTTGCACTTAAGCTGGTTAGTCTCTAAGCGTCGTCTCACTCTTTCTATGAGATAAGCCTGTGCAGCTCTTAACTTTCTGATCCATGGAGTGCTTGGTGTTCATACTTAAGGCATAGTAACCTCCAATGGTTCCATCTTTTCTTATATGAAATAAACCTCTGTGGCATTTCTTTCCCTAAACCATGGTCATTGAATTTCCTTCTGTTCAGGGTAACAGTCTTATGAGGATTCTTAATGTGGCTGCTTTTGCTGTTTCTGGATATGCTTCAACTGAAGGAAGAGTTTGCAAACCTTTTAATCCATTATTAGGGGAAACATATGAGGCCGACTATCCAGATAAGGGCCTCCGGTTTTTCTCAGAAAAGGTTTGTTATCAACTTCTGAGAGTTCAAATTAACTGTTTGATCTGATCTATTCTCTTCTAATCTTTTTTTGTGCATATGTATGTCAGAATGAAAATAGCTCGAGTACTACAAATCCTAAACTTTGATTCAAAGATGGTTTTATAAAATTGAAAAAAAAAGAGAAGCTGCTTGTTTAGTAAGCTCCTGTTTTATGACTTCATATTGTAGCGCACTAATAAGTCTATAGGGATTATTACCATGGGGAAGGTGGGGTTTGGTTTGTTGAAATCTCTCTAATGTGTAACATTTTGAACTTGATAATATGGTATCGTGTATACTGTATCATGTCCAGTGAGAGTGCAGGGGTTGCTAGTTTTATTATTTTTGTGCAATGAGAAAAATGTTGGGAAATGACGAGGAGCCTTATTAGAGCGAAGAAACAAAATAAATATGTAGAATTTATGGGTTATTTAACTGTGAGGATCGTATCATCATATAATTGGGGTTGTTACTAATGGTAGATGTTTTCTTCCCTTTTGACGGAGAAATTGGCTCAGAGTTGTTACGATGCAAGAGCCAAAAGTGCATGCACAGTGTCCCATGCTCTCTTCTTCATTCTTCCCTGGAAGACTCCTATTTACCCAGCTCTTTCACATAAGGGTCAATTTTATTATAATGGCCTTGAATGTTTTCCTTCTTTCATTGTTGAGTATTAAGTATCTATTTTTTATGTAACTTTTGATGTCAGGTCAGTCATCACCCCATGATTGTCGCATGCCATTGTGTGGGTACAGGATGGAAATTTTGGGGTGATAGCAATCTAAAAAGCAAATTTTGGGGTCGCTCGATTCAGCTTGATCCCGTTGGAGTTTTGACCTTGGAATTTGATGACGGAGAAGTCTTCCAATGGAGTAAGGTATAAATCAAGACGTCTTTTCCTTTTCCTTTCTTTTTTCATGTTCCAATTGAAAGTAGACATTTTATTTCAGGTTACAACATCAATATACAATCTTATACTAGGAAAATTGTACTGTGATCACTATGGTACAATGCGATTAGAAGGAAATTGTGGGTATTCATGTAAGCTGAAATTCAAGGAGCAGTCTATTATAGACCGAAATCCTCACCAGGTGCGTGCTTTCTTTCTTTCTCGAATGATTGTCCAGATGACTTCAGTTATGTTTATACAAACGTAATTTTCAGGTACAGGGAGTAGTTCAAGATAGGCATGGTAAAACAGTGGCAACTCTTTTTGGAAAATGGGATGAGAGCGTGTATTACATGAATGGTGACTTTTCCGGGAAGGGAAAAGGATTTGAGTCTACGAAAGAAGCTCATATGCTCTGGAAGCGAAGTAAACCTCCCAGATTTCCCACCAGATACAATTTGACACGCTTTGCCATTACATTGAATGAGCTCACTCCTGGACTTGAGGTACTTTTATATGCATTAGCAATTTTGTAGCTTGGTTTCTTGTTCGTCTGGCAACATTTACTGGGGGGAAATCTAGGTATATACACTTCCAGTATGCTTTAACATGCATGTTTATGAATTAATGACTCCCCCTGTTTATCAACTTTTCCAGTTCATTGGTTTTGATTGCTGGCCTCTTCTTATGTGCAGGAAAAGTTGCCTCCCACAGATTCAAGGCTTAGACCCGATCAAAGGTACTTGGAAAATGGTGAATTTGATATGGCAAATTCAGAGAAATTACGGCTAGAGCAACGTCAGCGCCAGGTAACATGCACAATGCTTTTCTCCGTTGTAGAATGAATTCTACATGTAGACAGTTCTAGATACTTGCATGTTTAGTTGCAATTTTATAGCAATAGAAATAATACAATGGGGTATTTCTACTGTTATCTTTCACTGCTGATGTGCTTAGTCAACTTTTTCTTTGTGGTTTTGATGGTAGTGTGATGGAATGTTGTTTTAATATGGATTCCAGGCCCGAAAGATGCAAGAGCGGGGTTGGCAGCCGCGGTGGTTTGCAAAGGATAAAGGAAGTGATGCATACCATTATGTTGGCGGGTATTGGGAGGCAAGAGACAAGGGAGATTGGGATTCGTGCCCTGATATATTTGGCCAGATTCCTATCGATCAGCTCTTTGATTAAAATCACAATTGCCTTCTTTCTGTTGTCAATCCTTGATTCATTTTTTTGGTGGAAGTAGTGGATGACTGCTGATGTGAGCAGTCCAGCTGCCCCATGATATCCAATGTAAGTAAATTAAAAATCGGTTCAGTAAAAGAGTTTTTTCCTGACCTCCCTCGTCTAGATATTAATCGAAATCTAGCCCAAAGTGGAGCCGGCGGAACCACGTCCACTGAAAAGAAGCAGACCCTTTTTTTTTTTCTCGGAGAATGCATGTGTGGCCATACATCTACCTCCAGCAGAATTTGATCTTATTTTACTGGTTTGGCCCGCGCTTACATTCCATTACTAGCTTATTAACCTATCGGAGTTCTTCTAGGTTTTATATTTTAAATCCATAGCTCAGAATTTTCCATCTAAAGTTTCAGCTCATTTTTTTTAAAAAAAAAAATGAAATACAAGTCCCGAGAAAGAGCAGAAAGGTCAGTCCCAACTCCCCCATGGGTGGTGGTTTTGAGGGTGGTTTTCTTGAAATATGACATTCAATTGGTTGAAAGAACGGGGTGGCACGGAACTGTTTTTACCATTGAACCGTTCCAATAGATGTAGACTTCCATTCCATTCGCTTCTTTGATTTGGTTATTGTGCTCAACTGCCAGTTATTCCAAGTCTAGTCGAATGTTCTACAGGGTGATAAATAGTTCTTTTGACCCGTCTACACTTTGATATCTTGCGTGATCATTTGTTCTACAGAGTGAGGAATAGTTCTTTTGACACGTTCACACTTTCATATCCTGCATGATCATAATAGATTGGTCTCTTCTAGGCTGCTAACCTCGATGAAATGTGAAATCTCTCCCTCTCCCTCTCGACAGAGTTGCTTGTGACGCAATGAGGGTAGTGTTCTGACACTGTAAGATATCAGCCACGAACTGAAGTTCTCTGTTCCTTTTTCTTGGTATGATAGATTAGATGGATGGATGACCCAACATATCCCATGTCCCAACAGCATGATCTAACTGTTCAATCATTCTTGACCGTTCAATCTCTCCTTTAGAGGGGGACCCGTCTGAAACTATCCAACCCATCGGCCGGCACAACAGCCAAAACAACAATATATTTCAGGGGTTTATGCAAGAGTGTGTCTAACGTCAGAACATCAGATTCTTGTTATTTTGGATTGATTGGTGATGGTTTTCTTTCTGAAGTCACAACTTTCCAGCTGACTGACTTCAGCTAAATTTATGCAAACGAGGCAGTTTGAGTGATCTCAAATCAGGCTTCTTTTAGTTGCCAGTCTTGTGTTAGATTACAGCATTTATTGGTAGAGTTTTACGAGCTGCTCACCTGTTCCTCACAAGGATGGTTACTGAGCTTGGTTATAAGAGCCCTGAGCACATAGAGCGGGTATATGACTAGCCTTTTGGTCGATCTGTCCTTCTGTCTTTGAATCAAAAGTTACCCTCTGGGTAACAGCACAATAACTAGTATATTCGATGCATCTTCAGTACAATGTGGGTATATTCCAAGAAAATTAAAAAATTAACAATGCGGATGGCTTGGTACGGTAATTTGGGTCATAATCCAAGTTATATGTGCTGATGGGTTGTTTTTTTATTAATTGTAACAACCCAGATCTCAAGGCAATTTCACGGTAAGATGATGAAAATTGGAGGGTCTAGCCTTTGGTTCTTAATGAACCTTTTGAAATCTGGCAAACTGAAACTCAAACCTGAAAAAAGAAAAAGAAAAAAACTGTTACTGTAGTTTTATAAATTACAGTTTGCATATCATTATTTGTAGTGTTTCCCATACTTTACATCCTTATTTAATGGTGTGGAAAAATATAAACAAAATAGTTTAAGAAAATTATAAGATTATTATTATTTTTTATACAATAATTAAAAAAACCTTTATAGTGTTAATTTATGACTTTTACACTTTGTTCACCACCTTTACCCAACACAACACCCGTCAGCTGTGGATGTACAAGAAGGCAAGCAACATTTACAACAATCAGAGAAAAATAAGGAGTCTCTCCGGTTGCTAAATATGAACCCCTCCTTTAAGCCTACACTACCACATAAAATAAAATCTTTATCCAGGAAAATTTAGGCAGGAGTTCCCAGGTTAAAGAGCCCAAGCTCTACAGATGGTATGGCATTGGACAGATTATAAATACGAACTCCTCCATTAAACGTAAAGTGAAGAGGAAGAACAGGACAAATAAGTCCAAAGTAAACAACCCATTAGGTACAGATGATCCATAAAAAGAACCTCTCCAAACTCCCACCAGATATGAGATATAACAAATTCCAGAAAGAGGAGAAGGCAAAAAACTTCAAAGGGCCGGGCACGACATTCAGTTTTTGATCGGCATCGTGTACATCCTCACGTAATTGGGGTTTCAATAACCCGTGTAGATCAATTTGGGTTTCTTTTTTTATAAAAAAAACACAAGAATAATTGATTTATTAAACACAAAAGATTAAATTTTGATTTTCGTGAGATTTTATGTTCGTGGGAAAGAGAGAAAACCATGTCATATTTTATAGACTGACTAGTCAATTAGTTGTTTAGTGTTATATTATATATAATGATATATTTGTTTTTCATATTAAAATTTAAATTTTGTGCCATGATTTATAAAACTAGAAAGGAAAAGTGTTAGAGCAAAAACTTCGAGAGGGTTAGCAATTCTTCTAAAAAAAAAATTAGGCAATGACTGTTTTCGCACGACAGCTACTAGGAGTTAAGCATTTCTTGAATTTCAATTTTCCTTTGAATGTCTTCTGGATTTTTAGATTCTTGCAGTTGTTTTTTTTTTAATATTTTTTATTTAAAAATATATTTAAATAATTTTTTTTATTTTTTTAATTTATTTTTGATAATAATATATGAAAACAATTATACACAAACAAACCGGCTGACAAAAAAAAATTAGAAAAACCAGTGTACGAGTTCCAAACAGAATTTCTTTTGGAACGAAATTTCTAGAATCTTTCGTGATATGATTTTGACATGTTTAGATAATTTCGTAATTAAGCAAATAAGGAACCAAAGTGCACGCCTTTTTATTCTTACAAGATGTGCCGAGATCCATGGTAACGTGAAAAGGAAGTTGAGATCTTTTGTAATCACCAAGAACATGGAAAGTGAACCACCAGAGAATATTCACTCACCAGCTTCCTGAAATCAAATATTTAAAATATGCTTGAGATGGGCAGTGAATATTTTCACCTTAATTGTACTTCGAAATTGGATTTTTATGCAAATTAATGCCAGCGAGATGGTGGACTGTACACTTTCGTATGGAGGTGTTAATTACTTTTCCACTGACCTCTCCATGGGGGGACCATAACGACGGTATTTTAGAATTTTAAGACAGTTTCTTACAAATTTTAGTGAAGTAACGTATATTAGAAAAATAGTATGGTTAATTCAATTTTTATTAAAAATAATGATCGGAAATGTGGTTGCGGTTGCTTTTTAAAGTACTTTTCACTTGAAAATATATTAAAATAATATTTTTTTTATTTTTTAAAAATTATTTTTAATATTATCGCATCAAAATGATCTATAAACACCAAAAAATATTAATTTAAAATAATAAAAAAAATCAAAATTTTTAAACATATTTTTAAAATGCAAAAACAAATAGGATTAATTAATCAAGAAATGAGATTGAAAAATCAAACATAAAAAAAAATACCTCCATTTTTACCCCGCACTTGTTAAAAATGTTATTGTAATTTATCAAAGTTTTGTTTGTAGTTAATTCATGATTACCATCTCGTGAAGTCATCGCCATACACGATAACTTGTTGGTTCTAATTCGAGATGTTGGCCAAAGCCAACTTTTGCTAAATGTGCTTCCCATCACAAGCATGCTTTATGTTTTCTTTCCTTAATAATAACAAAACGATACACTGAGAAACAAAAACACATCAATTAAGCTGCATTCGTTCATCAGTGCAACGCTTTTAAACTCCAAAACGACATCTCATTCTAGATTCGTCTTCCAGCATTGATTTGAACACAAAAATCATGATCCGAACTTCTCTATCCTATAATCATGTCAACAAGACATTTTTATCTCCTTAAGTGTTTTTTTTCACCGAGGGAATGATATAACAAACACCCTGAAGGAGGTCAAACTCACATTGAGTTCATGAATCAACACAGCGCCCCTTTTCCTTTGCCAGTCACTACCCATTATTTTTCCTTCATTTTGATGACTTGTCACAGATATTTCGTGGACGAGATATCAGCGCCTGATGTTATGTTGGTGCTCTGCTCTCCGAGAAGAGAGATCACATGGTTGGTGGGGCTGAATTGAGCGCTTGACCCGACGACAAGCACCTCGTGTCGTGCCTGGGATGGCTTTGCGTGTGTTTTCCCAACTTCTAGCATGGTTTTTCGGAAGCGTTTGGGAACGCTGTTCAATCCGTGTTTTCAAAAAATTTAAATTTTTTATTTTATTTTTTATTAAAATTTAATATGATTTGTACATTTTAGATCGTTTTGATGTGCTAATGTTAAAAATAATTTTTAAAAAATGAAAAAACATCATTGACATGCATTTTATCACGAAAAGTTATTTGAAAAGCACCCGCAACCACACTATCAAACACGCTATTCATGTTCTATTTGCAGCGTGTTTCTTCTTGCTGTGTTTGATGTTTTTCCAGAGTGATTTTTATTTTAGATGTATTTAAATAATATTTTTTTAAAAAAATTATTTTTTATATTAATACATCAAAATAATTTTAAAAAATAAAATAAAATTTTTGAGAAGACACTGCCAGCTACATTACCAAACATGCTTTCGATCTGTTATGCAATCCCAGCTGCTTGTTCAGGAAAGCACAGTTGCTACCAGCTAAGTGAGCCAGCATAAAATAAAAAAAAAAACAAATATTGGAACAAATTTTAAAATAAAAGAAAACCATTTGACTGGATCCCAGAAATTAGCAGATCAAAGGACCATGCTAACGAGAATGACAAGATCATCAATTCGATGTCAATCTTCCATTCGAAATAAAGAAAGAAAAAAGGAATGATCTCAATCTCATCCATGTCGGTGTGGTTCCGAGGTTTCTTTCAAATAGTCGTTTCAAGGTGAATACTTTTATACTCTATATTAAAAGAAGTCGGGTGCGCACATTTTACTCGAGCAGTGAAGCAGTTTATTTATTTACTTCTCAATTTTATAAGAAGTCACTTGAATTGCATCTGTGCTTGCAAATTAGGCTAGATGATGTCGGGCTAATTCCGTGCAATTTAGTTTTAAACCTAAGCTAGGTTTTGATATTATTTTTTTTATTAATTTTATTTTTAAACTTTTTTAATTAATTAGCTAGGTTGCTTTTGAATTATGTTAATTTAACTTTTAATTTTGAATTCGAATTAGGTCAAGAATTATTTTTATTATTTTTATCACGATTTTATCTAAAAAAATTATTGTCAGTTAATTAAGATGATTTTTTTTTTGTTTAACGTGGGTGTCCAGGCCAACTTTTGCGCACCTCGACTAATCCCACGGGCCCTGAAGTTAACGACCATGTAAACCTTCAGTGGCCATCATATGAGCAACCACAGGGTTCGAACCTGAGACCACAGAGGAAGCAAACCTCTTGGTCTCAAACTCTTACCATTAGACCACCATCTAAATGATTAATTAAGATGATTTTTAACCAGGTAAGTGAACGTAATAATTAAGTTGAGATATTTTTTAAATGGTGTGATTTTGATAAGTTTAATAAAACGTACGATCTGAACATTTTTTACTAGGTTGAAATGTTATTTTCTTATCAAATCCGCGGCTTGCTCGAAGCTATTTACTAGTTAGAATTATACTATATAAATTAACTTGAAAAACAAAAACTGCAAACTTCTAGCCGTTCCGTGTGAATTTGAAAGCAAATAACACGTGGACAGCTTGTAAACGGTGCGTGAAAAAACCGAGTATCTCGAAAGCAGGTAGGCGCGGCACCTGTCTTATATGGACATGCATGTGATCCAATTTCGGTTCAACCGTAAATTTACGACTGTTTGGCTTCAGCGACCCTCGTATTTCTGTTATATATTTTCATCCCTTACAGATTTAAATATTACTTATAATAGAGCAAACCCAGTTAGCCGAAGAAACTCGAATGATTTTGTACATGAACGGATGGTAACGTATCCTTTATAATATATTTTTATACTAATTTCGTTGTTAGACAAAAATACACACACATGTATATGGCGGCTATGCATGGATAGATGTGTATATATAAATTTGTAAATTTATTTTTGGTGATGTAAGTGGAGAAATGTTTTTTTTTAAAAAATATTTTGAAATATATTAAAATAATATATTTTTTATTTTTTAAAATTTATTTTAACATTAACATGTTAAAAGCATATGAAAACTTAAAAAATTTATTTAAAATAAAATAAAAATTTTATTTTTAAAAAAATGATAAAATAGACTAGGCGTGATCTAAGAAGTTTCTAAATTGAATTGATAGTGAACCAATCAATCAATTACATGATGAAAGGAAATATATGTAATCAAAGGAGCATCTCAACGCCTAATC
>Ga0307517_10005493_pt1 | contig 19082 bp, 13 predicted proteins | sample 23_EM_MG_FD_194515 | JGI IMG/M metagenome (GOLD analysis project Ga0307517, IMG submission 194515) | Populus trichocarpa ectomycorrhiza microbial communities from riparian zone in the Pacific Northwest, United States - 23_EM | ecosystem: Host-associated > Plants > Roots > Unclassified | place... | reverse complement strand
AGAGGATCACCATTAAAGAAATTAAGAGCCATCCATGGTTCTTGAAGAACTTGCCAAGGGAACTGACAGAAGCAGCTCAGGCCATGTACTACAGGAGAGAAAATCCCACCTTTTCTCTTCAAAGTGTTGAAGAAATCATGAAGATCGTGGAAGAGGCAAAAATTCCCCCACCGGTATCCAGATCTATTGGAGGCTTTGGCTGGGAAGGAGAAGAAGATGGTGACATGAAGGAAGATGATGCAGAGGCTCATGAAGAAAAAATCGATAACGGGGAGGATGAGTATGAGAAGAGAGTTAAGGAGGCACAAGCAAGTGGGGAGTTTCATGTGAGTTAAGATCCATCCTCTCTTCCTTGCACATTCACGGTCTTAACCTCATCCTTTGGATATTTATAGGATCCTTTGAAGCTTTGTGTAAAACTGTGTGTCAGTGAGCTGGTCCTGAATAAATGTTTGTGAATCCTAGCTTACCGGTTAGGATGGGTGTGAAATTATTGAAATTAAAGTCATCATCGGAGTCATAAACTTTGAATTCAACTGTGTTGAGCAGGAAGGACGTCTAGCTGTTTAGATCCTTGAATTAGGAGGAGTTCTGAAATACCTATCAGAGATATTTATACAAATTATGGTTTTTGTTTGAAAGGGTTAATATGATTAGTGTGACAAATTATGGGCTTGGTAAGGATGTCTCCTTAAGTATCATGTACATATTACTATTACTAAATATACTAACCGAACTAAGTTTGGTGGTTACCGTAACTCTTTTTTTTCTTCAGTTTTAGTCTTTTTTTACTGAATCCCTTTTTAGTATAAGCTCATGAGATGGTTTGAAATTGTGAAAGAAAGACAATTAAAAGAGCGATTACCAAAATATAAAATTCCTTCTTCATCCATTTCAATCCTTTTTGTTTTTGGAATTTTCATTGTAGTCTACAAGTTCATTTTTCAATTCCTAAGTTTAAGAAAGGTGAGGAAAACTCGTCATAAAATGATGGAGAGAGAAAATTATCGGTTGATTACATTCCGACAACAAAAAAACTAGATCTTGGTGTCAACAGGTTCCATTAAATAAGAAAAATTTCTTGAAGGTGCTTTCAGTCTATTATCTTGCTTGAAAAGGGAGGTCGGGGTTGGGAGATTATTTTTTTTAGTTTGATTTTATGTTTTTAAACAATTTTAATAGTGTTTTGAGTTGAGATATTGATTAATTGACATTATAATGATGCTTGTTAGGTTTTTTTTATGTGAAACTAAGTTAAAAAATAAATAATTTTTTAACCACCTTTCAAGGCAATTTAGACAACATTTTATGCTTTCTATTTTATTTATAAAAAAAATAGGTGTGCATTGTACAACAAAAAAACCAAAAAAATAAATGGATAACATGTCGTTCATTTGCTTCTTTTACCTAAAAAAAAAGGCTAGGTACATGGATATAGTCTTACAGGCCACGTGCATAGCTATTTTTTTAAATGGGTTAGGTGTGTTAGGTCATTTAAGCCCATGGTCTATTATGTTATTCTTTTTTTTAATTAAAATAAATAACTTAAAACATATTAAAAATAATATATTATAGTATTTTAAAAACATTGTTGAGTTTTTTTGTGCAATCCTTTGTGATTTCTTTAGTTTTTTATGAAATTGTTTTTTTTAGATTTTTACACATTTTCTTTAAAAATTATTATATGATTAAATAAAAAAAAGTTTTAGTATATTATTCTTACATTTTTTAATATATTCACGGAATATGTTTTTTAAAAAAATTATTTCTATGATTCTATTAATTTTTTGCTTCAATAAATAAACATTTTGATAAATAAATTGTCAAAAAAAAAAAGAGGATAGCATTAAGTTGCTTTTTTTTTATTGTTTTTCGGTTTTATTCGTTTATTGGATATTAATTCTAATCACCTTGGTTTCTATTAAACTAAGTACATTGTTATAAAAAAGTTATAATTTTTTTGTTGAGAAAAATAAATTATACCAACAAATTACTTTTTTATAAAATTTAAATTATTAATTTTCTTATAAAAGAATCATTGACATAAATGTAATAAAAAAATAAAAATAGCTCCTGGCTACATGATATTGGATATCATGATTTGTATTTATCTTTTAGCTTCTTAATTTAATATTTGATTTGGATCACTCCTTTTGTTCAAGTCATTTGACTTGTGCATCATGTACATCCTAGTTGAAAAAAAATCTAGATTAGCCTGCTAGGTTGACTTAAGACTCGATATTGGAACCATTTTTTCGAGTAATATCAAGAGTTGAAAGTTTGTCTTTATGTTGAAAGATAAACTCAGGTTGATCCGGGACCCAACTTTCAATCTGTTGCTCAAAACAATATTGTTTTTATCCTTTATTAAAATAAATTTGGGGGTCAACTTGGGTTGATTCTTCCGATTTGTGACTCAAATCTTGTTCTTAGTTGATCCCAGGATTGGGTTTTATATCTATGACATATGATTCATATTATCAATTGGCTTATATTATTTGGCTGTTATTTTCATAATGGATCAAATTCTTCTTGGAGCTATAAATAAATATTAGATGCTTGCATCTTATTCTAACTAGACCGTTGTTATATTGACCTCAAATATAGCTTCCAAATGCGACCCGCTTTGAAGTGCCTCATGTTATGTGGTTACATGGTGTTGTAATTGACTTAAGCAGAAGATATAGTTTCATTTCTCACTTTATTATAATGAGATGATGGTAAAATTACTATATACACTTTATGATTATTTTTTTCAATTTATTGAAATTTTACAAATTAAGAGCATTTAAACTCACATAAATCGTTCAATTGGTCAAGCACATGTCAATTTGGCAAAGACAATAATATTAACCACGGTGTCTAAATTATGAAAACATAATATTTTTTAAAATATTTTTTATTTATAAATGTATTAAAATATTTTATAAAAAAATTATTTTTTATATCAGCATTTTAAAATTATTAAAATAAATAATTTAAAATAAATAAAAATTAAATTTTAACAAAAAATAAAATAAAATAAATTCAATGGCATACACAAGAGAGATAAACATGGGTACCTTTTATACATTTAATTATATCTAAACTTTGACATGTTAGTTGGGTCACAGGTGGTATGTGTTTGAAATAAATATTATTATACCCCCAAAAATATTTGTTGAATAACATTCCTTGCATAAGTATCAAGTATTTTAGGTCAAGACTCCAAACTAGTCTTGTTTGACCACGTAATCAGATTATTTAAAAAAAAAATTCAAATGTTAAAATGGAGTAAAAAAAATATTAATATTAGTTAACCTAAGTTAACATAATAAATTTATAACCATGTAAATTAAGACCGAGCCAATTTGAAATATCTTGTCAAACTTGTAGTCTAAATTATAAGAATAGAATAACTCGATAAAAAAAATAAGCTTTTTTTAAAAAAATATATATTAACTTTTCAAATCTGAAACTCGGGTTATTAGAATTTTTGTTATACTAAAGGATTAAAAAAACAATTAAAAAATTAATGATCAAAATTGAAAAATAAATTATATATTTGATTGAATGATGAAATTAAAAATAAAAATAAATTTAGTTAAAGGATAAAAAAATCAAAAGAATGATAATCAAAAGACATAAAAAACAAAAACAATGGTTTGATTAAAAGGTAAAATTGAAAAAAAATAACTCTTACAAAAGGGCCAAGAAAAAATTAAAAATCAAAACGATAAGGATCAAATTAAAAAACATAATATCATCAATTTAAATTAAAAGTTGAAATTAAAAACTAATAGAACTTTTACAAAAATACCGAGGAAAAAAATCCAAAGAATAAGGATGGAGTAAGAAAATCTAATATTTGATAAATTGTGATTGGAGAATAAAATTAAAAACAAATAAAACTTCTATAAAAGAATCAAGATTAATAATTAGAAATCAAAAAAATAAAAACTGAACTTGAAATATTAACAACCAAGAGAGCTTGTTTTGGGGGAGGAGAGAGAGAGAGAGAAATGTGCAACGACGACATATTAGACCACCATTAGAGACATGCGTTGCACCAAAAAAAAAAAATGATGCTTCCAAAAACACAACAGAAAGGTATTTTTAGATGTTGGCAGACACCACGAGCACCGTCCAAAAAGTATAGGCATCTCCCACATACTTATGAGTGCATCACAAGCTATTATCCTTTTTTTTCTTGTTCTTTTTATTTAGTTAAATACTAAATTGTTCATGTTTTAACATGATAATAACAAAAAATCTTTGGAAAAAGATGGAAAAACCCCATGACTCTAGTTTGAATTTTTTAACTTCCAATAATATTTTAAGCAACTTTTAATTTTATATATATATATATATAATCAAAGATGAAATTATCTTTGATCTTACATGATAATATTAAAAAAAAGAACATTTTAGAAGTAGCCCCTTAATGATATTATAGAGATTTTTACTTTTAAGAGTATTTCACTCTTAAAACCGGAAGAGACCCGTGAAAATACTTTAAAGTCCCTAGTTATAAATTTTTTGATTAGAGAAGCAAAGATATCATTACTATTTCAATAAATAATGTAAATAAGTTTGTAGCTATAGTAATCTTTCCCAACAGTGTGAGCTTATATTTATTTAACACTAGTTCCAATATTGGATAGATTTTTATTCATGTAAACCAGTAAAATTCTTTAATCTAGACGTTATATTTAATTAATTTTATCTTTTAATAGAGATAGAAATCTATCCTCTATCATATCTTACTCTTCATTTTTTTATTAAAATAATATCATTTCAAGATTTAAAAAAATAATAATAAAATAACATGTTTTAATTAAAATAAAACTTTGATTCAAATTAATTAGCAAGTTACCAGGTGACCAAGTTTTTATAAGTACGTTAAATATATCTTAGCCTAAAATATTTGATGTTTATGTTTTTATGAAAAAAATTAAAGAAAAAATTTTGTACTATTTTTTTAACGAAGCTCCGAGTTTAAAATCTTATTTATAAAGAAACTCAAGGTCACTTGAACATTTATTTATACGGTTATTGTACATATTACGGCAACTGAGCAAAACAAGAATTTATCCAAAGATGCTACGTCGAAAAACAGAAAGGCCTTACCAACAAAGACTGGTCCATGCCTGGAATTTATTGTATCTTTGATGATGATGATGATGCCTCCATTAATAACGCATGCAACTTCTTGGTCTCTGCCAAAACATTTTCCCTATCGAATAGAGCTGAAACAACGGCGACACCTTTCAGATTTGGCACCCCCATCTCCATCACAGTGCCTGCATTCGAATCATTAATCCCACCAATTGCAACCACAGGTAGCTTAGAAGCCGAACAAACAGTTTTTAATCCATCCAAACCGATAGTGGGATTGTTTGCCTTGGTGTTGGTTGAATATACTCCACCACAACCAATGTAGTCCGCACCGCCAATCCATGCTTGCTGAGCTTGCTCTATTGTCTTGCATGATACACCGATTATTTTCTCTGGACCCAGAAGAGTGCGGGCCACAGTAGCAGGCATGTCAGACTGGCCGACATGTACCCCATCAGCATCACTTGCAAGGGCTACATCAACACGGTCATTTATCAATAGCGGAACTCCATGGGAACGACAGACTGCAAGACACGATTTTGCTGTTTCCAAAAAATCCTTTGTTCCAGCATCCTTGTCCCTGTGAAGAAAATTTACAGAATTATATTCCTATGCAATTGCAAATTATGCATCCATGCAGAGATCAAGCTATAAGCAAAACTCTACTCGTATTCATGGCAACCTATATTTTTCTGCAAAGCAACCTCTTCAACGTATTAAAAGTCACTGTAGGACAGCGCCTATTCAATTGCAAAAGGGTGATAGTACAGACCAAAACATTGCTTTAGACACTCCATTATGACCAAAAAATTGCTTTAGACACTTCAAACTAGAGATCCATTATGATGATCACGTTCATGGAAGTTCAAGAAATATAATCAGCAAAATTATGATAGAGAAATGCATGAGACAACTAAGAATATGCAGAGCACTGGATGTCTATATTTTTTTAAAGTAACAATTAGCTGCTTCAAAGTGAATTAAAAAAGCATAACATCAAACAGTCAAACCTCAATTGAACAATGGTAGCCCCTCCTTGTATGGCTGCTGCAACAGCATCTACCGTGGACCGTCCCCACTTTTTATTCATCCCAGAATCTGTAACTGCATACAGAAACAAGTCACTTGGATTGAATGCATCTTTTCTATGGAAGCTGTGAGAACCACTCTTAAGCCTTAGTAGGTGGTCAAAGGGGCCTTGAATCCCATTTCCAATCAAAATGTCTTTGCTATATTCCAAGGCTGTCTCAACATAGCGCTTAGCCACCTGCCGCAATTAGGGTATATAAGAATGCTGGTACACAAAACAAAAGACGAGAAAGAAAATTAAAAGAAGGAAATTAAAATGGAGGGGCGGGGGGGGGGAGAACACAAATAAAAGTCTATAAAGAGAGAGAGAGAGAACACAAATAAAAGTCTATAGAGAGAGAGAGAGAGAGAGAACACTCCAGGCATGCAGCTGTAAATTACAAGTCAAAATAAATGGCCTGCTAAATTATCCAAAATTACCCTAAACTTTGGGTCAAACTGAAACTTAACCCATGAGCTTTAATTTTTTTTTTATTTGAGAACCTTGAACTATTGTTTTTTAGGTAAACCACAAATAAAAGTCTATAAACATGACACCTTTCATGAAAACACGTTATTTGAGAGAGAAAAAGGTTAACAGGGGGACAGAAACCTAGGCAGAGAGGTTTTTTTTTTACCAAAAAATAGTTCATGGTACTCAAATTGAAAAATTGAAGTTCAAGGACTAAGTTCAATTTAACTCAAAGTTCAGGATAGTTTTGGATGATTTAGCCTAAATGACCCATGGACCATCATAGCTCTCTCTCTAGGGCGAATGATAAAAGGATAGCATCATTCTTAACATCCAATAAAACATCTGAACAATATATAAAAAGCAGGCTTAATCAACTCAATTTGGGTTCCATAGGCATATCCTATCTTGTATTTACTGATAAGGCTTGGTGAATTTAAATAAATACATAAATTGATGTTTTAGCTCATTATGAACTCAATCTTGACTGTACAACCAGTCATGATACTCCTGAATCACTAAGTATTTGAAGTTGGCTATGAATCAAAAGTACAAATGCTTTTTAGTTACCCTAACAGCTGTGAGCATTGGAGAACCTTTTGCCAGCTCAGCTGCTATACATGAAGCCAAAGTGCAGCCAGTACCATGAGTATTGCGAGTTTTTATGCGAGATGAGCGCAGCTCATAGAAGTGTTCACCTGCAAAAACTTCCTAGTGTTAGACTGGCTTTAAAATGAACATTACTCATGATCACAGACAAAATATAAGGAATAGCATTATTATTTAACAAGTTTAGTAAAATTTAAGCTCACCATTAAAGAAGATATCAACAGCATCCAAAGAATCAGGGAGATCACCACCTTTGACAAGCACATTTCTGGAAAACAAAATTAACAACTGTAATCATGCAACTCTCTAAGCTCAGAGTACTGGATCTATTCTATTCCTCGTGTTAAACCCATTTTGTAATAGATTTTCTCCAAGACTAAATCCAGTGCCATAGACAACACTGAAAACACTTATTAACATCAGAAAAGCAACAGATTAAATATTTGAGTTCAATTTGTTGTAAGAAAACATGGGACAGCACCATGTTGACATGGTAGAATAACCCTTAATATTTCAACCTCAAGCGCTGTGCTACATCATGCTTGGCATCATAGTGATTCAGCACCATGATTACATGCATGGGAGAACTTACAAGGGCAAAATGACTGATGCCCAATGCGAAGAGTTGTTATTCAAGCTGTTAGAGCAGCTTTAACAACTTGCATGACAGTTTCCAGATATTAGAAAAAAGCAAAAACAAAACAAATGCTCTAGGCAGTTTCCAGGTGGGAGCCATGTGAGCTATCACATTAAGTTTTCCCCTATCTTCAGAGTAAAAGGACATATTAACTTTAAGTGTCTTGGTTTCTGCATCAAGAATCCCATAACTGGCACATAACTCATAATCATGAGTGCTATAGATGCCACATTATTCTCTTCAGCTTATTTGAAACAACAAAGACCATTCTGATAACCAATGACAACAAAGAACTAACCAACCACAGAGGACCTGCACATGAATGTCACATAATACTTTCCATAATCTAGCTATTAGATGATTGTACTTGCAAGTTGAAACAGCTACAATTTTGTCTCTTAACTTGACAGATAACCCCGGAAACACATTGTTCTTTAAACAGTTCCTTGTGTTCTTGACAATAAGATCCAAGACATTGAAAAAGCTCATGCCTTGCTTGTAGCATTTTCTCACCTTTGAGGGTGTAATGACTTTCTAAATCTTATGCGGTCAAATAGAAAATGCTGCAATTTGAACAAGAGGTAAACTTACCACCTTTTCAATAGCAGAACTCCTAAAGTGAGCCATTTCATGGACTTAAAGAGATAAAAGTACTGAATAGTTTTATAATGTTAGTTTCCCTAAGCAAGTGAAGGACAAAATCAAATTCCATGAACTAACCGTGGACCCAGTGCATGCAACAGCTCAGCTGCGTTGCGCATGTCAGCAACTGTTTCAAGGCGTATACCACCAAGTAGAGCAGATGCCTCTTTTATATTTGGGGTTACTATGTTGGCCATGGGAAGGAGCTCCTCTCTACATTCAAGAACCAGAAATTTGAAATTATTGCAAATATCCAACATAAAAGTTCACAGGGCAAAAAAAATGAAAAAAAAAAAACAAAGCAACTCTCAATAAGTTGGTGATGGCCAGCGCCCGTACAAGGTCTATATGGAAAAGGTTGCTCATCTAGGATGAAATTGCCAGCCATTCCTATGCCTCATCTACAGCTCCTTAAGAAGGCAATTCCACCCATAAATACTTGTTCAGTTAGCCAAGTGCTCCATCCTTAGAGGATTGCCCTCAATAGCCTTCAGCAGGGCACAAGACATGATATAACCAGGTCCCAGTATGGATAACTTAAGACATGATCTGATTTTTGTATTGTTCTAGACATTGATAAAACAAAGGTGAAAGTACAGATGTTAAAAGGTGCAAGGCAACATATTTAGACAAACAGTGAAGTGGACTTAGATTTTGCCAACAAAATAATCAATGAAATCAGGCAGAGATAGCCTACACTTGCTGAAGTTGGCTGGCTGCAGAGAAGTTAATGGAGCACCACTCAGCAATGCAAATATGAGAAGAACTTGGAACCTGGAAGGTAGATTTGGTTGTAGAAAATTGTGGCTCTTGGAAATGAAAGAAACCAAAAAATACTGTGCGGCAGATTTCTAACTATTGCAGCTGCAATTTTTGAATATTTTATTAAGAAATGTCAACTTCACCGTTAGTGATGTATTGAGATAAAAATACTTTACTTTGACACAATTTCTACTAGATTGATAGCGGTTCATTAACTAGCTGGCTGTTGATGCTCTTAACAGCTTATAAAAAGCTCACAGCTTGAGAGAAGGCACGTGATACTACTTGACTGAAAATAATTCTTCTTTCTATAAGCATGAGTCTCAAATTGTTCAACGTTTTCCACCACGAATAAGTTGTAATTCAATATGATTCAAATTTCCCATCTTCACAGATTAATAACAGCAAAATTGCTCGACAGACTCCATTTCCTATTGCTTACACTCACCACCACCGCTGTCCCGGTGTAACAATGGCTCAGCATCCACAATAAAACTCTCATAATCTCTCAAAATGGAGTGATTGTTAACTAATTTTCCCACTAGAAAAATAATCAACAAGAAGAAAAACCAAATAACGACTGTTAAAAACAAAAACTACAGCAACTTACCGAAAAGTGGAAAGAATGGAAGGGCCAGCAAGCACGTCTCCACTGGTAGAAACCATGACAGGATCAACAACCAAAGCTGCCTTTAATTTAATTATTACGTCATTAAACTCAGTAAAATCACAAATTAAATCATTCGAAATAATTCGAAATTTTTCCCTTTTTCTTTACCTCGAACCGAAAACTCAGTGAGACTCTGAAGAAGAACCTTAACTACCCCAACAGAAGGCAGCATCCCTGTTTTAACCTAAAAAACGAAATCGCAATCAATCAAAAGCAAATTTGAAGGACCAATTGAAATGTTAAGAACTTACGACATCAACTTGCATATCTGAAAGCACTGACTTCAACTGCTGGGCAACAAAATCCTCCGGCACAGCGTGTACTGCCTGAACTCCAACGGTGTTTTGTGCAGTAACGGAAGTTATCACTGTAGAACAATAAACTCCGCGTGCGGCACAAGCCTTGAGGTCGGCTTGGATTCCGGCGCCGGCACCGGAATCAGAGCCGGCTACACTCAAGACGTGCGGGATTGAAGCACCGCCGTTTTTCTCTTGCATTCTTGAGCTCATAACTATGCGTTTTTGGTAGAAGGAGAAGGAATTGGAGAAGATGACTCCACCGTAGGCCATTTCATGACGCGACCACCACTTATCGAATATAATATATAATGTTACTTGGGCGGGCTCAACCCGGCCCGGTTATGCAACGCGGGTCTCTAGAAAGAGGAAAAAAGGAATATCGACGTTAGATGTTTGTAAATGTTTTCACTTCAGTCCTTCAAGATCATTTCTGTTGCGTTTAGGTCTTTGATTATAATAATGGACCACCAAATTACCTGCCTTTTCTGGTAGCAATTTGAGAATATAGGTTTGGTAAATAAAAATATAATATGATAAAAATATAAAATAAAAATTACCAGTCAAATTTTGAATCAAAACTCACAAAAAGAGAGAGAGAGAGAGAGAGAAATGATGTTTGTTGTAACTTGAAGGGTTCAAATTATACTTTTGGGAAAACTAGGGTCATCTTGGCAAATTCAAATTATAGCTTTTTGCCAAAAGAGTAGGGGATTGTGTTGTAGAGAGAAGATGGAATAAATAAATTAGATTTTGATTGACTGTTTTTTACAGTGAATTTTGATTGTTTATAGTATATTTATCTTTTATTTAAATTTAAAAAATAAGTTGACTAATATAGCTTTTAAAATAATAGAGATAAAGTGTAAAACAAAATAAATTATAAGATTTTCAAACAAATTTTTCAAGTATTTATTATTTTTTATATTAAATTAAATATCAAATTATCCCTCAACTTAAATTAAAATAATTAAAAAATTATTATGAAAATATAAAAATATTTTTTATATAAAATTTAATTATTTTTGTTATCAATGTATTGCTATGTATAATTAAGGTGGAAGAATACTTGCAGTCAGTACTTTATTTGAGAATAATAATGTGAAAAGACTTCATAATATCATTGTAAGTTTGTGTTGAGTCTTTTGGGTGAAAAAAATAAAAATATTATATTATTGTAGCGAACAATAATTTAGATTCAAAATTCAAAAAAGTTTTAGCTATTGTTTTAATTTAATTATTATCTTTATGCGTATTAATATTTATCATACAAATAAATTATTAGTGCCCAGAACAAATTTAATTGCATGCAGTGCACTTATAATCTAAACAGTGTGAAAAAAATATTGTGCAAGTTGACAATGTTTTTCCATTTTCTCTTTTATTATTATTATTATTGTTATGTTATTTTATATATATATATATATATTACTTATTATTTATAATTTAAAGCGTGTGAATTGAATATTATACAGTTACACTGTTTTCGTGCTTCTTCTTTTTTTACAATAAATTTAAGAGAAAAATATATGAAGTGAATATTGTGCAGTTGCACTGTTCATCTCCTCATGTTTAACCGTAGACGACATTGTTCATTTTTTGTTAGGTTTTTTATAAATTTAAGGGAGAAAAATATTAAATTCAGCTGAGTTCATGGTCCAGGTTCACCCTAAATAAACTAAAGCGTATGGAATGAATACTGTGTAGACGTACTGTTCACCCCCTTCACATTTTATTGTGGACAACACTAGTAATTGTTTTTTTTTTAAAAAAAGTTTTGCTATAAATTTAAGGAGAAAATGTGTGAGGTGAATACCGTGTAGCTGCATTGTTCGTCCTTCATGTTTTACTACAGACGACATTGTTTACTTTTTTATGTTTGCTATAAATTAAAGGGGAAAAAATATTAAACCCGGTTGAGTTCATAGTACAAGTTCATCCCACAAGTTTTATTGTGGATGATACTGTTTACTTTTTTTGTTTAGAAAAAATATTTTCATTTTTTTGTTTACATTTTTTTAAAATTAATCTTAATCTTAATTTTATTTATATTTAAATTAGTATTCCTTTTCTATTTTATGCTATTTAAAAAGCTTATTTGAAATGATGATTATTTTATTTTATTTTATTTTTTATGAGGTTTTTTCGATTAATCTATATTTTTTTAATTTTTTGTATAGATAAACTTTATTTTTTAAAATAAAAAAAATTATTTTCAAATAATATTTCTAATATGTGCAGTAATGTATATTATTTTTTCCCTTCTATTTTATTCGGTTAATTTAATGTGTATGCATATTTTTATTATCATTTGATTGAATAAAAATATTATTTTAATTAACAAATTTAGCAAACACAATCGCGTAAACATCACGTCTTGCAAAATTAAATATTTTAATCTAAATTTGTCTCTTGATTTTACCAGTTTTTATTTTTAGTCATCGTTTAAAGTTTTTTTTTCACTTATTAACACACATAGTTCTCAATTTGTTTTTTAAATACATGTATGTATAAATTTTTTAATTTTCACTTAGAATTTTTTTAATTACAAAAACATATTGAAAAAGTCTAAAAATAGTTTTTTTTGTTGAGAAAAAAAATATGTAACCCGCGATGAAACGCGAGTCACAAATCTAGTATAAACTAAAAAAGGTGGTGCTTTTATTATGCACTACCTTGTAAAATACTATTCATTTCAATAGCTTTTTTTTTTTGTCTTTTTTGTCTAGATCCATTTTTTTTTTTCTAATTTCATACTTATATTTAGTTTATTGGAGATTAGGTTTCATAATTTACTTTGGTTTGTTTTATACATGGTTAGCTCGATCTTGTAACTCATGCCACGGATTTGGCGGGCGGGTTGACTTGTATTTTTTTTTATATCTTTCTTTAATGAACAATTTTTTTTTCAATTTCATCATTTAACATTAGGTTGATTGGAAATTATGTTTATAATTTATTTTGGTCTATTTTCTATGAAGTTATCTCAGTCTCATTACCTGAGTTGCGGGGTTAACGGGTTAACCTAGTTGACTCGAGTTTTTATTGTTTTTTTTAAATTGTAGCAATTAACGATGTTTTAAAGAAAAAAAACTACAAAGCTAAATTTTCAACCAGTTTAGTATGAAAAAAATAAATTCGACAAAGATAATTTTGAAATTTTTTTTGATAAAAAGACATGTGGGAAAACACTGGAGCAAGAAAAAATCATGTGGGGAAATATTGTAGCAATCCACAATGTTTTTTTTCAAGAAAAAAACAACAAAGTTAAATTATCAACCAGCTCAATATGAAAAATAAACTAAAATTGACAAAGACAATTCTGGAAAAAAAAACAAAGAAAAAAGAAAAAAAACCACATGGGGAACACTGTAGCAATCAACAGTGTTTTTAAGAAAAAACTACAGAGCTAAATTCTCAACCAGCTCAATATTAAAAAAAAAAAAATTGAAAAAAATAATTCTGAAAAAAAAAGAAGACAATTTTGGGAAAAAAACAAAAAAGCAAAAACAAAAAAAAAAAATAAAGAAAAAAACATGTGGTGAAAGCTAAAGCTAAATTCTCAATCAGCTAAATATTAAAAAAAATAAATTCAACAAAGATAATTTAAAAAAAACATTTAAAGAAATATTGTACCAAAAGAAAAACCTTGTGGGGGAAATACTGTAGTAATTTACAATATTTTTTATAAAAAAACTACAAAACTAAATTCTCAACCAGCTCAATATGAAAAAAATATATCGAAAATGACCATTTTGAAAAAAAAATCATATAGGGAAAATTGTAGCAATCCACAATGTTTTTTTTTTAAATTACAGAGTTAAATTCTTAACCAGTTTAATATTAAAAAAAATCAGAAAAAATAATTTTAAAAAAATATAATTTTTTTTAAAAATTAATCACAAGAAAAAAAAAAATATTAGTATAATGAAAACAAAAGGCGTGTGGAATAATGAAAACAAAAGGCGTGGGAAAGCTACAGTTTTTCCCACGCCTTTTATAGTATTGTTAATTTTTGCTGGATACCCACATTCATAGGAAAAAAAACAGGGGGAAAAACAAAAATCAAAAACAAAAATATCCCGCCCTGCCGCAGCGCCCTGTACTTTTGAAGAGCGCGCTCGCTCTCACTCTCTCTCGTTCACTCTGGAACTCACCGTCACCTCCGATTACCCAATACTCCTCGATCATTCCTTCCTTCTCGCTTCTCTCTTTCAATGATCCAAAGTAAGATCTTTTTTCTCATACACTCGCCTATGCTACTGCTGTTAGGTTTTTCATTTTCGAGAAACGCCGTGTTTTAGCATTTCGAACCACAAAAAAATGATGCTATACTATCCGCTGTGTAATTTATTTCGAAAGAGAAAACAATTTGTTTGAAATTCAAAGTAAAAAAAAAAAAGAAAATCAAATTTTTTGCACTTGACAATTTTCCATTTCGAAATAATTTTTTTATTCTCTATAATGCTAGGGTTTCAGAGCTGAGAGACAATTACCAGATAGATCGGAGTGATGGCGATCGAAAAACATGTGAAGAAAAAGTAATTTGCTGTTTTCTACGTTTTATTTTTCTTATAATTTATCTCGATTCACATTTCTTTGATGTTATTTATTTATTTTTATTTTTTTACATATATTTATGTGGCAGAGTAAATAATTTAAGCGAAGGTCGGAAATGTGAAGATGAGAAGCAACCTAAAGTGAATTGGTTGCAACATGCCAATGCACTTGATAATATTTCCTCTAGAAGGAAATTTTTGAGTGCGAATTTCCTTTACTCGCTTGAATCGCAAAAACCAATGTCCATGAGGTATAATATTGTTTTACACATTTGTTCCGTGTTTTTCTTTATAATGTTGATATCATATTCGCATATGATTAATGAATTATGTAGATCTCCGATTTCTTTGTTTAAAATCGTAATCCCTTCTTCACTGTGCCTTGGCGTTTGTTTCTGTTGTTTTAAATTTGAATATTATCACGGAGCTGTAGAATTTAAAACTTGTTATTGTATAATTTTTTAAGCAGCGTATCCTTTGGTTAACTGTCACTGGCGGAAGGGTATTGGCGAATTTGTTGTGCTAAGCTATTCATATGTGTAACTAATTTTTTATTTGTGTCATTTAGGTTAAGCTCCTGTGATGTCCAGAATCCTCAAAGACTGCAGAGTTCACAAGTTGAAAAGGTAAAAATGTGCATTGTGAGTTTTTTTTTTGGCTGGTGTGTCGGTGTTTACTGTTCATGCCATTACAATTGGCACTGTCCCATTTAAATCTCCTCATGGTTGCTCCAACCCTGACTGGTCTATTTTGGGAGCACTCTGCAATGCAGTCCTGTCAACTGGCATGAAAAATTGATCTCTGCTTTTTGAGAAGTGAGGAACTGCCTTGTAAGCTACATGCATCGAGTGAACACAAACTCTAACCTCATGTTTTACTTCAAAGTTTACGTAGCAAACATCTAATATCTTATCTGGTATGAGCAGTTCAGGGAAAATCTCAGTTTGCATTAGTTTTTGTGTGGAAAATCATTTTGCAGGCTTGGCATGCTCTGTCCACTCTTCAGATTTCTTCCAGGAACTACACTAGACCTGGTCAAACTGGTCCAGTAAAGAATGTCAGTGAAGACTTGTCGGGCAATGTAGGGCAAAGACCTACCTTCCAAAGCTCAAGTAATATTAGCAAATATTCTGAAGGTGTGTATGCACAGAAAAACTTGAGTGGAAAGAACAGTGAAGCTGCAAAGCATATGGGCAATGTTATCCCAGCAGACAATGCTAGCCATGTGCAATCTGGAAACAATCAAGGGTGGTCAAGTGATATTAAAGCATCATCAGGGGTCAACACCAACCAGTCTAATGTTTTAGCTGGTTCGTTCGTCAATCACACTGTGCAAACTTGTCAAACAAAAGAGTTTGTGGAAACTTCAGCTGATTACATTGATGATGATGACCTGATCGAGGTAATTGATACTCAGTGTCTCTTAGCTCTGCTAACCAAATTGAAACTTGTCCAGCATGAAGAGTAACCGTGAATCAAGTTAGGTTGTTAGGCTGAAATTCTCTATCCTAGAACTCTCAGTTTTAGAATGAGTAAACAAAGACTACTCGACATAGTACCATGACAATGAGTTCTCATCAAAATGCATTAACAATTGCATCAAGTTCAGCTACTTTAAATTCATAATTTCACCTCACAGATACCATAATGAAGAGAGCTAAGTTATTGAATTTTTGAATATTGTTTTGCTGATCACTTTTGTCGAAAATGATTAAGCTTTTATACTAAATCAGGCTAATTCTTTGGTTCTATTTGCTTTGTGTAAAGTAGACCGCGAACGAGTTCCACAGTTTTATCCATCTGAATTTTGTTGTCATATTTTATATACTGATGAGTGTTAATCTCTCTGCATTAATCTATCTCACATGTTAGCTTGGTGGCAGAGTATAGATGTGGACCAAATTGTTATGGAGCACTACCAAGCTACTTGCACACCGCAACCAGCAATTTCTAAGTTTCCGCCCATAACTCCAACTGCAGATCAAAATAGTTTTATAAGGCCAGAGGAGATTTCTGTGCCACCTGAGTTGTGTTCAAACTGCAGTCATGGATTCAAGGTTTGGGCATTATATATGCACTGTTCATTTGCGCTGTTCTATTCTGTTCTCATCTTGATCTGCCCGACTCCTAAATCATTACAGCTAGGACTTTGCCCAGAAGCTGCCAAACATTTACAAGAAATGAAGGATATGCTGATTGCAGTATCAAATGATCTGCTTGACAATGCTGCTGAACTGAGTCAAGCGCAGATAGATAAGCTTCGCCAAGATAGGTTGCGCTTCTTCTCCCTTTTCTTCTCCCATGATATCATACTACCTTTTGATGCATGGGTTTTTTTGGTTCAATGGAGCCACAAAAGGTGAACCAAAGTTCACAGGAAAAATAGAATAAGAGTATGGCAGAGGAATTCTGGGAATACATGGAAGGAAATATAGTATGATAGACATGACAAATATGCTCCATTGTCTTTTTGCATTTTGTAAAACACTCTCAGCTCCTTTTCTTGGGAGATAAGCTTGAATGATTGTTAGATTTGCTCTCTTATGCATGTCTATTTGTGTTTTCATAAACAGGTTACAGCTCAATAAGCAAATTCAGCAACTTGAAAAATATCTTCGTGATGAGGAAAGACAGAAGTCACACTTTTCTGCATCCACATTGGTTCGAAATTTGCAGTATGAAACACCTCAATCTGCTGCATGCAAAATAGATCCCATGAGATTTGATGCCCAGGTTCATCTACGAAATGACCTGAATGGATATGAAAAGTGGAATGCACCCTCAGTTTCATTCTCTTCCATTGATAGCTTTGGTGTTTCTTCTGTTCCTTTAGAGAGAGAACCTTACATTCCAAGTTTTGTTGAAGTTAATTATATCGAAGGCTCAAATGATCCAAAGTGGAGCAGCACAAATTTCCCATGGACAAAAAAGCTGGAGGTGCTCTTTTGCTCTAGAGTTTTACCCATTTCTTAGAATTTATCAATCACTAGTTTCATTACATACTATATTACTGCTTGCTTGGTTTGCTGCTAGGCCAATAACAAAAAAGTGTTTGGAAACCACTCGTTTCGCCCCAATCAAAGAGAGGTCATCAATGCTACAATGAGTGGGTATGATGTCTTTGTTTTAATGCCAACTGGAGGTGGAAAAAGTCTGACATATCAGGTAATCATATAGCTCTAATAAAGTCCAATTCTGCTAGACACAGCTTTAGTTTCATTTAATTTCCATTATTTTGCTGTTTCCATTTGTGGCAGTCTGCTTAACTTCCAGAGTCATATCTCTGACAATATTTTGCAGTTGAATTGATGCTAGGATACCAGCTTGGCTAAATTTTCTTTATCTTTGAATTTTTGGTGATACTGGGAAATTAAACTTTTCTTGGTTCACAGTTTTAACAATGGGACTCCCTCTTTCTTTTTTTTTTAAATGATTCACTCAGCTTCCTGCTCTAGTTTGTCCTGGAATAACCTTAGTAATTTCTCCACTCGTGTCGCTGATCCAAGATCAAATAATGCACCTTTTGCAGGTATGCTTGCTATCTTACTAATTTAGTCAAGCATTTATTTTCTTTTGGTTACTGCAAACTGCTCATTTAGTGGCATGCATTTTTCTTACCTATTGGTTTGCGCTATAGGCAAATATTCCTGCTGCTTACCTGAGTGCCAACATGGAGTGGACTGAACAACAGGAGATCCTAAGGGAACTTTGTTCTGATTATTGTAAATACAGGTTGTTATATGTCACGCCAGAGAAAGTTGCTAAGTGAGTGTCATCTACATTACCAGTATTCTAGCAAAAATTATCAATTGATATTGCCTTCTAATTATAAATTTGAAGCTTAGGGCATCTTAAGAATTGGTTTCATGTTTTCTGGTATGCAAAATAGTTTCTCTGGTGGAACTTATGGGATGGTGGCATGGTGCTGTCGACCTTGTGTACCGCTAATCCAATTTGTTGCAGTATGTTTTATAATGGTGGAAAAAATTTGTTGGGAAAGGTTTAAAATTTAGTAGGCTATCAGCTCATTTTTTTTTTTTGGAATTCAGTGTACTTGTTAATTCTGCATGCAATTAAGTATAATATTTGTGACATGTTTCCTGTCTTTTAAAGTCTGCCCTCAACTCGTGGTTTGTATCCCTACTCAACAGTTAGATTACGTTCTTCAAACTAATCTTGAAAGCCTCTGTGCATTTCCTTTTTCCTTGTTCGAGGGATTCCCTTATTAGTCAATCTTTAAACTCTCACATCTCCTGACTATGCTTTGCTT